>JACCDN010922188.1_pt1 | contig 11536 bp, 9 predicted proteins | sample 7441691 | NCBI WGS metagenome assembly JACCDN01 (sample SAMN15323439, study PRJNA562643) | freshwater metagenome | isolation source: river surface water | place: USA:Blue River Watershed | collected 2017-08-16
ATTCGTTGGACCTGACCAACTTAAACTCTTTGTTTTCAGTTTCAAAAGTCGAGTCACCGCACCCTCTAAAAACTTTCAGGTGGGATTCGAATAGCTCTCCTAACTTGACTGACGAGGCGATAGATCGGATGCAGACACCGGCACAAACTTTAGGAGAGTATTTTGCTCCAGACGGAGCGTTCTACATGGCAAAGGTAGAGGAATTTCGTAAGTCAAAAAGTCTAATCAACAAACAGTCTATTTGTTTTGAAAGAAATGGGTACCGGACCTTGAATATTGATTCCGAAGGTGATTTAGATTTTGCAAGATATATCGCCGACAATGCACCGCATAAACTCTAGATTTATTCGAGTTGAAACCCTTCGCCAGATGAGTAATGAGTTAATGCAAGGAATTGAGTTCAAGAGCAATCACAGATGGGATTAAGAGAAAATGACACAACTTGTAGTGCTTGGTCGAAAGGTTAACACTTGGGCTTGGGGGCTAGAAGAGGCACTTCGACTTAAGGCCATGAATCTCGATGTAACAATTCTGGATTTCGGTGACAATAAGTGGCCTAAGTCGAACGCAAGGACTAAATTTCAAACAAAAGCATTGGATGGCAAAGGAATTAAAGTTATTCCCTGGACCACTTTGCTATCTAGACATGATTTCCGGGCTATCGCAAAGGAAGTGAGAAAAGTATCTGCGCTCATTGGTCAATTTGAAAACTGGGTTGACTTCGAATATAACGAACTTCCCATTGGTCGGATTCTTATGAGCAGTTACGCAAGAATAGAAGGAGCGCGAAAATTTCCCTTAAGTCATGTGCCACCAACCATGCGGCATTCAGTAATTAAACAAGTTCTAGTAGCACACTATACATTTAGAAATTTGAGCATAAAAATAGATAAAATCATTTTTTCTAATGGGCGAGGACCAACGGATGCCACCCTCTTGGCTATGGCGAGAAAAGTTAATACAGATTGGCTAGCATTGGAATCTGGAGCAAATAGTGGAAAGTATTTTGTTTATGAAAATTCTCCGCATTACGCCCCTGATTGGTGGCTTGCGATAGGCGAGTTTTCTAAATCTAGAAGCCTAGATGAAATCAAAGACAACGCAGATACCTACTGGGCTAAGAAGCTAACTGGACTTGATGAAATTTCCAACAGAGATTGGTCTAAAGAGTTTGAGAGAGGATCCTTACCCTTAAGTCTGCCTAAGAGATTTGTCACCTACTTTTGCACAAGCGAACACGAAGTCCCGGTTTTTGATGATTTTGAAGAGCCCAGACCTGAGTTCAAGACTCAAACAGACGCCGTAAGGGCACTCGCAGTAGTTTGTAGTGAAATGGGTCTAAATTTAGTCATAAAGAGGCACCCAAACTCAATTTCTAAGGGAGGTACTGACAACGAGAAACTTCTATGGGAATGGGCAGAAAACAGTAAAGAGATTTTGTACCTTGACCCCTACTCCAAGATTGACACCTACGCATTACTAAAGCAGTCAACTGCTGTTATGTCCTATAAATCATCAACTGGCATTGAGGCGGCTGCACTAGGCATTCCAAGCAGGAGCTTAGGGCCGGCAAAATGGGCCTTCACAGATAAATCTAGAGCGGACTCAACTGAAAAAATAGTCGATTTCCTTAAGAAGCCAGAGTGTCTTGATGCAAATCATGTACAAATCTGGGGTGCATTTATGAATGCTTTCGGGAGGGAGTTAACTGTTTTTTCCCAAGTTAAAGGTGGATTTGCGCTCGCACAAGGCGTCAAATTTTTTGCCAGTGACTACTATGTGAACCCTATGTACAAACTTTCTGAGAAGCTACGTCGTAGATTTGTTGATGCGATGAGACAAAGCAAACCCTTCGGAGGGTGAATGAAAAAAACCAAAAAAGGGTCAAGAAGTTTAATCAAGGCGGATCTTAAGAAGATATTTGGGCTTTTCTCAAAACGCGATCAAAAAATTTTGGCCGCTTCCATAATCGCACAGTTCTCATTGGCACTTTTAGACCTAGTTGCAGTTGGTTTGATAGGCGCAATTGGTTCGTTGGCAATCAGAGGATTATCTGCTTCTGGACCAGGTGATCAAGTTTCTATTCTGCTCAAAGTTTTATCGATAGAAAACTTGGGTTTCCAAAGTCAAATCCTCATTCTAGGATTGCTTGCTGCAGCGTTACTTATATTCAAGACACTTTCCTCTATTTATTTGACACGCAAGACTTTATTTTTTATAAGTCGTAGGTCAGCTGTGATTTCATCGAAGTTAGTGAAGAACCTTCTTGCACAAGATTTAACATTCTTGAGGAAGAGTAATTCACAAGAAACCTTGTACTCAATTACTACTGGAATTGATCTACTCACTCTTGGTGTGATTGGGTCAATTTCAATAATGATCTCAGACGTATCTCTTACCTTGATATTGGCCGTAGGACTTTTTGTCTTTGATCCACTTGTAGCTCTCTTGTCATTCGTATTTTTTGTGTTAGTTGCCCTAGCTGTAAGCCGAGGAACAGATTTAAGATCTCAAAAAATCTCGATTGCTCAAACAAAACTAAGTATCGAAAGTAACCAAAGAATTCTTGAGGTCCTCGGAGCAATCAAAGAGATTTATACAAAAAATAGAAGAAACTTCTATATTGAGAAAATTTCAAAATCTAGAGTTCAGTTAGCGGAATTTAGGGCCGAAAGGGTTTTTTTACCGAACCTCTCTAAGTACATCTTTGAAGTAGCTACAGTTGTTGCTGCAATTTCTATCTCGGGAATGCAATTCTTAATTCATGACGGAGCAAGAGCGGTTGCCATGCTAACCCTGTTCATGGCCGCTAGTGCGCGAATATCTCCCGCAATTCTCAGAATCCAGCAGAACATTACTCTCATCAAGTCGAATCTTCTTTCAGCGGGCCCAACTTTTGAATTGATGAAGAGATTGGAGTTAGAGCTTCCCAACCCCACTGCACGGTCAGAGGTCACCGGAACTTTCTCGCCAAGAATTCAAATTACTGACGTTAACTACAGCTACCCAGAATCCATAGCTCCTGTGCTGAAGTCAGTAACTCTAGAAATCGATCCGGGTGAAGTTGTTGCATTCGTCGGTCCTTCTGGCGCTGGAAAGTCAACGCTAGTAGATTTGATACTTGGACTCATTAAACCCGACTCTGGCTCAATTCTGATTTCCGGACTACCTTCAAATCAAGCTATACGAGAATTTGAGGGACATATTGCTTATGTCCCTCAAGACTGTTTGATTTTCGAAGGTACATTGGCCGAGAATGTTTGCCTAGGTTATGACGTGTCTGACTTCTCGGATCAAGTAATCATTGAAAGTCTAAAAATTGCGCAATTGGAATCATTGTACAAAGAGAATTACCTAGGGATTCACATGAAAGTTGGGGAAAGAGGAACAAGACTTAGTGGTGGTCAACGTCAACGAATTGGAATAGCAAGAGCTGTTTTGTCAAAGCCAGAATTAATCATCCTAGATGAAGCGACAAGTGCACTGGATAGCCAAACTGAAAAAGAAATATCTGACTCGGTGCAGTCATTAAAAGGTTCCTCCACAATCCTTCTAATCGCACATAGACTTTCTACAATACTGAATGCGGATAAGGTGGTTTATTTGGAACAAGGCCAAATTGTGAGCATTGGAAATTTCGAACAAGTCAAGGCTCTTGTTCCAAACTTTGAAACTCAAGCTGGCCTTATGGGTTTGTAATCTCCAAGTTCAGGTAACTCATTGCAACTGCCTCGGGTGCCAAGGAAGCAACAAGCAATTTTCTGGCATTGATTGAATCTTCAGTCCAAAAACAACTGTCAAATGCGCTTTTCAAGTGTTGATTGAGTTCTTGTGCGGAATTGCCAACAAAAATACCTGGAGCTTTCATTTCACCTGTTGATTCGTCAACAAGAAAACCAAGCAGCCCTGAAGTTTCTGTTGTAACAATACACATGCCTCGCTCAAGTGCTTCAAGACGCACGAGTGGAGAGCCTTCTCGTGAAGATGTCATGAGGAGAACAGATGCGCTATTCATTTGTATTGCAACTTGATCAGGTTCCAAATACCCCAAGAATTCAACACTATCTTCAATTCCTTTCTCAAGAACAAAGCTTTCCATTTCATTTTTCAGCGGCCCACTACCCAGTACTCTCAATCTGTACTCACCTGGGTGATTAACGCTTATCAGCAGCTCGTAGAAAACTCTGAGCGCAAGCATCGGATTCTTCTGCTCATTCAACCTTCCGACGAATAATGCAATTCTTGTGTCAGAGCAGTCATCCCTAATTAAATCTTGGGAAGCAACAGCATTACCAATAACCGACACGTGTTTAATATTTTTTGTCTGAAGAAATTTAACTACTTCAAGAGAGACCCCAAAGATGCGATCAACAAGTTTAGTGCAACCCCAGAAAATGACCCACTGTATATAAGTTCTATTAAAATATGTGTTGTGTTCTATCCAAGTCAGTTGCATGGAAGGAAATCTGAGTTTACTTAATGCAGTCCAAATTTGACTCCAGTATAGGTTGGAGATTACAACTTGACCCCGAAATTGTCCCATAATCTTTAGAAACCGAATTAATCCCATAAAATCAATCAAATTTTTTGCTTGTATTCGTTCAATCTTCAAACCAAGAATGGAAAGTGCCCCAGTGCTTAACTCATCTTCGCCGTCTTGAATTAAAACTAAAGTGACATCATATCCGAGACGAATCCAAACCGGAATAATCAGTTGCAAATTTCTCTGTGCGCCACCACGGGTGAATGCATCAATTACAACCACGAGCTTCTTTTTTCTATGAAGATAATTGGTTTGATTATTCACATTTTCACCTGCTTGCTTTAATTGTCTTCTCGTAGATTGATATCAATTCGTCACATATCTTTGTCCAGTTGTAATGATTGGCGGCATAGCGAATTAGACTAGCGGATATCTGCGAATCTTTGACGGGATTGTTTTGAAGCACAGTTGCAATTTCCTCAGCATTGCTCATATCTATGTGATGGCCAAACCCTTGTGCAACTTCTGAAGTGGCTGTATCAAAATGCACAACCGGAGTGCACCCTCTTGACATGCCCTCGAGCACACTGAGGCCAAATCCTTCGTGTAAGGATGGAAAAATATTCAAAGCGGCATGATCAAATAAGTAGGCTAATTGAGAGTCATCCAAATCACTCACAATTATGAAATACTCTGAAAGCCCATAAGACTTAATTAAATCTAACGGTTCGGTGAAGTCACCTACTGGTTTCCCGACTAATACAATTGGGCGGATAGTGTGACCGCCATCTTTTAGTATTTTCACCGCTTTAATCAGTTGCGAGACATTCTTATGAGGTTGCCACCTAGAGACACAAACATAAAAAATCTCTGGAAGGCGTAAATCTATAATTGGAGTTGCAGATATCTCACCAAATCGTGTTCCGTGATGTAGATAACCAATTTTTTTCCGTGGGAATTTTGCTATTTTGGCCAAATCACTGGCTGCTACAGAAGTGCTGGCAAGGATCCCATCCACAAAAAATTGGGTTGCCCTTAAGTTCCAGTAAAAGACTTGAGTTGAAAATGTATTAACTCCCCTCAATATTCTCTGGCCAGCATCGTAAAGAGTGACAATTGTTGCTCGCGAAGGAATAACAAAAAAAAGCGGATAGACTCTGCTGGAATGCCAGTGCACGATATCAAACTTAAAGGATTGCTTAGATAACCTCCATTTAATCCAAAACTTAACAAATGCTCGAAATCTTGATCCGTAACCTTTCCTACTGGCAGGAATTAGAATTTCAGTAATGTTAGGAAGCGAATAAATCGGATCATCACTCAAGTCAAAATGAATTAGGTATTGATGAGCTTTATTTGACAAGGAAATTTCCGAAATGATTTCCCGTGCCACCCGAGCAGTGCCGCTATTTGATCGACCATCAACAACGCTGCTGATATGAGCTATCTTGAGCATGTGTAACAGACTAAACTATAGACTGTAAAGAGTCGACCAGTGGGAGGGGGTATAGCTTTGGAAACAAAACGGTTACCCGTTGTACACCTGATAACAACTTTAGATAGAGGTGGAGCCGAATCCCAGCTTCTCGTCCTTGTAAAGCAACAAGTACTGATAGACATGCAAATCTCAGTTTTGTTCCTCAAGGGTTCGGGTGAACTTGTTCAAGATTTTAAAAAACTTGGGGTTGAAGTTTCTCAACTCTCTCCGTCAAATAACTTAGTGCTGCAAGTCTTAAGACTACGAAAGTATCTCAAATCTATAAACGGAGCCCATATTATTCATGCACATCTGCCTCAAGCAGAGATAATCGCCACTCTGTCCAAATCTTCTAAATCTAAGTTGATAAACTCCAGGCACTTTGGAGGCCAATTCCACCCAACAGCCAATGCAACTTTATCTAGATTACTTGGCAAGTTTGCTTCATGGAGATCTAGTAAAGTTGTGGCGATATCTAACAGTGTAAGACTTATCTTGGTTGAACAGAATGAAGTGAGGAGAAAAGTCCCAATCGAGGTAGTGCATTACGGTTTTAACGAAAAAGATTTAAGAAAAAAAAAGTTAGAACTCCCAACCAACTCAAGCAGTGTTGTTCGAATTGGAACTGTAGCCCGACTCTCTCCAGAGAAAGATCTTGAAACCCTGATTAAAGGCTTCAAAAAACTGAGAGCCGAGGGTATGGAGCTTTCGCTCGATATCGTGGGGGCTGGACCGCTATTAGGCGAACTAACTGCCCTTGTTGAGGAGTTAGGTCTTAGCAAGGATGTCTCATTTTTAGGAAAAACAGCAGATGTCGGGGGATTTATGTCTTCACTCGATCTATTTGTACTCACCAGTAAATTTGAGGGATTCGGAATGGTTCTCCTTGAAGCCATGAGTTCAGGCTGCAAAATTGTGGCTGCGAGAAATTCAGCCATACCTGAAGTCCTAGGAGATCAAGGAGCAGGCTCGTTTTTTGAAACTGGAAATTTTCATAGCCTGGCAAAAAAGATTAAGGAATCACTTGAGCAGGAAGACGATGGATATAGACAACTACAAATCCAACGGTTGCATACCTTCAGCGCTGAAGAAATGTGTAACAAAATGCAGCGGGTTTACGAATTAGACCCATCCTAACGATCAGAAAAACCGGCACCATGATTCAGAATGAATGTGAGACGAAGAATCCAATTTTCAAAAGAGTGATTTGCAATCGCCCTAGCCTGCATTGCTTCATTCCGTGCTTTTCTTTCCTTATGGTTGAGTTCCAGCAACTCCAAAAGACTTTGATTGAGCGAGGACATCTCCGTAGGTCTGCATTGAGGAAATTCATTAAAGTATTCCCTATTTAGGGTTACAACTGACAACCCAGCCATGGTTGCCTCAATAAGAGACTTATCTAAACTTCCGATGAATGCATGAACAAAAATATCTTTCTCAAAAAGTTTTTGTGGTACATCACTTCGCCTAATCGCATTAGTGAATTTTAGCCATCCTTCCGCCATGCCTATTTGATATTTGTTCTTAAGGGATTCCAAATACTTATCACCTTCAAAATTGGAAGGACTTCCTACAATCTCTAAAGTTAGATTTGGGTAAAGATGTCTCGCATTCGCCACCGAATTGATGATTACCTCAATCTTCTTTGAAGGATCGGTACGACCAATGTGCACACACTTTGTCGGCATTGCCGAGAATTCTCCTTTACCGAGAAAAACCTCCTGTTTAATCCCCTGCCCAATAGCTTGCACTTTTGGGCTAGAAATAGGACAAGATCCATTAGACGAAGTGATTATTCCGTTGGAAATGAAATGAACCCAGTGTAAAAGAAATGATTCTTGTGTGTGCGCATACCAGAGGAAGTGAGGAATTCGCATCAGTTTAAAAATTGGAGCCAAGATAGCGCTTTGAATGAGCGTCATGTGAGAGAAAACCACATCAAGTTTATTCCTTCTTAAAACTCTAATTAGAGAACGAAATAAACGATAGATGTTGAGTACCGGTTCGCCTCTATGCCAATTCATACTCTCCACGTAAACATTACTAAGACAGGGTGTACCGTCGTATGACCCAGTCAAGACAATCACTTTGTCGAAACTCTTTGCAAGGGCGTCTACAACGTCAAATTGATGAGCCAGCGCAGGATGCGATCTATCGAGGACGTAGTTCAGAATGAGCAAATTTCGGCCCGAAGACCTACATGAATTTCGAAATAATCGACTAAAATACAAACCAGGCACAGCTAGACTCTAGCATTTATTAGTGATGGGAATGTTGATGCGGGCAATTGTCACAGGTTCTAGTGGTTTTATAGGCTCTGCATTGTCGCAAAAGTTATTGGACCAAGGATGGGAAGTTATTGGCATAGACTCACATTCAGACTATTACGCGACTTCACTCAAAGAGCTTAGATTAGCTAGTCTAGTGAAAAACAGAAAGTTTAAGTTTGTTTCACTTGACCTTTCACAATCAAATAACTTTGCAAAAATACTTTCGGAGGTAAATCCTCAAGCAGTCTTTCATCTAGCAGCGCAAGCAGGTGTAAGAATTCCAACTGAGCAACTTGAGAAGTATGTTTCAAGTAATTTGGTTGCATTCTCGAATGTGTTACAAGCTTGCATTACTCAAGAGATTCCAAATTTCCTGTTCGCCTCATCCTCAAGTGTTTATGGAGACCAAGCATCTCTTCCATATTCAGAAACTGAAATAAATTTAAGACCCAATAGTTTTTATGGTGGCACTAAATTGGCGAATGAAATACTTGCAAGAACTCTAGCACCTCCTTCTAAAACTCGAATTCGAGGTATGCGGTTTTTCACTGTTTATGGACCTATGGGCCGACCTGATATGGCGTACTTCAGGATAATTTCTAGCCTACTGGCAGCGACTAAATTTGAGCTTTTCGGTAATGGCACAGTGGAACGAGATTTCACATACATTGACGATTGCGTAAGTATGATTACGCTTCTCGAGGCTGAATTGCATAGTCACCCCAATGGTTTTTATGACATTGTGAACATTGGTGGTGGCCACCCAACTTCTATCAATACTTTGATATCCATTGTGCAGAATCAGCTTGGATCAGAAATGAAGTACAATAACGGCCCTCCAAATCAAAAAGATGTTCAAAGAACCATGGCAGACTCCAGTTACCTTGTGAGCCTCGTTGGGGAAAAGCCGAATACTTCAATCGAGGTAGGCATTGGCTTTACCATTGATTGGGCGAGAGACTCAAGCATTAATCAGGAGCTTTGCAGCTGGGTGGATTCTTCGATATGAGGGTCTTATTGACTTCAGGAATCTACCCCCCTGATATTGGTGGTCCGGCTACGTATGTCCCAAAATTTGCAAACTATATTTCGGAAAGAAATCCTGACGTCAAGGTAGTCTCACTGCAACCAGCCGGTGAGATTGAATCCAACACAAGTTATCGATTGTGGTTGATAAAAAGAAGATTTTTCCCACTTCGGATACTGAATACAATCCAGGTAGTACTGGTTCAATCAGTCAAATCAGATCGGATTTTTTCAAATGGTCTTTACTTGGAAGCAGCTCTTGCGGCTCGTATTTTCAAGAAACCTTCAGTGGCGAAGATAGTTGGTGACCCAATTTGGGAACGGGCTCGCAACAACTTGAAGACTGACTTACCTTTGATGGAGTTTCAGAGCGCGCGTTTATCATTTCGAAATTATCTGCTTCGGAGAGTTTATAAATTCATATTTAATTCATTTTCACTTCTGACCTGCCCCAGCGAAGAGTTGGTGGAAATTGTCAAGCTTTGGGGCGTTTCCTCGCCGGTTTTTTACATACCAAATGGAGTGATGATTCCTGAAAAAAGTCTCCACAAAAAAGACTTTGATTTGATTTTTGTTGGAAGATTAGTTGCCTGGAAGAATGTTGATTTATTGATTCAATTAGCTGCAGATTTAAAACTCAAATTGATAATTATTGGAGGAGGTTCTGAGGCCTCCAAGCTTGAATTGCTCGCTTCTTCGCTTGGAGCCGACTGTTTGTTTACTGGTGAATTGGATAAGGCAGAAGTCCTTTATTACATGAACCGCTCCAAACTCTTTGCACTTTTCTCTCAGTATGAAGGATTGTCTTTTGCACTCCTTGAAGCCATGGCCGCTGGTCTTCCAACATTGGTATCAAATACACCAGGAAACTTGGCTGTAGTTAGTGACAATCATGATTCTCTTGTCGTTGACTTAAATCAGATAACTGACTCTTACTCACGTATTTTGAGTCTCATTCAAGACCCCAATCGGTTAAATTCTTTCGGTCAAAACTCGAGAAGAAAAGTTCAAGAGAAATACGAGCTCAGGTTGCGCCTAGAAGATATGTACCAATTGATTGAATCTGCATCATGACTAAATGGGTGCTAATCGTTGATCCAAGGAATTTAGTACTAGGCAATGACACTTCGAAAAAGCGCCATCAGATTTATGCTGAAAAACTCGTCGAGGAAACTGGCGAGCAAATTTCATTAGGAGTTATTCGATTCAAAAACGGTCACGCGCATCTCGTTGAACAATTTGACGACTTACTTGTAGTTAATTTGCCAAAAAATCCGCTTACTTTTCTGATTTCACTTTATAAAGCAATTCATAATCCAATCTTGAAGGATATAAAAGTTCTTGTAGCGGGAGACCCTTGGGAAAGTTTTATATTTGCAAAGTTCATCCAGAGGGTGCTATCAACTAGCCCCAAGATTCAGACCCAGATTCATGGAGATATCGGTAACCTGATGTGGATTCGAGCCAATCCAAGAAACAAAGCTCGAAGTTTACTTGCCGCAAGAACCTTGAGTAGAACTGATCAGATACGAGCTACTTCAAACAACCATGCGATATCAATAGCGCAGAGATTTCATTTGCCGCCGAAGAAAGTGAAAGTTTCTCCAGTCCCTTCGCTCTTATCTGAAACACTTGTTAGCATCAACCTTAAGAAGCCCCGACCAGCAACCTTGGGCTTTGTAGGCCGGCTACAGGACGATCGTGGTTTGAGTGATTTTTTGAAGTTGGTTACAAAGCTTTGCGCATCGAGAGTTGAATTTTCGATAGTCATTGCGGGGTCAGGCCCAAGAAAGAGAATCTTTGAATCAGATTTAGGAAAGGTGCTTAATCCCGAGAAGGTAATGTTTCTAGGTGAACTTAATCTTTCTGAGATGGAGAGCGCATGGCAAAAAATCGGAGTTCTGGTTTCCACAGCGCCAACAGAGTCATATGGTCGAGCGATACGAGAGGCACTTTTTAACGGAGTCCCTGTATGGGCAATTCCGTCAACAGGTTCAATGAGCTTAAAGGAATCAATGGCAGGGGATGGAGTACTACTGCTTGATCTGGATCTATCGCCAAATCAGTTGCGTGCACAGTTTTCCGCACTGCAAGGAATGGAAATTGATTTTAGGGACAGAGAAGAACTAGCTCGTCTCGACAGAGTGGCGATCGCCGCATTGATCGATTCCTGGATTGAACTTGCGCAATAATGATGAACTATTTGTCCGTTTTGTCCCCTTCCCACTACAAACTAGACTGGGATTCGTAGTAGGGGATAGAGGTAGCGACGGCTGGCTC
>JACCDN010141399.1_pt1 | contig 11535 bp, 9 predicted proteins | sample 7441691 | NCBI WGS metagenome assembly JACCDN01 (sample SAMN15323439, study PRJNA562643) | freshwater metagenome | isolation source: river surface water | place: USA:Blue River Watershed | collected 2017-08-16
ACCGTTGGGGTAGTACTCGTGGGTGGTCAGGCCTTCAGGTTCCAAAAAGATTTGGTGGCTGTCTTTGTCCGCGAAACGGTTGATCTTATCTTCCACGCTCGGGCAGTAGCGTGGGCCGACACCTTCGATCTTGCCGGTGAACATGGGGCTGCGGTCAAAGCCAGAGCGAATGATGTCATGGGTGCGCTGATTGGTGTGCGTGATCCAACAAGGCATGTGTTGTGGGTGCATGGACGCACGCCCCATGAAACTGAAAACGGGCACTTCGCCCAACACACCCGCCGAAGGCGCACCGGTGTCGGTTTGGTTGGCGACGCCATCGCCTGGTTGCTCAGTGCATTGGCTGAAGTCAATGGTGCGTCCGTCGATGCGCGGTGGCGTGCCTGTTTTTAAACGGCCCTGTGGGAGCTTCAACTCTTTCAAGCGAGCCGACAAACTGACGGCCGGCGGGTCGCCTGCGCGGCCGCCGGCGTAGTTGTTCAGCCCAACGTGAATCTTGCCGTCTAAGAACGTACCCGCCGTCAACACCACGGTTCGGCTGCGAAACTGAATGCCAGCTTGGGTGCAAGCACCGACCACACGGTCGCCCTCCACCATCAAGTCGTCCACGGCTTGTTGGAAGAGCCAAAGGTTAGGCTGGTTTTCCAACATGCGACGAATGGCCGCTTTGTACAAAATACGGTCGGCCTGCGCACGAGTGGCGCGCACGGCTGGACCTTTGGAGCTATTAAGAATGCGAAATTGGATACCTGACTCATCGGTAGCCAAAGCCATCGCCCCGCCCAAAGCATCCACCTCTTTGACCAAATGGCCTTTGCCGATGCCACCGATAGACGGGTTGCAGCTCATCTGGCCCAAGGTTTCGATGTTATGGCTTAAGAGTAAAGTTTTAGCACCCATGCGTGCTGCGGCCAGTGCGGCTTCGGTGCCTGCGTGGCCACCGCCAACGACGATGACATCAAACTCTTGGGGATACAACATAAACAACCTTTGGGTGTGCCTAGGCACAGAGTCGCAGGGGCTGTTTGCCGCCCTGCTTAGCAGGGGGCGATTTTACTAGGGCATATCAAAACTGGGAAAGGCTGCGGTTTATCAGTCAAAATTCACCATCAATCAACTCAGGGTGAGATGTATGAACAAACAACTGTTGTCGCTTTTGTTGGCGGTGAGCGCAAGCTGTGCTTGGGCTGGCGGGGAAGAAACATTCCAAAACGTTTGCTCCACATGCCATGCACAAGGCGATAAAGGCTCGCCAAAAATTGGCGATGTCAAAGCATGGAGCAAGCTGATCAAAGAGGGACAAGCCAACATCACAGCTGATGGCTATGCGGGCGTTCGCGCCATGCCTGCTCGAGGCAACAAACCCGAACTGAGCGTGGCCGAGTTTGGCTCGGCTGTGGTGTACATGGCAAACTTTGCCGGAGCGAATTGGAAAGAGCCTGACGAAGCAATGTTGAAAAAAATCAACGCGCTTATCGACAAGCGCAACACCTCCAAGAAATGAGGGGCTACGGTTTCCAGCGCTTAAGCAGCAACGCATTGGTCATCACGCTCACAGAGCTGAGCGCCATCGCGGCGCCTGCCACCACTGGGCTCAAATAGCCCATGGCGGCAAGGGGAATGCCAGCAGCGTTGTAGGCAAAGGCCCAAAATAAATTTTGGCGGATTTTGGCTACCGTACGCGCAGAAATATCCAAAGCCCCGGCCACCAAAGCCACGTCACCGCGCATCAAGGTAATACCCGCGGCTTGCATGGCCACATCAGTGCCCCCTCGCTGACCCTCTGCATTCAAGTTAGCCATGGCCAAGCCCACGTCTGCGGCAGCCAAAGCTGGGGCATCGTTGATGCCATCACCCACAAACGCCACGACATGAGGTGTGCCATTGCGGTTGTGTTGCAGGCTGCGAACCAAGGCTGCTTTGTCGCCGGGCATGACCTCGGCGTGGACCTCATTTGGCATCAAGCCCAGCCGTGCGGCCATGGCTTGCGCAGCACCCATGTTGTCACCCGAAATCATGGCCAAACGCAAGCCACGCGCACGTAAGGTTGTCAGCGCGGCTTTCACACCGGGCTTAGGCTGATCGCCGAATGCCAACACGGCGATCGCTTGAATGCCGGTGTTCGTGCGCTGAGCCAACACCGACACAGTGGCACCCTGCGCTTGCAAAAGCTCGAGCTGGCTATGCAACGCGCCCAAAGGCACAGCAAGCTCGTTCATCCAACGAACGCTGCCAAGCAATATCTGTTGTCCATTCACCTTCCCTTCACTGCCAGAGCCCACCACGGCTTTGGCGTCTTGAGGTGATGTGATGCCCAACCCTTGTGTTTTCGCCGCTTGCACCACGGCATGGGCCAAAGGGTGTTCGCTCGCGCTTTGCAAACTGGCCGCTACACCGAGCCAATGTTTGGCATCTTGTGTGAGTGCTGTCAGCGGCAAAGATGTAGCGCCCTCCTCTGCCAACAAGACAGACAGCAACTGTGGCTGGCCTAAGGTCAGCGTTCCTGTTTTATCGAACGCCACCGTATTTACTTGGTGCGCAACCTCCAAGGCTTGAGCGTCCTTGATGAGAATGCCGTGCTTCGCAGCCACACCCGTGCCTGCCATGATGGCCGCAGGTGTGGCCAAACCCAACGCACATGGGCACGCAATGACCAACACCGCCACGCAATGGATGAGCGACACCTCCACACTGTGCCCCGTGAACCACCACGCCAACAATGTGGCCAAGGCCAGCACCAACACGACGGGAACAAATACAGCAGACACTTGATCGACCAACCGTTGAATGGGCGCTTTGGCAGCTTGTGCATCTTCAACCAAGCGGATGATGTTGGCCAGCACCGTGGCTGTGCCTGTGGCACTGACGCACACCACCACACGGCCTTCACCGTTGATGCTGCCCCCGGTCACTCGTGCTTCAACTGTTTTGTGCACAGGCAGAGGCTCTCCGGTGAGCATGGCCTCGTCTACTTGTGTTTCGCCCTCAAGCACCACCCCATCTGCTGCAAAACGTTCGCCAGGCAAGACCACCAAGCGGTCGCCCACCAACAGTTCTTCAATAGGAATATCGACTTCGCCATCCAACGTGATCACACGGGCTTGCGCAGGGCGCAAAGCGTGCAAAGCGCGAATCGCATCCGTGGTTTGGCGTTTGGCGCGAGCCTCTAGCCACTTGCCCAGCAACACCAAGGTGATGACCACCGCTGAACCCTCAAAGTACAAATGCACCATCGCACCCATTGGCGCGTTGAGCCACAGCCACACCGACAAAGCCCAACCTGCCGTGGTACCCAAGGCCACCAGCAAATCCATGTTGCCGCTGCCAGCAAGCAAGGCATGCCAACCAGCCTTGTAAAAACGTGCGCCCAACACAAACTGCACAGGCGTGGCTAGCAAAAACTGCCACAACGCTGGCAGCATCCAATGCTGACCCAATGCATCTCCTAGCATCGGAAAAACCAAAGGCGCACTCAGCATCAAACCCACAGCAACAGGCGTGAACCCAGCCCATGCACCCTCGGGCTTGTTTTCCAGATGCTCAGCAGCCAGCGGTTCGTACCCCGCATCGCGCACTGCACGGCGTAGGCGGGCTTGCTGGGTTTGCGCATCTTCTTCAGCTTGTGACGTGGCCCATTGAACCCTCGCCGACTCTGTGGCTAAGTTGACACTGACAGACTCAACGCCAGGGAGTTTGGCGATCGCGCGTTCTACGCGGGCCACGCACGACGCACAGGTCATTCCACCAATACCAATATCGCAGGACAATTCAGACATAGGGTAAGGTTACATCTTTATAAGGAGTCAGCGATGGATAACACGTTTCAAGTTCAGGGTATGACCTGCGGCCACTGCGAAATGGCAGTGAAAAAAGCCATTGCCCGTTTAGACCCCGAAGCCAAAGTGGAAATTGACCGTGGCACAGGCAAGGTTGATGTGCACAGCAGCAAGTCACGCGAAGACATTGCGCACGCCATTGCAGACGAAGGTTACCAAGTCGCATGAGCACGCTCTCTCAGCCTCGGGGCGTTGAACGATTGGTAGAAGGCCAAGACACCCAAGATGGTGCTGGCGTACGCCTAACGCGTGTACTCAGCCATGATTTACAAGAACGTCTCGACCCGTTTTTGATGCTCGATGCTTTTGGCAGTGACAACCCCGGCGACTATATTGCCGGCTTTCCTAACCATCCACACCGCGGATTTGAAACTGTGACCTACATGATTGCCGGTCGTATGCGACACAAAGACAGCGGAGGGAATGAAGGCTTGCTTGAAAACGGCGGTGTGCAATGGATGACTGCTGGGCGTGGTTTGATTCACAGCGAAATGCCAGAACAAGAAGAAGGTGCGATGGAAGGCTTTCAGCTGTGGCTGAACTTACCCTCTAAAAACAAGCTATGTGAGCCTTGGTATCGGGACATCCAAAGTGCTGACATTCCTGAAGTGACCACTGAGCAAGGTGTGTTAATTCGTGTCATTGCAGGCCGCACACATGGCACGGATGGTGCAGTGCAACGTGAACACACAGAGCCTGTCTATTTGGACCTGCACTTTCCTGATCGCGACAACACCGTGTTTGAGCAAAGCCTGCCTGCCACACACAACGCATTTGTGTATGTGTACCGTGGTGGTTTAGAGGTAGTGCAAGGTGAACGCACTACTGCCGTACCCATCAAACGCATGGCTGTGTTGACGAACGGCGGTGATGGTGTGATGCTGCGTGCCCAAGCCAACACGCGTGCCATTGTGATTGCGGGTCAACCATTGAACGAACCCATCGCACAGTACGGCCCATTTGTGATGAACACGCGCGAAGAGCTGGTGCAAGCAGTGGATGACTTTCGCGCTGGGCTGATGGGCTAAAGCCAGCACAACAAAACTTTACGAAACTTGTGCATTCGTGCACATCTGCGTAACACAAGCGGTTCACAGTACGAACTTGTCAGAGGCACTTCGCTTCTGCTTTCAAGTAACTTCTATGACCCGTTTGAACACAACCCGTTTTGCGCTGTCTATTTTGTTGGCTGGTTCAGTCTTGGCTGCTGTGGTACCCGCACAAGCTCAACCCATGATGGGTGAGATGGGTGTACACCACAACGAGGGCCGTATGCAAGAGCATATGGCCAAGCATTGGGAACAACGCCAAGCTGAGTTAAAGGCGAAACTTCAGCTCACACCCGCTCAAGAACCCGCTTGGAATGCTTTTGTGCAAAGCATGAAAATGCCAGCCAAACCACTGGCACAGCCTGTGGACCGTGAAGCTCTAGCAAAGCTGAGCACCCCCGAGCGTTTAGACAAAATGAATGCAGCGCATGAGGCTAATTTGGCGGCCATGCAAGCGCACATCAGACAACGCACAGAGGCCACGCGTACGTTTTACAACCAGCTAACTGCCGATCAACAAAAAGTGTTTGATGCACAAACCCTTCCAGAGCAAAACCACTGGAAAGGCAAGCGCGATTAAACGTCGATGTTGCCCGCGCGTAAGGCGTTGTCTTCGATAAAGTTGCGGCGAGGTTCAACCTCGTCGCCCATCAACATCGTGAACACGCGGTCTGCTTCAATGGCGTCGTCAATTTGCACACGCAACAAACGGCGCACATTGGGATCCATCGTGGTTTCCCAGAGTTGCTCTGGGTTCATCTCGCCCAAACCCTTGTAACGCTGGCGAGCGGTGCTGTTTTCCGCTTGGGTGATGAGCCATTTCATGGCTTGGCGGAAATCAGACACTTTTTCTTCTTTGGCTTTATCGCCTTCACCACGATGAACTTTTGAGCCTTCGCCCAACAAACCGCGGAAAGTTTGTGCAGCTTCGGCCAAAGCTGCGTAGTCTGCGCCATGGACAAAATCTTGCGTAATGACGCTGCTCTTGATGTTGCCGTGATGACGGCGACTGATACGCAAAATGGGCTTGTCAGTGCGCACATCAAACTCGCCTGAGGCTTCTGAACCACTGCCTAACTCGCGGAGCTTTTCTTGCATTGCGGCCGCAGATTTTTCAGCGTCGGCCACAGTATCAAGATTCACAGACACGCCATCGGCCATGGCACGCAAAGCTTCTGCATCCATGAAGCCACTCAAGCGAGCAATCACCGCTTCGGCAACTTGGTGTTTGCGAGCCAATTCGGCCAAAGTGTCGCCACTGAGTGTTTGCGAATTGCTGCCACCGGTGGTGATGCTGGCGTCTTTCAAAGCGATGCGCAACAAGAAACCATCCAAAGCTGCAGCGTCTTTGAGGTACAGCTCTTCTTTGCCAGCCTTCACTTTGTACAAAGGTGGCTGCGCAATATAGATATGACCACGCTCCACGAGCTCAGGCATTTGACGATAGAAGAAAGTCAGCAACAACGTACGAATGTGCGCACCGTCCACGTCCGCGTCGGTCATGATGATGATGCGGTGGTAGCGCAGCTTATCGACATTGAAGTCGTCTGTGGCTGACTTGCCAGACTCGGCACTGGCTTTACCAATGCCCGTGCCTAAGGCGGTAATGAGCGTCAAGATTTCGTTGCTGGTCAGCAGCTTTTCGTAACGCGCTTTTTCAACGTTCAAAATCTTGCCGCGCAGCGGCAAGATAGCTTGGAATTTGCGGTCACGGCCTTGCTTGGCCGAGCCACCCGCAGAGTCACCCTCCACGATGTAGATTTCGCAAAGTGATGGGTCCTTTTCTTGGCAATCAGCCAATTTGCCTGGCAACCCCATGCCGTCCAACACACCTTTGCGACGGGTCATTTCGCGGGCTTTACGGGCAGCTTCACGAGCCTTGGCAGCTTCGACAATCTTGCCAGTGATGATCTTGGCATCGTTGGGGCGTTCTTCCAAAAACTCGGTGAGCGTTTTGGCCACGATGTCTTCCACAGGCGCACGCACTTCACTCGATACCAATTTATCTTTGGTTTGACTCGAAAACTTAGGCTCAGGAACTTTGACGCTCAGCACACAGCACAAGCCTTCACGCATGTCGTCGCCCGTCACTTCCACCTTTTGCTTTTTGGCAATGTCGTTTTGCTCAATGTACTTGCTAATGACACGTGTCATCGCTGCACGCAAACCCGTTAAGTGGGTGCCACCATCACGCTGGGGAATGTTGTTGGTGAAACACAAGACGCTTTCGTTGTAGCCATCGTTCCACTGCATGGCCACTTCCACACCAATGCTGGTGCCTGGAATACCACCGTAGCTGTCGGCTGGACGCTCACCCTCAGCATAAAACGCATTGGGGTGCAACACCTTTTTGCCTGAGTTGATGAAATCCACAAAGCCTTTGACGCCACCTGCACCGGAGAAGTCGTCTTCTTTTCCTGTGCGTTCGTCTTTCAAACGAATGCGTACACCGTTATTCAAGAAGCTCAACTCGCGCAAACGCTTAGCCAAGATTTCGTAATGAAAATCGTTGTTTTGCTGGAAGATTTCTGTATCTGGCAAAAAGTGGACTTCGGTACCGCGCTTTTCTGTCTCGCCAGTAATACGCATGGGAGAGACTTCCACACCGTCGACCACTTCGATGATGCGGTTTTGCACAAAGCCTTTGGAAAACTCTAAGGTGTGCACTTTACCCTCGCGGCGCACGATTAAACGCAAAGATTTAGACAAGGCGTTGACGCAAGACACACCCACACCGTGCAAACCGCCTGACACCTTGTAACTGTTTTGATTGAACTTACCGCCAGCATGCAATTCGGTCAGCGCGATTTCGGCAGCTGAGCGTTTTGGCTCGTGCTTGTCATCCATCTTCACGCCGGTTGGGATACCACGGCCGTTGTCAGTGACGCTGATGGAGTTGTCTGAGTGAATGGTGACTACGATGTCATCACAATGACCAGCCAAGGCTTCGTCAATCGAGTTGTCAACCACCTCAAACACCAAGTGGTGCAAACCTGTGCCATCAGACGTGTCGCCGATGTACATACCAGGACGCTTACGAACTGCCTCTAAGCCTTCCAAAATTTGAATAGAGCCCTCACCATAGCCTTCACCAGCTGGAGGTGTGGCTGCATTATCAGGAGTTTGCGTAGGTTCGGTCATAACAAGTCTTCATGCGTGAGGCACAACGTCTCACGGGTTCAATCGTAAAAAAGAAAAAGCAGTCAATGCGTTAAATGCGCATTGGCATCACCACGTATTTGAATGTGGTGTTTTCAGGAATAGTGATGAGCGCTGAGCTGTTGGAATCAGCCAAATCAACTTGCACCATGTCTTGATCCATGTTGGCCAAAGCATCAATCAAATACGTCACGTTGAAACCAATTTCAATGGCGTCGCCGTTGTAATCAATTTCAAGTTCATCGACAGCTTCTTCTTGCTCAGCGTTACTAGATGCCACGCGCAACACACCTGGCTCTAAATTCAAACGTACACCTTTGAATTTTTCGCTGGTCAAAATAGCAGTACGTTGCAAAGTCGCCAACAGAGCTGTACGCCCCATGGTGATGGTGTTTTTGTGGTTCTTTGGAATCACGCGGTTGTAATCTGGAAACTTGCCTTCCACCAACTTAGTCACAAACTCCATACCGTCGAATGTGAACTTAGCTTGGTTACCTGCAAATTGCATTTCAATCGCGCCCTCTTTGTCGCTGAGCAAGCGCTGCATTTCAAGCACCGTCTTGCGAGGCAAGATGACTTCTTGACGTGGGACTTCCACATCCAAGGTTGCTGAAGCAAAAGCCAAGCGATGACCATCGGTTGCAACCAAACTGAGTTGTTTACCTTCAGCCACAAACAAAATGCCGTTCAAGTAATAACGGATGTCGTGCACTGCCATCGCAAATGAGACTTGGTGTAACAGTTCTTTCAGCGTTTTCTGAGGCACGCTGAATGAGGGACCAAAGTTAGCAGCTTCTTGTACCAATGGGAAATCTTCAGCTGGCAAACTTTGCAGCGTAAAACGGCTTTTGCCACCCTTCAAGATCAACTTGTTTTGGCTAGATTCCAAACTCACTGTTTGATCAGACGGCATGGTTCGCAAAATATCAATGAGCTTGCGAGCACCGACGGTTGTGCTGAAGTTACCGGCATCACCATCAAGTTCTGCTGTCGTACGAATCTGAATTTCAAGATCACTCGTTGTTAGTTGCAGTGTGCTGCCTGTTTTGCGAATCAAAACATTGGCCAGGATTGGCAAGGTATGACGGCGTTCAACGATGCCTGCAACAGATTGCAGAACTGACAAAACCTTGTCTTGTGTTGCTTTCAGTACGATCATCTCTTCCTCTTGTTTTCTTTATTTAAATTAGTAGTAGTAGATAAGCAAAGCATCTTTATGTGGACAACAGCATTTTCCTCTTTTTTTTCAAGGACTTGAGCTTGCTTCAAAGGTGTTGGCAAACTTGCTTTTTTGGTGTCGTTCAAATCTGGATAACTTTGATTGCTCTACTTTTCTGTGGATAACTCTGTTGTTATTCAAAAATTGCCCACAGGGTTGTTCTTTTTGATGCTTTAACCCTTGAGTGTTTGTTCAAGTACGTGAAGTTGTTGATTCAGATCAGCCATTTGTTGACGTTCTGCAGTGATTTTGCGAACCGCATGCAAGACAGTCGTGTGGTCCCGCCCACCAAACAGCTCACCGATCTCTGGAAGACTTTTTTGAGTGAGCTCTTTGGCAAGGTACATGGCAATCTGTCGCGGTCTAGCAATGGAGGCAGGACGCTTCTTAGAGTACATGTCTGCTACTTTGATCTTGTAATAATCAGCAACGGTTTTTTGAATGTTCTCTACGGAAATTTGACGATTCTGAATAGACAGCAAATCGCGTAAGGCATCACGTGCCAATTGGATGGAAATGTCTTTTTGGTTGAAGCGAGAGTAAGCCAGGATTTTTCGTAGTGCACCTTCGAGCTCACGCACGTTTGAACGCACGTTTTTAGCAACGAAAAATGCAACTTCTTCTGGCATTTCAGAGCCTTCCGAACGTGATTTACTGATCAAAATAGCGACCCGCATTTCAAGTTCAGGTGGTTCGATAGCCACAGTTAATCCGGCATCAAAGCGCGAAACTAAACGCTCATGAATATCTGTTAAACCTTTTGGATATGTATCACTTGTCATGATGATGTGTGATTTTTTAGCCAAAAGCGCTTCAAAAGCATTGAAAAATTCTTCTTGTGTGCGTTCCTTGTTAGCAAAAAACTGTACGTCATCGATCAAAAGCAGATCGAGGGAGTGATAACGCTCTTTGAATTCATCAAAAGTTTTTCGCTGATAAGCTTTGACCACATCAGATACAAACTGTTCTGCATGGATGTAGAGAACTTTGGCTTCTGGTCGTTCTGACAGCAGTTTGTTTCCCACCGCGTGCATCAGGTGGGTCTTGCCCAATCCGACGCCACCGTAAATGAACAATGGGTTGTATAACTGACCAGGCATAGTTGCCACATGCATGGCAGCTGCTCGCGCCATGCGATTGGCTGTACCTTCTACCAAGGTGTCAAATGTCAAAGCCGTGTTGAGCCGAGTTCGCGGCCCGCTTGGAATACCTTCTTCTAAACCAACGAAGCTTTCGGGCAAGGATTCAAGCTCTTGCGAAAATGAAACAGATTTAGTTTTGGTGGGCGCTTCTTTAGGAGTAATTACTAACTCAACTTGAATAGGATGCCCGTGCAGTTGTTGGAGTAAACCAGCAATTCGATTGGCATATTGAGCTCTAATCCAATCAAGTTTGAAGCGATTGCCCACGAAGATAACAGCTTTGCTAAAGTCATCTGCAACTTTGGCAACCAGTGGCCTAATCCAAGTATTGAACTGTTGTTCAGGTAATTCTTGCGCCAATTGATCGACACACGCTTGCCACAAACCATCACCCGAACTGGATGGTAAGCCGTCTGTGGCAGAGGAAGGATGGCCCTGATTCATGAGATATTTTTTTGTGGATAAGCTGCCCTCAAAAGAGAGGCAATAGAGCACTTTATCAAAAATTTATCCACAGGGCGAACAAAAGTCCAAGTCTTTTTTATTGGTCAGTAAACAAAGAGTGTGGATAAAAGCTGTGAAGAGCCTCAAAAGTTTGAGATAATCACGGGTTTCCCTGATGTCAGGGTTTAGCTTTTTGGAAAAATCATGAAACGCACTTACCAGCCCTCTAAAACCCGTCGCGCCCGCACACACGGCTTCTTGGTTCGCATGAAAACACGTGGTGGTCGCGCTGTGATCAATGCACGCCGCGCCAAAGGGCGCAAGCGTCTGGCTGTCTAATTTTTGACCGCTCAGCAGGCCCGCGACCCAAGCGCCGTGGAACGTCTGAAGCAGTGGTCAGAATTTCAGGCCGTCATGTCGGCAGGCACTGTGGCACGCACGCCGCATTTTGTGTTGCACCAGTGGCAACCACCTGCTAAAGCCTCTACAGGGTCTGGGTTTAATGAAACCCCGACCCTGTTTGTCGATGGTGTTTTGATGATAGGCGCGCTCACACCCAAACGTTGGGCTAAGCGCGCTGTCACACGCAACCTAATTCGACGTCAAGTTCATGCCGTGGCGCATGAGTTTGAAAAAGGTTTGACGCCAACAGCATATGTGGTTCGTTTGCGTGCAACGTTCAATCC
>JACCDN010198415.1_pt1 | contig 11535 bp, 5 predicted proteins | sample 7441691 | NCBI WGS metagenome assembly JACCDN01 (sample SAMN15323439, study PRJNA562643) | freshwater metagenome | isolation source: river surface water | place: USA:Blue River Watershed | collected 2017-08-16
GGTTTTCCAATCAATGAAAAGACAGCGTTCGCGTATGGCAGAAAGACTTCGTGGTAGCAGCGAAAGAGTCCTCTTTCTGAAAAAAAATACCGTCTCTTGTTTCAGAGTCATTTCAATTCGTTATGACATGACTGTAAAAGGTAAGAGACTTTGATCAGCATTCTCTATTTTTTGAGAATACTGCCTGCTTGGCAGGGCTTAAATAGGTGGCAGAAATGTCGCCGTTAGGCATCGGTATAACACTCAAGTATAGCTAGTACGACACGAAAACAGGGTAAATTTTATGATTGACGAGATATTGCCATGCGTTGGAAAATAACATTAAATAGTATTTTAAAAGAACATAATCAAAAAGCAGCGGATGGACATAAGAGTATTAGTTTTAGTACCCAGCAAGCCAGGCGAAAAATCTTAGAAAAAGGCTTTGTTGAACTCAGACGTCTGGGTTATAAATTGCCGGATGTACGAGGATTTAAGGAAAGACATATGACTGCCCTAGGGCATGCCTGGGAAGCGCAAAAACTGTCGCCCGCAACGATTCAAAATCGCATCAGTATTTTTCGCACGTTTTCAGAATGGATTGGCAAGCGGGGTATGATTCGGGATGCCGTTCACTACGTACAAGAACCTGCCAGTGTAGCCAGGCAGTTCGTTGCCAAAACGGACAAAACCTGGAGCGCCCAGCAAAAAGATTTGAGCGATAAATTGACCGATTTATATCAGCACGATCCCTACGTAGCCATCCAACTGGAATTACAACGGGCTTTTGGCTTACGCATGAAAGAAGCGGCTTTATTGAAACCGCACCAAGCAGATAGGTCAAACTATCTGGCGGTGAATTGGGGGACTAAAGGTGGGCGTGAGCGAGTCGTGCCGATTGAAACCGATTACCAAAAAGAGGTACTGGCACGGGCTAAAGCCTTCGCCAAACCCGATTATTCTCTTACTCCAAAAAAATATAGTTTCAGTCAATGGCGCGATCATTATTATTATATTTGCCAAGAACACGGCATTAGTCGAAAAGAGGGCATTACCAGCCATGGCTTGCGGCATGAACGCTTGAATGAAATTTATACGCAAATAACGGGTTGTTTAAGTCCTGTGAAAGGGGGCGATGTGAATTTATCTGAAAGCCAAAAAATAGCGGATAAAATCGCTCGACAAGAAGTTTCCGAGGTGGCTGGGCATTCTCGTTCCTCTATAGCAAATGCATATTTAGGAACAAATAACAAATTTCATACTGCATGATTTATTGTTTTTTCCAGCACGCCTAATTGCTCAATAATTTCATTAAACACAGGTTCTTTTCCATAAAACATGCCAGATTCCAGCATTTTTTTAAAATCTGCTTTTAATCCTTCATGCATACCTTTGTTTTGAGGCACTAATTTTATATTGCCTATTAGACACGAAGAATAATTAGCATGAGGCGCGTGAAAGAAAATAGTTTTATGTTTTACTACATCCATGAGCATTTGTTTATCCAATAATGCTTTTTCTCCCATAGAATTTTTTGCTAACATAGCTAAATCATACCAATGGCGAGATTTTCTCTCCAAACTGTCTTTCCAATAAATTTGATTGCATAGGGCATGAATTAAGGTGGCTTTTTCCCAAAATGTTCTAATGACTGAGAGAACATTTGCCTGAACAACTGGAAAAATGAGATCAGGTAAAATTAGGGCTATATCGGGTTGAATGTTACAGAGTGTGTTTGGTTCTGTTATATTTCGTCCGCCGAACTCAAGTAGAATATGATTACCAACATAGTTGTTCATATCCTCAATGACGGACGGATAATATAGGTAAACTTTCTCGCCATTTTCATCACTCTTAATTTTAAATTTTTTTGCTGGAAACTGATCATTTAATTGTGATCTTAAGTGAGGGATTACTTTTTCGTATGTGTGATGTTTGACATGAACTCTTAAACAATCGTTGAATTTCTTTATTTGGGTTTTTGAAACATCGGTATTAAATGGATCAAAATCTTGATTGAAATCACGATAATCTATTGTCAGATCAACATCCTCAGAGAAACGTTGAATCATATTGAACACTTTCGATAAGGACGTGCCTCCCTTAAAAGCCATCTTTAAACGATTAGGCATAGAAAATAATTGCTCCAACAACCAACATATCCATATATCTTTTTCTAAAATGACGGATGTTCGTCCTAATTGTAAAGAAAGGGTATTTAAAATCTGCGCTTGCTCATCTGTCGGTAATTCAAGAAAATGATCAGACATGGGTTTCCTTTTTTTGAAAGGCTACAAAGGAGTCAGCCATCCAACCTGGCATAGCAGGCATAGCCGCTATTAACGCCTCAAATTCAGAAGGAGGGAGTTGGTTTTTAATGAGCTGGATGATGTCCATGGATATTTTCTGTTTGCCTAAATACCACAACGCTGTGAAGGCAAGTCCTGCAGGTTGTCCTGCAAGCGTTAGTTTGCGCGGACTCACATGCTTTAAGGTAAGATGTAGATTGCCAAGCATTAGACGTCGACTCGTCCCGCTTGTATAAAATACTAGTTGGGTTGGCGCCTGAGTTGTCAGTCTTAAGCGATAAGCGGCTTCGGCACCATGCACCTGGATAGCGCTTCCTGTATTCTGAGCAATCAGTTCTGCAATTTTTATGGGGCTTGGCGTTATTTTACCTAAATAGTTGTTTTTCTCGGGACGCACAAAAATGCCGCGTGCTATGCGCGTAATCTCTTTTGCTTTAACTAAACGAGAAATGGCTTGATCCATGGCAGCACGTTTTCCTGAGCCCAATAACGTATGGATTGTAAATGGTTTACCCTTTGGTATGCGTAAAACGTATTGATGGATAGTTTGTGTTGTGTTCATGGCATGCATCTCTCATATAAGGAATTATAGTATTTTTTCTGACAAAAATCAACTGTCAAGACATTCTCCCCTTTCTGTAGAAAATGCGTATTTGGTGGGCGCTTTTTGTAAAAATATTGCTTACACTAACGCCGTCAGCTTACAGTGAGGAGTGTTTTAGTGGTAGTTGCACCCAAAAGGTTGTGCATAGAGCTAAGTATAAAGGATTATTATGCAAGAAGTGATATCTGAGACATCCCATCTATTTGATTTAGAAAAACAACCAAACGAAGTTTCATTAACGTTGGGTTTTTCACCAACGGGTCACCTTTATCTTTATACAGATTCCGAAAACCCAGAAATCTTATCAGCATCCATAGCTGAAAAAATACATTCCTCTTTTTCTATCACAGAATCCATCGGTTTACTGCGTTTAGGTCTTACCTATTTTGGAGAACCATTGCCGCCCAGTTTTTTATTTTGGCAACGATTTGCGCAACTGTTTATAACGGAGTTATGTAAAAGCGCTGATATCCATGATAAATCTGCCATTCCTGCTCTTACGTTTCCGCAGGATGAAATACATACATTAATCCTTCAAGCGCCTTTTATACGTGGTATTGAGTATTTGAATGTTGAAACAGCATCCCCGCTATGGCATGGGTTGATGACCGCACTTGAAAGTGAGCTGACTGCCTTTGGCGGCAGTTTGAGCGATTACCTATCTGCGTATCACGGCGTATGGAATACAATAGGACGAGTGTGTTTTCATTTAGCGGAAAATAAAAATAATCCCCATTTTCCTTTTGCATTTTTAGCAACGTACACCACGGGTTTATCAAAAGCCGCGACTACGCAGCATTTACCGCTAGGAAAGGCTTTAGAGGAATATGCAGATAAAAATAAAAAATCATTACTACTGTCATTATTACTTCCCGTACATCGAGCCGCAGAGAAAAGCCAATTCCTTAAAAACCTAGTAGAAACAGGAAAGATTTTTAAACCTCTGGCATGGAGTGCGGTGGATGCACACCATTTTCTGAAAGACATTCCACAATTCGAGACCAGTGGTGTCATGATTCGCGTGCCTAATTGGTGGCATAAAACAGCGCCCCCACGTCCGAAGATTGATGTAAAAATAGGTGAAAAAAAAGGAAGCGCCGTTGGATTAGAAGCGCTGCTTGATTTCGATGTAACTATTTCATTGCCTATGGGCGAATCTTTAACACCACAAGAATTTAAAAAGCTGTTAAATAGCACAGAGAAGCTGGTACAAATTAAAGGACAATGGGTAGAGGTTGATAATGAAAAATTAAATCAAGTGCTTTCTCATTGGAAAACGATTGAACGTCAGGTTAAAAAAGAAGGCTTATCGTTTGCAGAAGGATTGCGATTGCTTTCTGGTATTTCCCAACACCAGTCAGACAGTGTGTTGCCAGAGGAGATTGCAGCGTGGTCAACCGTCATAGAAGGGGATTGGCTGAAATCTATATTGACTCGCCTTCGCCATCCCACCAGCACAGATGAAAATACTCTCCAAGCCATTTTAGAAAAATCCTTACAAGCAACCCTGCGTGCTTATCAAGAGCGAGGGGTGGAGTGGTTCTGGTGGCTTTACAATCTGCGTTTAGGAGGATGTTTAGCGGATGACATGGGTTTGGGCAAAACCATTCAAGTGATTTCCTTACTGTTACTGATTCAACAGAAAAAAGAAACGCATCAACCGCACCTTTTAATTTTACCCACTTCATTGTTGGGCAACTGGCAAGCAGAAATCAAACGATTCGCGCCTAGCTTATCAACATGGATTGCTCATGGTTCTATGAATCGGGAGGATACACCACCCGATTTATCTACAATTGATGTAGTGATAACCACCTATGGCACGCTAGGTCGCCTGTGTTGGTTAAGTGAAACAGCTTGGGACATTATCATCGTAGATGAAGCACAGGCAATTAAAAACCCAACAGCCAAACAGACACGTACCATTAAAAAACTATCTAGCTGTGTTCGTTTTGCCTTAACAGGTACACCCATTGAAAATCGATTACTGGACTTATGGTCACTATTCGATTTTATCGCACCGGGTCTTTTAGGGTCGAGTCGCATTTTTGCGGATTTAGGGAAGAAAACCGCTAAAAAAAATGAGAATGAGGGCAGAGGACAATTTTTTGCAGCAGTTCGTCGGCTGGTGAATCCCTATATCTTAAGACGCCTAAAAAGCGACAAACAGATTATCAGTGACCTTCCCGATAAAACCGAGATGCAAGCTTATTGTACATTGACAAAGCAGCAAATTGGTTTATATCAACAAGCGGTCAATGAACTTCAACGCAAATTGCAAACACAAGAAAATAGCATTAATCGCCGCGGACTTGTCATGTCTTATTTGTTGCGATTCAAACAAATTTGCAACCATCCTAATCAATGGTTAGGTCATGGAGAATATGATCCTGGACACAGTGGAAAATTTTTGAGATTAAAAGAACTGTGTGAAGTTATTGCAGAAAAACAGGAAAAAGTTCTAATTTTTACGCAATTTCGAGAAATTATACCTGCCTTGATGAGTTTTCTTTCCCACTTGTTTCAGCGAGAAGGACTTGCATTGGATGGACAGATATCGGTCAAAGAACGCATGAAACGGGTAGAACAGTTTCAGCAGGAACAAGGCGCACTGTTCTTTGTCCTATCGTTAAAAGCGGGAGGCACGGGGCTGAATTTAACCGCAGCCAATCATGTCATTCATTTTGATCGCTGGTGGAATCCTGCCGTTGAAAATCAAGCGACAGATAGAGCGTTTCGTATTGGGCAAAAGAAAAATGTATTAGTCCATAAATTTATTTGTCGCGGAACGATAGAAGAAAAAATCGATAGCTTGTTAAATGCTAAAAAATCCTTATCCCACGAAATCATAGGACAAGATAATGAAGTGATATTAACCGAATTGTCCGATGAAGAATTAATCAATATGGTCACACTAGACATTCACCGTACATTAGGGCAAGATTAATTTAAAAGGAGAATGCCCATGAGTTGGTATGGCTTTGCACCTTACGTGCCCGTTGCTGAACGCAGACGTAAAGCAACCAAAGAGGTTGAAAAATTAAAAAAGAAAGGACAGATATGTCAACCTGTATGGATCGAAGGTCGTTCGATTGCCGATACTTTTTGGGGCAAAGCCTGGTGCAAGAATTTAGAATCTTACAGCGATTATTCAAATCGCCTACCACGAGGTCGTTCTTACGTACGAAACGGTTTTGTCATTGATCTTCATGTGACAAAGGGGGAAATCACTGCAAAAGTTTACGGGTCTTCTATTTACACAGTAAAAATTGCCATTGATAAAGTGCCTGCAACAAAGTGGAAGGATATGGTGAGCGCCTGTGCGGGAAAAATTGAATCAATGATTGAACTTTTGCAGGGAAAATTTTCAAAAGCCGTGATGCAAATTGTGACAGATCCTAAGACAGGGCTATTTCCCCATCCGAAAGAAATCAATCTAAGTTGCTCGTGTCCAGATTGGACAGAGATGTGTAAACATGTTGCCGCCGTTTTGTACGGCGTTGGAGCGCGTCTTGACAGTAAGCCAGAAGAGTTATTTCTACTGCTTCAAGCCGATTATGATGAATTGATCTCTAAAGCAACAGCAAGGTCTTTGACTCAAATTTCTTCAGATCAAAGCGATCAGATTCTTGACGATAGCGATCTTTCCTCGTTATTTGGCATTGATATGGGGGATGCTGCGCAACAGGAAGTTATCAATTCCCCTCGAAAGGTATTAAAAGGAAAAGCAACAAAAAGGAAGGTATTGAAGGGGAAGGCATTAAAAAAGAAAAAAACGTTAGGAAAAACATCCAATGTTAGAAATAAAAAATCTAAAGCTGCTGTTATTAAAGCAGTGAAAAAGAAAAAAATATCGAGTGCAACTAAAAAAAAAGATAGATCAGCAAAAGCAAAAAAAGTTATATCCAAAAAAAGAAACAAGTGAATTCATAATTTGTCAGATAAAAGATTCATACTATTTTCAACAACGATCAATGAAGGAATCATTATGCAAGAGCAAAACCAAATAAATTTCGAACTATCTCTTACTACCGGATCTAAAGAAAAGGTTGATCCCATACAAGCATGCCTCATGCAAAATAGAATCTCTGATGATAAAAAATTAGCAGAGGAATTGCAGATCCAAGAATATCAAGGAAGAGGCAGCTGTGATAATCAATCTACACAATCGTCTATATTTTCTCAAAATAGAAAAGGCATAGATACAAACTTGAGTCAAATTATTTCTTTACCTGCAGGGTGTATACAAGGCGAGGCTATAGATGATGGAGGTTGTTTTTTTGATGCTTTGGCACAAATATTAAATTTAGCAAGAAATACAGATATCTATAACGAAAAGTATCTACGATTTTTGTGTCATGAGTTTTATAGTGATAGCAAAGAGTTAGTAAATGAATGGAATAAAAAAGATTATGGTGGAATAGATAAAAGCGAAGCATATTATTTGGTTCAATATACAAAACCAGAGCTTGATAAAGATTTTAATAAACAAGCGCCTATCTGGGGAAGACCAAATGTCGAAGGAAAAATATTATGTAAAAGCTTAGGTATATCTAAACTATTAGTTATAGAGATTTTAAAAGATCCTGAAACGAATAAAGATATACCGCATTTTATTTTAGTTTCTGCTGATGAAAAAAGTGAGTCCAACAGTATCGCGGCAGAAGAAGGGAATACATTATTAGAAGATCAAAATGTGCCAACGCTTGTTGTTTCTCAAAAGAGTCTTCATTTTGTACCCTTGTTAAAAAATAATCAAAGCAAAGATGAAAATTTAAAAGTAATCGGCAAAAATGAGAAACAAACCATCCTTTCAACATTGCTAACATCCAATCCTACGCTTAATGGAAGCAATACTATAAAATGCTTGTCACCTGACATAATCCATCCTACCAATCCAGTATCTTCTAGCTGGGCACCACAAGCAACTGCTGCCGATGGTGATTGTGCTTTCCATGCTATATTTGGACAGTTAAATTCAGATAGATATCATTGTGCAGATGTTTCTAAAAAGCGTGATGAATTAAGCAAACGGGTTGCCAGCAGCGAAGCTGGCAGCACTATACACACATTAGCCATTGAAGGTATAGCGAATTTGGTTGCAGGTAATGTTAGGGAAGAAAATCAGTATCAAATTGATAAACAATATACACAGTTGATAGCTTTATGCGAAAACTACAAAAATTATAAACCTGCAGAGACGTTGGAGGAATTGAAGCAAGATCTTGAAAACAACATCCTACAGGTTTCTAGTGTGCTTAACTATATCAATGCTAATCATACGCTTAAAAAACAAGAAGCGAGTTTGTATGAAAAGTACCATAATGTACTAAACAGTGGCGATAAAGATATAGAACTGCTGAATCGAATTCGCTCTTACCCAGCATTAGAAAAAGCAAAACAAGATTTGGATAAATTTACTAACGCTCCATTTATTTGGAAGGAGCATATTTCCACTAATGTTCTCAACGATTATGCTAATTTTATAGGAACCTCAGGTCAATGGTTAGCACCAAAGGAAATAGAATTAATTGCTAAAATATTTGATGTCAAGATTGCTTTCCATACTAAAGCTAATAATAGTAATAAATATGTCTATGTGAGTACATATGAGAAAGCACAATCTAATCAAGAACAATCCCAAGTCATTCACGTGGGTTTTGATGGTAGGGGTCATTTTGAACGCTTGATGTCAGAACCTATACGAACAACTCATAGTTCATTCTCTGCACCAGATATAACCAGTGACTGCCCATCGCATCCAGCGCATTCTATATATTCTTCACCAAATCTATTGGAAAAAACAGAAAACGCACCGCCAGAAGTAACTTCTATCACAACCCCCGTGCTTTCTAACCCTTCAACACTACCGCCACAAGGAAAAAAACCCAATAAATCAACTAAGATGATTGATGCTTCCCACCCACCATCACAAACAGTGATATTAGCTCCAATAACAGAGATTCAAACACCAGGTATATTAAGAAAAGAAGAAACTACTAGATATACTACTATAAAAGCTAAGGAAAAAATCACTCGGCAGAACACAAATAATGCATTGATTAATGAAAATAAAGAAATTTCTAAAAAGAGAAATCATGTTATTGATAATATTTCGGATAAACCTACAAAGAAATCTCGTCTCATGGATGTACGACCTAATGCTGATGACCTGCGAGCTCTTGAAACAGAAAGCTTTATTAGCAAAACTCGGAAAAGAGAACGTCCCTTTTCTTATGAAGATAAAAACATAGAGAGACCTGCAAAAAAATGTTATCAAAAATTTGAGGTTAAAAGACTTTTAAATGATATTACCCATATAAAGAAAGAGTTAACTTGTTTGATCAATGAAATTAAAACATATCCTTATGTACACAGTAGCTCGCAAAAACAAATATCTTCTGATCCAGAGAAATTAAGAACTAAACTAGAAGAAGAATATAATATTTTTTTGATAGAAGGGGAACGATATAACTTTAAAAGTTACAATCTATACTTTGTTAAAAAAGGTGAGAATTCATCTACACAATACCAGATTAAAGTGTGCAAAAATGGAGAATGGCAACACTATGATTTAAAACTGGATGAGCATTCTGCTTTAATGAAACTATTAGAAGAAGAAAATTTTAATGGTAGTTCATGTGGAGAGAATTTAAAAAATTTTTTAATAGAGAATAATTTTTCTTATAGAATATCCTCAGTAAGAATATTTTCAGAAGAAAAAACTTTTAAATGGTTTTTTAAAAATAGGAACACTAAAATTAATCAAGTTTTGAATTTTTTAGAGACACTTAATGATACCTATAGAAAATTGACAAACAGTTCTTCTGACTTAAACGTTTCCTTTCTTAATTTTTGCGAACATGTCCCTTTCACCCAAGTTTTAGATTTTATAAAAAAATTTAATTCTGCCTATAAAAGTTTTATAAGTAGTTATTCTAAAATCGATGCAAAGGAGATAGATTATACTCCCGAGGCATCTCTAGAAATTGCTGAATATCTTTTATCTGAAGAAAATAATGCCCTCGAAAATACTGGAAATAAAGCTGTTTTTTTCCTTAAAAATTGCTTACAGTCCGATGAAAAACAAATAATTCAAAAAACCTATTGCCTTTTAATTAAAATATATACTAAAGGATTTAAAGATATTCAAAAAGATATTAAGCAAGCGCTCTCTTATTATTATAATGCCCAAAAAAACGGAATTATGCTGGATAAAACGATTTTGCATAGTATAGTAAATTCAGTGAATGCCAGTGACCTTTATGATATAGGTATTTTTTATAAAGAAAACAATCAAATTGAAAAAGCAATACCGTGTTTTCGGAAATCAGCTGAAAATGATCAGCAGTATATTGAGGTAATAGCTCAAGAATTAAAGCAGTTTGCGGGTAACCAAAACTACTTAGGTATTCAAAAAGTGCTTAGTGAATTTTATGAATCTTGTTCTAAATATGAGCTATCTAATTTATGTTTAAAAACATTAATTCCACCCTATAAATCATCAGCTATAGAGTCTAGTGTTATAAGCAGTGATGAAGAAGAAATTGGAAGTGACGTTTCAGACGTAGAACTTCCTGACAGCAATGATTTCTTAGATACTGAAGAAAAATCTTATACTATCTTTGCTGATAATAAATCGGGTATTTACAGTGGCACGGTGAATCAAGAGTTTTGTCCAGAAGGCTTGGGTATTTATTATTCCAGAGGTAATAACGAAAGCTATATTGGTCAATGGAGCAGGAATGAAAAACATGGCTTTGGTCAGCTTCTTGATGGCAAAGGCAGTCGTTCTGGAAATTTTTATCACGGAGACTTTCAAGAAGGAGATGTTAATTTGAAGTTTGATCCGCCAAACGAAATTGAAAGTAAGCGCTATAATGGAAAAATGAAAGATGGAAAATTCCATGGGCTGGGGAAGTTAGTATATAAGAAAAAGGAGGAAGTCAATGTAGAGTGGCGATTAACAGCTCATTGGGAAAAGAATAAAGTGTTGGGTAAACCTCTGGAAAATGAGATAGAGAAGCACTATCAAGAAAGTTTTGAAAATTTTTTCAAGGAATTAGATCGGCTTTTTAAATCTGATTCTATCAAGGGTCTAGGTAAAATATTGTATCGCTGTATTGTTTTATTATCAACACACATACTAGATGCCAATCTGCTAGATGCTATACGAAAAAATACTCATTTTGATCAAGTTTTAATTAAACAAGCGAATGATGTGTATCAATTAAGAGCGGTTTATGATGATCTAATACAATGTGAATATATTAATACCAAGCCTAGAAATTTCATTGACGAATTTTCAAATCACTGTTTTAGTGCCTTGCAAGAATATTGCATGTTATTGTTTGAAAGAGATAAAGCGAATGCAGATACATTAAATCGCTTGGTAAGAATTAATAAGATCGTAAATTTTTCGACTAAAAACTTTGCAGGTCAAGTTAAAAAAGCAATTGAATCTAGTGTCGTTGAAGGTGCCAAAAGAAGAATAGATGATTTTAGAGCGGATAAACATAGCGAAAGTTTAGTTAATTCATTGAAAAAGAAAATTGAAGGTTTTAATAAAAGCAATAGTTCTATTGAGAAAAAAATAAAAAACTATTATTTAATTCAATTTTTTAATGCCCTCTTTAATCATAC
>JACCDN010653724.1_pt1 | contig 11535 bp, 15 predicted proteins | sample 7441691 | NCBI WGS metagenome assembly JACCDN01 (sample SAMN15323439, study PRJNA562643) | freshwater metagenome | isolation source: river surface water | place: USA:Blue River Watershed | collected 2017-08-16
AGCGTTTCCGGCGCCTGGATGCCTCGGGTGGTTAGCTCAGTTGGTAGAGCAGGTGACTCTTAATCACCGGGTCGGGGGTTCGAGTCCCTCACCACCCACACTAAAAGTGCTGGCCCGAGGCGTGTTTTAAATTAAACGCTTTCCTTTAATGTCGCAGGAAAGATGTTTGTCCGTTCTTTGTCCGTTCCCGAATTGAAAAGTGATTCTCCAAGACGGTCCATATATGTCATCGCATCATCTTCATAAAGATGTCCGTAAACATCTAAAGTCATTTGTGTTGATGCGTGTCCCAAAATCTTTGAGACGGTTGTGATTGGTGTTCCCTGCGAGATTAAAAGACTTGCAGAGGTGTGGCGTAATGAATGGAATCCAACTCCCACTAAACCGCTTCGCTTCAGTGCTGGCTTGAAGTAACGATTCATAAAGTTGTTGTAGTCCAAAGTTCCATAACCTGGCATCTGAAACAGTTGTGACTCTGGATTCTTATTCTCAATCAAGAGAGTAAGTGCAGGTAACAATTCTTTCGAGAATGGAATTGTTCGGTTCTGATGTGTCTTGGTGCCACCTATAACTTTTTCACCTTTGAGACCAGTTGATATGGCTTTACCGACGAATAAAGTTTTGTTCAGGAGAGAGACATCTTTGCATTGCAAAGCAGCCAACTCTCCCCAACGCATACCTGTAGTTCCAGCCAAAAGTACTAGTGCTTGGAAGTCACCGCATTCTCTTGCGAGCGTTCGCAGTTGCTCAAGAGTAAGCGCTGGCTTTTCCTTTGGTTTAGTTCTTGGAAGTGGTACGCCTTCTGCAGCATTTCTCATAAGCCGCCCATCAAGAACTGCGGCTTTTAGAATCTGTCTAAGCACACCGTGTGATTGCTTCACTGCCGTTAACCCAACTCCATCTACAACAGACTTGGCAATCCACTGACCAATCTCATTGTTAGAAATCGAAGTCAGTTTGGACTTACCAAATACAGGCAACAAATGCGTATTGAGTCTGGCTATATATCCGCGTCGCGTACTTGCCGTGATATCAGTCTTGGCATCCAGCCATTTCTTAGACCACTCGGCGAAGGTGATACTGGACATTGAAGGGTCTATCCACTCCCCTCGTTCCATTGCACGTTCTTGTTCTCGCTTCCAACGAATTGCTTCATCTTGCGTGCCGAATGTTCTTGATATCTCACGGCCATCAAAGAATGCACGGGCTTGCCATTTGTCACCCCGCTTACCGATTCCTGGATTTCTATTCACCTTTTTAGGCATTTAGATTCCTAGAAGCATTGTGTGACGAAAATGTTTCGGTCACGAGTTGGTTGATAGAAACTGATGCTTGTCAGTTGGCGGTTTACACAACTCTTGAAACTGCTTAATTGACTTTCAAGGGCACGGATACGTGCCGTATCAGTTGGGTGTGCCTCTGCTTGTGTTGCTGTTGTAATTCCAAAGAACACTAATGATGCTGAGAGAACATATATCGGTAGGTCTTTCTTGAATTTACTCATTTTATTAATCCTTTCTCGATTAATATTTCGATTGCTTTTTTGGTTATTTCTCCTTCCCCGGCATTGCCTCTTCCGGCAATGCTCAGGAAACCTTTGTCTCTTAACTTTCTAATTCGCTCCTTTGCGAGTGAGACATTTATTTTCATATCCCCTGCGAGCGCTTCAATAATTTTGGGTTCAAACATCGAGGCTCTTAGGTTAAACAAGTAGGCAAGACCTGCCCAAAGACTTTCATCAACTGCTTGTCCTCGTTTGACAAACCATTTATCTGGTTGAAGCCATTGGGTTGCAATATCGATATTTGACTGCCATTGATTGAGTTCTTCATCGACCTTAAGGATTTGAGAGTCGATTGCATCGGCCTCTGAGGTCCAGAAGTACCAGTCCTCTGAACGAAAATCTGAAGTTGAATTGAAGGGCACGATATCGCCGTCAGGTGTTCGCACTACCTGAAAAGAAACAGAATCCATAGCAAAGTTGCTTAATTCCACATTTGCCACATCATTCGTATTCTTCCAACTTGAACATTGAATTCTGTCGATGTTCCACATTGATGCTTCTGCTATGCCCACGAGTTCCTCCTCTCCTGCGTGTCGCGTTGCTTTCCGACGCTGTTCCTTAAAAGGTGCTAACTTTCAATAAGTGGACACTACCATAATTAATGAAAGTGTTCACTACATATGAAGCATATACAGAAACTAGTAGAAACGCAGGTAGGCAATGGACACACAATCGGAGCGCTGGATAACCCTTAAGGAAGCCGCAGCGCATTTAAATGTCAGCAGAAGTTGGCTCTATCAGAAGGGTCAAGAGGCGGGTGTACCTCGCGCTCGCATCGGTACCAAGTATCGCTACAAGACGTCCGACCTGGATGCTTGGATGAACTCTCAGGGAAAAGGTGAGTAAGGAGCACCGTCCCCATCACCGTAACCCGCGAACCAAAGAGTTGCTCGAGAACAAGGAGCAGGTTTGTCCTGCGTGCTTTGAGAACTTTGGGACAACGGAGGCTGGGGATAAACATAGAGACTTAACAAAGGAGAAATTCACTTGTTTGTCTCCTAATTCGGTGGGTCTTGTATCTATCGAGAACTCGTTTGGCACGATGGTTTGGAGAGTTCCCAATGATTAAGTTAACGAGAATCGATGAATTTGTAGATGAGCAACAAGACTGGCTCATCGAAGGAGTTCTTTGCCCCTGGTTAACGGTGCTTTCTGGGCAACCGAAACACGGTAAATCATTACTAGCAGGACATATTGCTATTTCCTTGATTCAGGAGACCCCTTTGCTTGGGCGAAGAATCTCAGGAAGTAATCACAAAGTGGCCTGGTTGGGATATGACGGTGGTTGGAAACAAGAGGTACGTGAGAGATGGCTAGAAAAATCTTGGAACAGAATCATCTTTTGTGAATCTCTTAGAAGTCTTGATTCAAATCTGTGGAGACAACTTGCTATTCAATTGAAGCAAGAAGGTGTCACGCTTCTCATAATTGACCACTTGTATGGCTTGGCTGGCGCTTTGGGACTAAATGATGCTGAGCACGTTGCAATCATTGCCAATTTGCTTCGTCCATTTTACGAAGAGTTTGGGATTGCAGTTCTCTTACTTACTCAAGCGGGTAAGGGTCAGTTTTCTAATGGGCGCGCTGCAAACTCTGTCGCAATAGAAGGTGAGGCAAGAGCGCTTATTAGGATTTCAGACAAGAAAAAGAATGGCGCTCGCAAGATTGATTTGATTTCAAACACTTCCGGTGAGGATTCGATTGCGGTCAAACTAACTCCGGAAGCAATTGAAATTAAGCAAGGCAAAGATGTCACCAAGCAAGAAAAATCTCAAAGAGAATCACCAGATGTAGTCAGGGACTTCCTATCCAAGGCAAATCCTCAAGAAATGACTAGTTGGTCGGGCGTTGGTAGGGAGATTCATCGCCTTGGATTGAGTACAAATAGTTCTGCTGGAAGGTCTATGTCTACTAGGTGGCGAGAACAGGGTTTACTCAAGATGGAGTTAGGCGTGGTGGTCGCTGGGGATTCACTACTTCCACCTGCGTATTTAACGAATTCATATATAAACACAAATGCGTCATAAGACTATCTACCGGGGTAGGTGTATGTACGGGTGTACGGGTGAACTCTCCCCCTATTACTACGTAATACACCCCCTCTGGGGGTTCAGTTAAACCAATTGAGCGAGCAATTAGCGAGCGAAAGCCTCGGCTCTAGGGCCTCGGCGAAGTGTAAACGTAGCCGAAGTTAATATATGTAAACAGTATTAACAGTAGACAACTAATGACAGATAGATAACTGACTACAGGTAGTAACTGATTTATGGGGTAATTAGTGACCTACTAGGTCACTTGTAACCGCCTTGTACATACTTATATAACTACCAAATAACTACTTTAGAAAAACCTTTGAGTCAAAATATTTAGAGTAGGCACCTGATGGCCAACCGTAATCTACATTCCAATAATTTCCATTATCCAAAGGAGTCTGCCCTGTCAGCACAGACAAATTCTTCTTACTAGTGGTCTTCAGATAATTAAGGTCAGCGATTCTCACACAATGCGGCTTCGTGTAGCCTATTTCATACTTTGCTAGGTCGTTTGAGATTAGTTGCACTGCTCTCCGTTGAACATTTCCAACTTGATTTCGCCAGATTTGATAACTCGTTGACAAGTCAATCAATCCAAGTCTTGAGACTTCGGATTGGTATTCCTCCCAGAGTTGTCGCCCTTCAAGGTCTTTTGCTGCCAGTTCCTTTTTCAGGCTCGAGCAAGTAATTGGATTCAAAAGACTAATCTTTGGTGCCACTACTTTATAAAACCCAAAAACCAATACTGCTATAAGGGCGATGCTTATCAACTTGTTTTCAGACATCTTCCGCATCGAACTAGAAATTAGCGAGTCTTTTTGTGTTGATTCTGCAGGCGATTCACTCGATTCGCTGTCCCCCATTTCCTGCTTATCTTCTATCTCTTGGGCCATCTGTTTCAGACTTTGTTGAAACTTAGAGTTGATTATGTAAGCCTTAATCAATGGCCAAAAAAGAATGGCAAGAATAGCCAGGCCAATTAAGAATGAGCCGGTGACGGCAGATGCTTTACTGAAATCTCCACTGTTATCTGGAAAACAGGTAGTTACGACAGTTCTTGCGCCACCTCCACGAAAACTAACCGAGTTACACAAGGGGTCAGTCAGGACTCCCCAGCCAACAAAGAAGAAACTGCCGGCACCGAAGAGAGCAATTGCCTTCCAAATCATTTTCTTTCCTTGTCCCTGGTAGTCACTACTTGGGATTCGCTTTCAGCCATTTAATCGCTTCAATATAAACACTTGGTTCAAAGCACTTTTTGTAACTAGTCACAACCAACATTGCGTTTTTATACTCCTCATAAGCAGATTTGCCTCCCGAATAAATAGAGAGTGGGTAACCGCCATAGGATATTTTCCAGAACTCACAACCTAGTGAATTCTTTGAATATGGTTCTCTATTAAGGCCTTTTTCCTTCAAAAAAGTTTTTGGATTCTTCAAACAACGCTTGAATTCCGCTGCTGTTTGGGCGTCCACCTTTTTCTTTGCTTCTCTTTCTTTAACTTCAAGAGATTTTGAAGATGATAGATACTGCTGGTAAGTGGACTTAGGTTTTTTGCACTCTGACCCAAACAGGGCTTGTGCTGGACTTGCGGAGAACAGGATTAAAACAAGAGTCGTGGCTATCAATCTCATTAATTGCTTCATTTCTTAACCTTGAAGCCGCTTGGACATTTAGGTTTAACCCCAGTTACCTTCTTAGTTAATTTTCCTTTAGTGCAAATGATGGTGACTTTCTTGATGACGGCCTTAGCCTCGGCCGTTGGGGTTGGTGTGGCAGAAACACTTGGGACAGCAATCTCTGTACTCTGCTTCAGCCCACTTCCTGCAGAATTATAGAATTCTGTTTCAACTCGCATCGGCCAGTCGGCTCGCATTAAAGAATTCCAGACGGAACTCAATTCCCAAGTGAAATTAACTTCATAAGCGGCATTAATTGTTATGGGTTGAATTGCATCTTTGCTCGAAATCGCCACTGTCCCAAAAAAGAGTCTTGCTTTGATTCCTTCAATGGGGATTAACCCATTCTTAATCCCTGCTGGTACTTGAACTCTTGCATAAAGCATTTTGTCTTGCCAGCGTAAAGTAGTTGAAGGGGAAAGTTCTGGCACTACCAATGGCTTGATTGTTGCCGCCGGAGTTGGAGTTACCGAAGGAGTCGGAGTTGGCTTTGGTGTAGGTGACGCCGTCGCGGTAGTTCTCGAGACAAAGGTAAAGGGCACGGAAAGATAATCATTTGCCTTGTTGTGAACTGCGTTATAAGTAATCTTCAAAGTCAATGTGTAAGGCGCAATGCCCTTTGATATCGAATACTCGTTCCAATAGTGGGCCATCCGACCACTTGTGCCATTAGGGACAAACAACTGAGAACCATCAGCAAGTGAGGTTCCAAATTTATCTGTTAGTTCGTAGCCGAAAATCAGGATGTCATAGCCACTTTGATTTGAATAATCCGCGTAAACCGTTGAAGAACCAGTCACGGTGTAAATAGGGCTAACAAATGAAAGCGTCGCTCCGTTTTTACCTAAGACAATTAAATCCGATGCTTGGGAAGTTGGCATCAGGCCAAGCGTCACAACGGCGCAGAAAAGGGCAAAAACTAATCTCTTCACTTCTCTACCTTACTCAACTCTTCCACCTTTGCCCAGATACTAGGTAGGTCTACCTCTGATGCATCGACCGTTTCGGTCCAGCCTCCCTGCGGCATTTGCTCTGCTGTGAGAAAGTGCATCAATCCCTTCTCGTTTCTGAGCCAATCAATTACTTCATTTTCTACTTGTATGGCTAATTGACCAGTCCTGAATTCCTTTGTTTTAAAAGTACTCCAGCCATTTTGTCTATGTTTCATCATTCTGGAGTTCTCCTTACTCTCGTAAAGATTTGTAATTCCAATTTTATGAGCAGATAATTCTTTATTAGTTATCAAGTAAATAATTGCAGGCTGCTCTAAATTAAATCCATATTTAGCACAGAACCCGCATCCGCCCTGACCTGCTTGAATAGTTCCATATCGTGGAAAAACAATATTGTTGCAGGTAAGACACCTACACCTCCATTTGCTATTGGCTGTTTTGAATGGTTCGAGTGGCTCTAATTTTGCATCTAACATAATTTGGACAACGTCCGCTTCATCAATTCTTACTTTAGAACAATATCCACAGCGATTTCCTTGCTGGACGTCGTTATATCGAGGCGTACTAATCTTCCCGCAATTTAAACATTTACATTTCCATCTTTTGCCAGATGATACATACGCCTCTAGAGGTTCATAACCTGCATCTTTCATTGCATCCAAAACTTGGTCAATTGTGATTCGGTTACCTGCACAAAATGCACAGCCGCCACGTCCTTGTTGCACAGACGTATAGGAAGGAGTCACTTCGCTTCCACACGTTAAGCACTTAGATAACCAGGGTTTCTGGGCACCGGGATAATCGGCTATAGGTTTCAAATTTATTGATTCAAAAAGTTTGATTGCATCATTAACGTTGACTCTTACTCCAGAGCAATATCCGCAAGCATTTTGCCCTGACCGAATATTTCCCAATCGAGGGGAAACAATATTTTGGCAGGTCAGACAAACAGATTTCCAACCAACCTTAGTTCCTGGATATGAGGTTAACGGCTTCACTCCGGCGTTCAGCATCATTTCAACTGCTTCGGCTTCAGTGAGGAAAACTCCCATAAGACTATTCTGCCCCCACCCTCTGACACCTTATGAGAACCATCGGGGAATCCCTATATGAGTCTCTTTTATTGAGGCTTAAATTTATCTGGGCATCAAGGAAAACTCCTGGGCACCCGCCTATTGTGAGTGTTCGAACTAGCAATCTTGGGCAAGCCTAGTTTTCCTTGGTGTCCAAACTCCTGCAGACTCTTGATAGTTAGGATGTCCAGTCATTCGAATTCAATAGGTTCTACGGTGTGTTCAACTAGAACTACCAAAGTGAGACTTCACTTATAGTGACCCTATGAGAAACTTAATTCGAATTACGATTCTTGCTATTTTGAGCATAGGGCTTTCAAATAACGCCTACGCGGCTGACGAATTAAGCATTGTCCAAGTCGAAGATGCATATACCTCTGCTTTAAGCGTGGATACCTCAAAACCTTTTTCAGTTAAATTTTTTGCAACCTTGTTCTCTGAGAGACAACTTTCGGCATTGAGCAGGGATGTGGACCTTGCAAGTGGGGCGATTGGAATAGGTTGCGGTCGCTCTGGAGCGTTCGATGCAAAAGTAGAGATAACTCCAATTGGTGGGAATCGCTACAAATATATGTGTGAAATTACAGACACTCCTTTAAGCAATTCTCTTCCATCTGGTTTTAGCGAGATATCAATAGATATTACCCAAATGAGAAACGCAGCCATAATTCCAAGAAGCCTGTTCACCTTTGCCCGTACTTCGACAGATTCATTTGGCACCAAAAGTACCCAGAATTACCCATATGCAACAGCCACGGGAGGGTGGAGCAACGGGAATTTTTATCCGAAAATTGTTTGGACTTTTGGACTAGCAGTTAATCCCCCTGCAACTTACGTCTTTCCTAAGTTTCCCGTAAAGGACAACTTGTTCATCCTTTTCGGCACAAATCCAAATGCACCCAAGGCGACGTATTCACTTGATTCAAAAAAGAAAACACTTAAAGTCAAGTGTCCTTCATCCACTCCAAATTTTTCACTTGGGAGTGCAAAATACAAGACAACAACTCGTCTAGTAATAGGCAATAATATTGTTGGCGGTCCTAACTGGAATTACAAGTTTCCAGGAGTCCCAGGAAATACATTAGATGTATCTTGTATTTCCGAGACCAGGCTTACAAGTAATTCGAATCAATTGGTTGGCTACGCTGAATCAACTCCGGTTAAGGTTAAATTCCCAAAGTAAAGCAAGGAAAACTCTTGGGCACCCACCTATCGTGAGTGTTCGAAGTAGCAATCTTGGGCAAGCCTAGTTCTCCTTGGTGTTCCAATTCACTGACAACATTGAACTCAGTTAGCAGGTCGAAATCCAGTTAGCGATTCAATTCCATCATATAAATATTCTCGTAAAACGCTGGGTGCATACTGCTTGAGTGCGTTATATCGTACATCTTGAATATTCCGCCCTACCGACATTTCGGATTGCAATACTGTATTTGCCTGACCAGCGTCTAACAAATATCTTAGGGATTTGGCCGCACTTTTTGATGCAATATTTAAATAAAGTTGCTGAGGTGAGTGTTGTTTAAGTTTATTCTGTTTAGTAATCAATTTATTAAAAGCATTATCAATGGATTTGGCCTCGGCTTTACTGCAACTCTCCATTGCTACGCTTGCAATGCATCCAGCAATTACAACATTGGCACACATTGTGCCCCAAACCTCACCAACAATTTCAGAAATCTCTTCCAAGGTTCTATAACCCGAAACAAATTCCATAGTCATTTGGTCAAGATATTTCTCTGTGGATAAAGTTCCTGGGAATGTTGGTGGATTAATCAAACACTCTTCGAAGTAAATAACTGCGGGAGACTTGTCTTTGAAGATGATTTTAATTACCCCCTGAATTAGCCGGCTCTGTAATTGACGGTCAGTTCGCTCGAACTACCAACAATCCTAACTGACTTTGCAAAATTTACTTCAAACTAAATTCAAACCCTTAGAGATAGCCATAGATTCAAACCATAAACCTTAAGACCAATTGACTCGACAAAAATAGCGGATTTGAATTATCAGAACCTAAATCTATTCCAGACCGTGCAGGCGTATGAAAAATTCTTTCCATACTGCCCAGCCCAAAAATCTCGGTCGAACTTCTTCCATTCTTTATATCCAGGTTCAGAACTTTTCCGAACTTTGCACGCGTTTTGAATTGCTTTTGCTACATCAACTACATTGGCAACCTGTTCTGATGTCACACAGCCCTGGTTTTGATATCGGGCTTGATATACCTTGAAAGTGAAGGCTATGGACTCCCTTGTATTCAACCCATATTGTGGGTTAGTTATTGAGGCTACCCGCAGTCGCTCATTAAGTTGCGCCACTTGACGACAAGTAAGTGCTTCAGCAGTCTGCAAGGGGGTTAGTAAAGCAATCAACATCACAATGGGAATTAGGCGCTTCATAGGAAAAGTATATTCAGAAGTAGGTTTTGCACTAGAGATACTTCTTAATTAATTTCACTACATACCAAACGAATATCAGATTTAGGTATGAATAAATTATGAGAAACACTAGATACGGAACTTGAAATGGGATGTCTTCATAAAAGTCGGCTTTAAGCCAGAAATTATCTAGTACCCAATTAGGTTGATACACAAGCCCGAAGAGAAATACCAGGACGTAAAAAACCATCTGTTTCTTGGTAACTTTTATTGCTTGTTTCATTCCCAAAGGTTAACTTCTAAGAACGTTAATCTCTGTCAATTAATTAACAGAAAATTTCGTGGCGAGTATATATAGATAAAGCGAGCGCAGATTTAACAACTCTGGGTCAAACTAGCGCTGCACAACAATCGACCCGCTTATGCGGTCGTGAAGAGTCTTCCGGTCATCTCTGGTAACCATCAAACTATCCACTAAATACAAGATACCGAACGACAAGGCACTGAGCACCGGAACAAGAATTCCCTTAATCAGTAACTCACGAACAAACATCTGACCCCAAGTGAAATCTGCTCCCGTCTTTTCGTTAACAACATACTGGCGTAAAACTTTGTGACCAGGAGTTGTTCCTTTGCCCCAAAGTACGAAGGACCAGATGAGCCAACCAATTCCTAGGGTTACTACTACGAGCACCGCTTCCAAAAGGTAAGATCCAAGCCTGGCACCTGGAGAAGCGAGTTCCGCAGGGGTGCTTGTTTGTTCGGAGTTCGAGATATCGTTCATAGGACGAAATCTAACTCCTCAACCTTGTCACACAGTGGTCATTTTGGTCAGGAAAACCTGGGATTTGGGACTTCTTTTCCTCTGGCAGGTCATCTTGTTTGAGTCAAAGGCAGAAATGCCTTCAACTCGGAGTTAATTTACATCCGTTAACTTCTACTGAAATGTTAGGAAAAATATTTGTTGGGAGTGTATATGACCTTGCGAGCGCAAATTTAAGCACCTGGGGTAGGGCTTGCCTCCAATCAACTCCCCTCATAGGGTTAGATGGTGGGAATCTTTTCGAAACTTAAAGACTCTGCCGAGGCTCGCCGACTAGTTGCTGCCGAAGAATCTCTTGAGCCTCTTCAGCCTGTGACTTTTGAATTAGTCGGACTCTTGAAGTCCTGGGTGCCTGAAGATTTTTCTTGTGACATAAATAATGTCAGGAGTGAGGCTCAAGACATTAGAGACAATGTTGAACTCCTAGTCCTGGTTGCAGTCGAAAGAAATGACCAGCAACTTTATAGTTTTGTGGCAGCAACTTGTGAGAGTTTTAGACCTGAATTTCAATTCATCACGATTGATGGGCTTGCTCGGCATCTCACCGAGGGTACGGAATCTTCGATGCAACTTCGCAAGAAGTACCAGTCGGTTGGAGTAGTCCTTGAAGCCTTAACGATTCTTGGTCTAGCGGCTCTCTTTAATCTTGAACAGCATCCAAAATATCAGGACTCGCTGGAATACATCTCCAATAATTCCTAAGATGGGACTGAGAAAACTTTCAAGCGCTTTATCGTCCTTGCCAACCAGGGTTTTCTTCAAATTCGGGTAAGCACGGTTCAACCACATTCCCCGCAGAATCCTCATAAATCTGACAATTGCCGCCACCATCTTTAGGGCTAGGAGAAACTATCCCTGGCTTTGACTCCGGTATGTACTCCCAAATTGAATCGGTGTACCAAATCAATACATAGGCGATTGCCAGACCTATCGAAATTTTCTTCCAGTTGCCCACAGCAAGAGTCTATTTCCTTGCCCGTTCCTTGTCCGGTTAGCATCCTAGAAAGGCTGTAAACGGATGTAACTAC
>JACCDN010793107.1_pt1 | contig 11535 bp, 8 predicted proteins | sample 7441691 | NCBI WGS metagenome assembly JACCDN01 (sample SAMN15323439, study PRJNA562643) | freshwater metagenome | isolation source: river surface water | place: USA:Blue River Watershed | collected 2017-08-16
CATCATTGCTATTGGCCGGTTCTAATTCCTGAACCGATTTAATCGCTGGCTGTGAAACCAAATTATTTGCGTTTTGCGTACCTACGGTTAAGATTCCACTTTGAAAACTATATTGATAATAGGCAAAGTTATCCTGCTCATGCGTAACAATAACCAAAAAATTAATTCCATAAAGTGATAGGCTTCCAAATTGCTGGACATCATTGTAACTATCACAGCCAAGATTACTATTACAGACTTGATAGTTGTAGCCCGGAAAGGCCTTCACAGGATTAGGACTATTAAAATTAATCACGTTATAAGTTAGACTCGTATCTCCACTACCACTCATAAAGTTGTCATTCCAATCATAAACGATACGCGTATTTTGCGGATTATTACCAATAACGGCTAGATACTGAGGATCACCATATACAGGGTTTACTGCAATTTTACCATGAGACTCAAACTGATAGGTATTCATACAGTACCCTTGCGTTAAGCTTGCCAACCCTAGCAGTAATATTAAATTTTTAAGTTTAAAATTTGTCTTTTGCATTTTATTTTCCTTCCTTTATTAACAGGCACTACTGTTATTTGAAGTGACGTTTTCATGTACTTCGTCACCAAATTCATCTACTGCTGTGAGCTTACTGCCACATTGATCTGGAATAGTCATCGAGCCATCGCTATTGACAATTGCTGAACCAACATAGCCTGGGGTAATATAATTCCCTTGTTGCATACCAGAAATCTCCCCTTGCATGAGTGGATAACCAAATAAAGCAACAAAATGCCAGTCTCCTGAGGGAATATAGAGCGCTGCACTATTATACTTATCGAAATTATCAGGGTTATAAGCAGGAACTACATTATTATTGGCATCAATGATATTGACACTATGGCCACCACCGCTTTGCTGAAAACTATCGGATAATGCACTTTGCGGGTCTATTTCCAATTCTTGACTGGAGACTGTGTTGCTACCAACAACCAAATTTGCGCTAATATCAAAACTTTGGGTCCCTGCTGTCGTGCTTAAAAAGTACATATTATCAGCCGAAGGCATATTTGAACTCGTGGTTAAGGTGTGCCCTGATAAACTACCCTCATCAACACTTGCAGAATTAAGCATATTCCAAGATTGCGGATCACCAACATAAGGGCCGGGGTCATCGGTAATCGCTGTATAATTATTTAAGGTAGCATTGGGCATTTGATCGTTAATTACCTTGCCATTACTGGTAAAATAAAGTTGCTGATATAAATACAATAGTTCAGGATGATAATCTGGTGAAATCACTTGCCCTTTATAGTTAATTGCAACTGTAAAAGGAATTTGGTTTAAACCATTGTTATAAACTTCTGTGGCCATCGAGTCTTTATTCTCGGGAAATAAAGGGGTAATGGTCAAACTGAATTGGCTAGACTGCAATTGCAATGCTGGGTTTGCACTTTGCGCGGGCAAGCTGATGCTCTCACCACCCAACTCATTTGCAGAACCACTATAGGCATCAAAATAACGGGTTGCAGTAATTTTGCCACCCGACCCTTGGTAGTAGAAAACAACTTTGCTAAAATGCCAATTGCCTGAAGTATCATTGGCTAAAAATTTAATGGGCTCTAATACTGAAAAGGTTTGACTGCCCGTAATGCGTAAAGGATAAATTTGATGGGCAAAATAAGCTCCATTTAAATAGGCGGTTTCGTTAAAAGCAGGGCTAATCACCGTGACCCGATAAAGATTATTCCCAATCGGCACAGCATTGATACTACCTTGATTACTGCTCACTCCACCATATACATAAGGAGCCGCTGGTGTTGACGAGGTAGTCAAACTACAATTTGTTAGCGTGTATTCATTTGCCCCGGAATTTGTCACTGTTGCTTGAAAATAATATTTATCTCCTGATGTCACATTTTGAGGACTATATTCCCACCAATTAGTATAGTTGTTACCTTGATTAGAGAAAGTCGCACAACTACTATCTCCTGGCCTAATTTGCATATATAAGTCATTATATTTAATCAAGCCAATTCCGAGCTTTATACCACCGCTAAAGTCATAGTCGGTTGAGATCGCCCCTACCCCGCTACACACGCGATGACTATCATCATAACCAGAAGAGCCCAAACACAAATAAGCTCCTGCCGCCTGCCCAATTGCATCTTCAGCATTTAATTCGGTAAAATATTCCGTTTCAGTGGCAAATGCTGCAGAACAGCTCAACATCGCCAAACTCAACAACGATAACTTAAATAATCTTTTTTGCATTTTAACTCCGTTTTAAATTTAACTATGCAAATTATATCTGTTTTTAATATTTTTTATGATATTAAATTCGCAACAATGTGTTGCAACTTAGTTATAAACTGTACTATACTTATTCCTACTTGTTTGAATTAATATAGCTTCAGGTCTTAACTAACTCATCAATTTTTATGGAAAAATTTTATTTTTGTATGATACTATTGAATTTAAATAAAACAATTGCTATAATTATGAATGTTAGTTTCAATTATAGGACATTAAAATGGTCGACTTAAACTCGGTACTTATCTTTATTAAAACTGTTGAGTGTAACAATTTCACCGCTGCCGCGGATCAACTCAATATGACGAAATCGATGGTCAGCCGCAAGATTACCGAATTAGAAGAAACATTGGGCATGGCTTTGTGGTATCGTAATACCAGGCGCATTCAGCTGACAGAAGCAGGCAGAAACTACTATCAACAATGTACCGATGGCATTAATAATATTCTTTCAGCCTCTGACATGCTACAAAATGACTTTAAAGAGCCTGCAGGCCATCTACGCATTGCAGCACCCACTGCTTCTGGGCGGGAAATGATTGGTCCGGCCGTGGTTGAATTCCTCAAACAATATCCTAAAATTAGTATCGAGTTGGTTTTATTGGATCGGCAAGTAGATTTAATTAGCGAAGGCTTTGACCTTGCTTTTGTCGCAGGCCCTTTGCATAATTCAGATTTTATTGCTCGTAAGATTGCAATCACCCAAAAAATACTATGCGCTAGTAAAGACTATCTTCATGATTTTGATCTTCCCTCTCACCCACAAGACTTAGTAAAACATCAGTGTATCACTTCACCTACCTCAGATGATTTGCTTGAATGGCATTTTTCGTGTGATGGAAAACAAGAGAATATCAAACTAGAACATCCGCATTTAATCAGTAGAAGTTTAGATATTTCCTTACAAGCAGTACTGGCCGGATTAGGCGTGAGCATTCTTCCTGCCGAAAAATGTGCTGAATATATTAAGGCTGGCAGTCTGGTCCAGCTTCTTCCTGAGTGGGCGCTGAAACCTCGGGAACATTTTTTGGTGTTTCCCAATCGTGATTATATGCCTAAGCGCCTGAAATTATTTATTGATTTTGTGCAAGCGCGCGCTAAAATAAATATACCTTTGCGAGGGCCACACATGAGGTTACCTGAAAGCAAGAATTTATGATATTTTGCCAAATTGTTTCAAATATGAGATAATAAAGAAAATTTCAGTATATAGTTCACAAAATTCATGTCTAAAGAAGGTAATTATATTTTTCAGCAAGGTCATGCTGCACAGGAGCGTCTTGATCTTATGCAAGCAATTTATGGGCCTTACTCTCTACACTACTTAAAGCAACAAAACCTTCAAGGTGCCAATGTGCTGGAGTTAGGTTGTGGTACCGGTAATATGACCAAGATTTTGCTAGAAAAAGTTGGCACAAAGGGCTCCGTAACCGCAATGGATATCGCAAGCAGCCAAATTGAAATAACCAAACAAATCACTGGGAATCCACCTAATTTACATATCATTGTTGGCTCGGTTGAAAATACCCTTCAATCGTTACAGCAACAATTTGACTTGATTTACATTCGCTTTTTGTTGATTCATTTACAAAACCCTCAAGACATTATCATGGCTTTAAAACCTTTACTCAAAGCAAATGGCCGCATCATTATTGATGAGCTGATTTTAAGTACCATGCAATGCGAACCCGCCAATGTATGGTTTGATCGGCATTTAGCGCTTTATCTTGATTTATATCGCAACCAAAATGTTGATCCTGACTTTGGTTTAAAGCTCTATTCCAGTCTACATCAGGCTGGTTTTAATGTTGAAAAAATCGAACATATTCAGCCTTGCTTGTATACACCCTTACATAAAAATTTAGTGTTGCTACGTATTCGTGAGTGTGGTTTAGGAGATGCTAAAATGTATGCGTCCCTCGAGCAAATCTGCCAAGATGAATTAACCGTGATGACTGGGGGAATTTTCTGTCACGCTGAAGCAAAATTGCCATGAAACGTATATTCATTTTAATTGCCATAATCTGTATTGTGATCATCACTATTATCGCATGTGTCTCGTTGCAAAGAGAACAAGACTTAAATAAATTGCAACCTCATTTTGTTGCGGCCCCAAGTGGACAAATCGAATATTATCAATTCGGCCAAGGGCCGCCTTTAATCCTCATTACCGGCTATCTTAGTAATGTAAAATCATGGAACATCCCGCTCTTACAGATTCTCGCTCAAGAACATGAAGTCATTGTGTTTGATAATCGTAATGTTGGGGGATCACATTTTACTACTAATAGCTATACTAGCGTTGACCTAGCCCAAGACACTTATGCCTTAATTCAGGCTTTGCATTTTAAAGAAGTTGATGTGGCGGGCATCTCAATGGGCGGGATTATCGCCCAACAACTCGCAATTTTACATCCACAGACAATCAAGCATCTTATTTTAATTAATACCCTAATTGCAGGAATTCCCCCTACTCCTCCTAGCCCAGACGTAGAAACTGCACTCAAGCACCCGCCTCATAGCATGTTAGGGCGATACTCCTTGGCATTGCATATTTTATTTCCCGCCAATGCCCGCCTTAAAATGGCCTACCTCTTATGGTATGACCATTTTAATCCGCACTATAAAGAGGCACAAATCTCTCCAGAAGTTGCAGTACAACAAGTCGATCTTGTCCTGAATTGGACGCAAAATACCCAAGCTTTAACAGCCCTAAAAGCTTTACCCATGCCTGTTTTAATTTTAAGCGGCGGGGCTGATCAGGTGATTCCTCCTGCTAACAGTGATGTACTCTTAGCACAGCTTCCTCACGCACACATGATCCGCTGGCAAAATGGTGGGCACGCCATGATTTATCAATATCCGGTTGAAATAGGCCATGCAATCAATCAGTTTTTAATGGCCTCTTGTAGTAGTATGGAGAAATAAATATGTCTTCTAGTAAAAAAATCGGACTTTTAGGTGCAACTGCTATTGTTGCCGGAAATATGATGGGGTCGGGGATTGCTCTCTTGCCTGCGAATTTAGCCAACATTGGCTCAATTACCATTTTGAGTTGGTTCATTGCAATCATTGGTGCCCTAAGCTTAGCCTATCTATTTGCAAAATTAGGCCTGCTCAATCCACAAGAAGGAGGTTTGGTTGCTTATGCGGGTGAAGTGTCTCCTATCCTCGGCTATCAAACAGGTGTCCTATATTTTCATGCGAATTGGATTGGCAATTTAGCCATCGCTATGACGGCCATTTCTTATCTTTCTATTTTTATTCCTATTTTAGGCCATCCTATCCAGGGTGGATTTGCTACGATTGGTGTTGTTTGGTTTTTTGCTTTACTAAATTTACTAGGTGCCCGCTGGATTGGCCGTTTAGCAGGTATTGGCGTCACATTATTAATGATTCCGATTTTACTCACCGCAATTGGTGGTTGGTTTTTCTTTCATCCCGCATTATTTTATGCTAATTGGAATATTTCAGGCACTCCTAACATTCATGCCATTGTAAGTGGCGTACTATTATGTATTTGGAGTTTTACTGGGGTTGAATCAGCTTCAGTCGATGCAAATGTAGTTGAAAATCCTAAGCGAACCATCCCAATTTCCACGTTAATCGGCACTTTTATTGCTGCACTGGTCTATGTATCATCAAGCACAGCAATGAATGGTATGTTTAGCACCACAACTTTGTCCCACAGTAGCGCACCTTTTGCTTTAGCCATCAATGTCATTTTAGGAGGACACGATCTTAGCACCATTGTTGCAATCATCACTGCTTTTGCGTGCCTGACTTCGTTAAGCTCATGGATCTTATTGGTTGCACAAGCTGGGGCACGCGCTTCACACGACGGCAATCTCCCCACCATTTTCGGCAAGCTTAATAAAAATAATACTCCTGCAGCAGGAATCATTTTAACCACTCTATTTATGACACTGCTGATGTTAGCGTTAATGACTCTGCATGAAAGCTCAACCACTATTTTTGGTGCAATCATTTCAATTGCAGTGTTATTAACCATTTTACCATATTACTATTCCGCGCTAAATTTAATTCGTATCTCACGACACCGCGTTAAAGCTTTAACGCAATTGCTATGTGCTGTTATTGTGACCATATTTTGTTTTGCTGGCCTTTTTGGCGCAAGTGAGTCAGCGGTTTTAGCAACACTTGTACTCTCTTTAGGTTGTTTGCTTTTTTATGTTAAAAAAGATCATCATCGATATGAAGAAATGATGCATCAAGAAGAACTTGCAACAGAAAAGGAGTAAGATAATGGAAATATTATGTTTATATGATACCAAACAGGAAGGGCTTAAACAGCAATTTATTTTAGCTTTATACCGCGAGCTTGCTAAACACGATATGCGAATTCAAGCAACTCACTCTTTGAGTGACGCAATCGATATTTTAGAAGAGAATCCTAAAATTATGGCATTTCTCTTTGATTGGGATCATTTTGATCTTAATCTTTTGACTAAGGTTGCAGAGCTCACTGATAATTTACCTGTTTTTGCTTTTACCAACCGACATTCTACTCTGGATATAAATCTTGCAGAACTACAGCTCAACATGGATTTTTTGCAATATGATCAAGGTTTAGTTGTTGATGATACAGCGCGAATTATGCAGGCCATTACAAAATACCATCAATCGCTTTTGCCTCCATTCACCAAGGCGTTAATGCATTATGTTAAGGAAGGAAAATATACTTTTTGTACCCCGGGACATCTCGGCGGCAGTGCTTTTCAGGTTTCAACACCAGGCGCTCTTTTTTATGATTTTTTAGGTAGCAATATTTTCAACGCCGATATCTCCATTTCAATTGCTGAATTAGGCAGCTTACTTGACCATTCAGGCCCTCACCGTGAAGCTGAAGAGTTTACTGCAGAAATTTTTGGTGCCGAACGCACTTTATTTGTCACCAACGGTACTTCAACTGCCAATAAAATCGTTGGCATGTACGCCACCAAAGATGGTGATACTATCTTGGTGGATCGCAACTGTCACAAATCTATCACTCATTTTATGATGATGAACAATGTTAAACCGGTATATCTCAAACCCACACGTAATGCTTATGGTATTTTAGGCGGTATTCCGCTCAAGGAATTTGAACGCGTACTCTCTACGCTAAAAACAATACCCAGCTACGCCGTCATCACCAACTCCACCTATGATGGCTTATTTTATAATATACAGGAAATTGGGCAACTGTTAACGAAGATTCCAGTCTTGCATTTTGACAGTGCTTGGGTTCCTTATACTGCATTTCATCCCATTTATCGGGGTAAATTTGGCCTAAGTCTCACCCCCAAAGCAAAGCAAACTATTTTTGAAACGCAATCTACTCACAAATTGTTAGCAGCTTTTAGCCAGGCCTCAATGATTCACGCTAAAGGGCACTTTGATGATGAAGTTTTAAATGAAAATTATATGATGCATACTTCGACCAGCCCTTTTTATCCCATGGTTGCCAGTTGTGAAATCTCCGCTGCAATGATGCAAGGCAAACGTGGCCAGCGCTTAATGACTAAAACATTAGAGCGCGCTTACCAGTTTCGTCAAGAAGTAAAGCGCTTAAAAAATGCTGCAAAAGATTGGTATTATGATGCTTGGCAGCCCCCTAAGCTAGATGAAATTGCTTGCTGGGAATTAAAACCACACGATATCTGGCACGGCTTTCAGCAGCAAGAAGCCAATCATCTTTTTTTAGACCCCTTAAAAATTACTTTACTTCTGCCAGGGCTGAAAAATTGTAGCCTTGAAAGCAAGGGGATTCCTGCCAATATAGTTTCTCAATATCTGGATCAGCATGGGATCATTGTTGAAAAAACAGGGCCTTACTCCATGTTATTTCTATTTAGCATTGGTATTACTCAGGCTAAAGCCATGCGACTTCTTACGATTCTAAATCACTTTAAACAAGATTTTGATCGTAATTTATTAGTGAAAGAAATGTTGCCAGATTTATATGCAGCACATCCTGAATTTTATGAGAAGATGCATATTCAAGAGTTGGCACAAAATATGCACGAACTGATGGTAAAACACGACTTGCCTAATTTGATGTATCGCGCTTTTGATGTGCTTCCTGAAATAGCAATAACACCACATGGAGCTAATCAGGAATTGCTGAAGTTTAACACTCAAAAAATACGCATTCAGGACATGATGAACAGAATTAGCGCGGTGATGATTCTGCCTTATCCTCCTGGCATCCCTTTGATTATGCCTGGTGAAAAAGTAACAGAAGCCTCAAAAGATGTATTAGACTACTTAATACTTCTACAAGATATAGGCCGTGCATTTCCAGGTTTTGAAGCAGATATTCACGGCCTTACAAGAGATAAAGAAGGCTTTTTATTGGCTAAAGTGATTCAGGATTAATAACATTACTTGCAAACGCTTTCTTAACACTATCCACACAAAAGTTCAAATAAGACGTGCAATCGCTATCCTCATGAGTAACCCGCGCTTGATTTAATACCAAAGGATGAGTCAAAGAAAAAACAAAACGGACCATAAACTCTGGTTTGAGGTCTTTTGTAACTTGACCTTGTTCCTGATAGCTGGCAAATATCTTTTGGCATTCTTGCATTTCAGCAGCAAAAAACTGCTCATCCTGTTGCTGACTCGCAAACTCTAAGTGATTCCAAGTAAAAACACGCATAGCTTCAGGATTTTTAAGTGACAAAGAACTACCCTTTATAATTAAATTACCTAAAAACTCTTTGAAATTTTGGTCAAGCTTCAATATTCCAGTATCATCCCACTTATTAGACTGCATTACTTTTTGATTAACCATATTCCAAATATTTTCTTTGTCACCAAAGTAGTGAAACAACAGGCCTTGACTGACTCCAGCATGTTTGGCAATTTCAGTTGTACTGGTACCATGATAACCCTTAACCGTAAAAATCTCACATGCACTGTCTAAAATTTTTTCTTTTCTTGTGATATTTTTCATTTCAACTCCTTAATATTTAATTGCTCAATTAGAAATTTAACAAAAACCGTATATTATAAAAATGGGCTATTTAGAAAATTGCATCCTACTTATAAAACATTGTGCAATTAGACAACAGCCTTATTATTTCGTAGTTGCTTCAAGCTAGTCAGTAACAGTAAAGCCATTAATCCAGCCCCTAAGAAATAAACTATCGTTGCCATAACTGTAGGTAAAGATAGCTTGAGTAATGTTGCGACGATGGGAAACATACTCCCTAAAGCAAACCCACAATTATAACTTGTACCGATACCGGTATAACGCACAGGGACAGGGAAAAGCTCGGTTAAAAAAGCAGGATAAATACCAATGACCATTCCTGCTAATAATGCGACAATACCTAAACACCCCACCATAGCCAAAAGATCTGGCACTGATAAGAATTTATATAGGGGATACATTGCCAAGATCATCAGCAATATTCCGATCTGCAACATCCGGACACGACCATAACGATCGGATAACAAACCGAAAATCGGATTAGCGATAGCACAAGTAAGCATAGCGATGGCATTCAAAAATAAGACCAACACCGGGTTGTACTCATTTGCTAAATAGGTAGGAAAATAAAGAAAAGTGGCAATCAAACACATAGAACCAAACCAAGTTACAGTTACACCAGTCAAAAAATCTAATTTGTAGGAACGAAATAAATCTATCAATGGCACTTTTCTCGTTTTACGAGCAAATGCTTCGCTATTTAAGTATTCTTCAAAAACGGGAGTTTCTTGCGTTTTTTTACGTAGAATCAAACTAATTACTCCCAAACCAATTCCAATGATAAAGGGAATCCGCCAAGCAAAAGCAATCACTTCTTCTGCTTTAAAATAATGATTTATGCCAAAAGCAACAAGAGAAGCGATTGCAATGCCAATATTAATCCCTGTAAATAATAGGCCACATCGCAAACCCTTAGCTCGCGGGTTACCATGCTCGCTCACAAATAATAAAGAGCCTGGAACCTCGCCTGCCACCGATATCCCCTGTCCAACTCGGAGTAAAACCAATAACAACGTCGAATAAATCCCAATGGAAGCATAACTAGGTAAAACACTCATACCCGTGGTCACTAAAGTCATCACTAACACTGATAATAAGAAAGTTCGTTTACGCCCAGCGATATCACCAATATGTCCAAAGATAATTCCACCAAGAGGCCTAACCAAATAGCCTACGGCAAAAACACTAAACACACCCAAAAGTGCAACCATATGATTCACATTTGGAAAAAATACTTTTTGCAAAACCGGGGCAAAAAACATATAAATCACAAAGTCATACATCTCAATACAACTACCACTAATGCTAACTAATAAAATTTTACTCAAACGATTCACGATAGCTCCTAAAATTAGTTTGTTTAGGCGCTTATTATTTATTATATTTTTATATTTTTTAAGGCATTAAGATGTAATTCTTTTTTCTAAAAATGAGACTATTGTTATTAGATCAAGATTCTCGTGCAATCAAAACGTAATTTGAAATAGCCTCTTTTTTACCACCCACCAAGAAGAAAGGGGGTATTATTGGGGGTATCAGAAAAGCGAAAAACTTTTTAACCTATATTAGTCAAGGCTTGTGTGGAGATAAATGAATCCCTCTCTCTCCGCCAATATTTAGACTTGCTTACTTAGCTCAATGGCTCTGATATTAGCAGCACTCAATGCTTGTTCAATCAAAGATTCTAATCCCTTGGCTTGCATCACCTCTAAAGCTGCTGCAGTTGTACCCTTTTTTGAAGTCACTTGTGCGCGCAAATTTGCAAGAGATATATCCGCATTTTTTGCCAGTTTTGCTGCACCATAGGCAGTCTGAATGGCAAATTTTCGGGCTGTTCCAGAATCACGCCCCAGCTTCATCGCTGTGTTTTGCATTGCCTCCATAAAATAAAAATAATATGCAGGCCCACTCCCAGATAACGCTGTAATTGCATTAAGTTGTGCTTCGTTTTCTAAGCGTGCAACAACTCCTACAGCTTGAAACATTTTTTCCACTTGTGCGTACTGCGCTGCGGTTACTTTGGCATTACCAAAATAAGCTGTAGCACCTTCTTGAATCACCGCTGGAGTATTTGGCATAGTGCGAACAATAGCTAAATGATTTCCCAACCAGGTTTGCAAACTCGCCAAACCAATACCCGCCATAATAGAAATGATCAGAGGTGCAGATTGACTCAAGCCTTTCTGCAAACTTTCGCAGAGCTCTCTTGCTCCTTGAGGTTTAATTGCTAAAACCAGTGTAC
>JACCDN010030302.1_pt1 | contig 11533 bp, 14 predicted proteins | sample 7441691 | NCBI WGS metagenome assembly JACCDN01 (sample SAMN15323439, study PRJNA562643) | freshwater metagenome | isolation source: river surface water | place: USA:Blue River Watershed | collected 2017-08-16
CAAGATGCCATACGCCACCATTCTTTTTCCTCATCGAGATTCTCCTTTTTTAGGGAGAATTTAAAGCTTTTCTATGAAAAATTTAATAGGCTTTCTTCCTTCTTAAAAAAATGTCAGGTGGCAAGAAAATCCCTCGTTCATTTCTTTTGCACGCCCTCTGGACGTGCTAAAAACAATATGTCAAAGTCAGGAAAAATACGGAGAAGGCTATTTTGGCGAATCCACGTCCGGAAATGATTGAAATTGTCCGCTTTGATCAGGTCGGCCTCCGGTATCCTGGATCTCAAGTATTACAAAATTTAAGCTTTTCTTTGAGAATTGGATCTTTTCACTTTTTAACAGGTGTGAGCGGGGCCGGAAAAACCTCCCTGTTAAAACTTATTTACCGGGGCATTCTGCCCACACATGGAACGGTGAAAGTTTTTGGAAAAGATGTCAGCAGAATCAGCGCGACAGATCTTCCTGTCTTTCGGCAGCGCATCGGGCTGGTTTTACAGGATTGCCGCCTGTTGCCCCATCTCAGTATCGTTGATAATGTGGCTCTTGCCTTGACCATTACAGGCATAAAGATCGGCCTCGCGCGGGGGCGGGCGGTTGAATTACTCCAATGGGCCGGTTTAGGAAGCCACTTGAGGAGTAACCCCACAAACCTGTCAGACGGCCAGAAACAACGTGTCGCCATTGCCCGCGCTGTCATTACGCGGCCTTTGATTTTACTTGCCGATGAACCAACAGGGCATTTAGATCACGAAGCCGCCATGCGCCTCGTGCATTTATTTCAAGAACTGAATAGAATCGGAACGACGATTCTTCTGGCAACCCATAGCCGTTCCTTAATCACAGAGTTTCCTTACGGAGAACTCCATCTGTATCAAGGGCAACTTGTCGTCAATCATCCTAACCCTACCCAACAGGCCCGGACAAACTATGCGTAACCAATTTACACAAACGATTGACGATATCCCTGTTGGACAGGATGTGAGCAGCCGCTATGTTTGCTGGATTGTGGGCTTGATGGTTTTCTTATTAAGCCTCGTTTTTGTTGGCGCTATATCGCTCTCTTCTTCGTTGGGCCAATGGAATTTAGGAGGCGCCGGCCGCTTGACGATAGAGCTGCCCTTACACGGTGTGCAAAATCCCGAAACCACGATTGAAAATATTTTAATCACCTTGCAAAAAGCGCCCGGGGTGGCATACGTCAAGCTTGTGGATAATGAAGAGATATTAAAATTGCTGCAACCCTGGGTTGGCCAGGTCAACTTGCTTGAAGATTTAACTCTACCGGCTTTGATTGATGTGGATATGAAACCGGGGACGACAGCAAATGTGCCTGAAATAGCAGAGTTGTTGCATCGCTTCTCTCCCGGTATCCGCATTGAAGAACATAGCCAATGGCAGCACATGCTAGAGAATTTGCGCCTTTCCCTCGAAGTGATGGCTTACCTGTTTATCAGTTTGATTGCAGCAACGGTGATGGTAACAATTACCCTCATTACCCGTTCTTCCCTTGCAACCCATGCGAGCATTATTGATGTTTTACGTTTGGTGGGAGCGAACAACAGCTATATCGCCCGCAAATTTCAAAGGCGGGCTTTCTGGCTGGCCTTGAAAGGGGGGCTATGGGGCGTCATTATTGCTTTACCGACAATCTTTTTATTAAATCGGTTTAGCCTGCACCTGGGGGTTTCCGAGGCTTTAAAACCAACGCTGAGTTTAACGCTGCTTGCGGCCATTTTATCTTTGCCGTTTATTGTCGGCGTCATAAGCCTGGTGGCTGCGCGGCTCTCCGTCCTTAGAACGTTAGCGCGGTTGGGGTAAGCGTTTTGAGCCGCTTTGTACCACCCATTCTCAAAATAACCTTATTCCTTTTTCTCCTATGGGCTGGCGGGTTCGGTCTTTTTTTCCTTTCTATTCCTCAACGCGTTACAGATCAGCAAACACCAACGGAAGCTATTGTTGTCCTGACCGGTGGACGGGAACGGCGGGTGAAAACAGGATTTCAACTTTTATGCGCCCAACGGGCTAAAGTCATTTTTATTTCCGGCGTCCATCCTGAAGAAACTTTAAAATCGTTACTCAAAGGCTCCGAAATGCCAGAGGTTGTTTGCCACCTGAACCGGGAGCAGCTGGCTTCATCCACTTACCTGGGATATGCCGCAAAAAATACAAAGGAAAATGCTGAAGAAATAGCCAAATGGACACAGCAGATCCCCATTACCTCATTGCGGCTCGTAACAGCGGCTTATCACATGCCGCGAAGCTTAATGGAATTAAAGAACTTGCTTCCCCAAACAACCATTATTCCCCATCCCGTCTTTCCTTCCCGGTCCAAGCCGTCCAAATGGCGGAAGGGTGAGGGAACGCTTTATTTGATTTTTTCTGAATATCATAAGTCTCTGTGGGGCTTTTTACGCATACGCTTCTCCGGTTTCAAAAGAAGTCTATTTTATCCGGATCCTTATAACTCTTCCTATTCTACGCGGCGGATGTGAAAATGTCTGGATTGCCGAGGATCTTGCGCTCCTCCTATTTGATGGGGTGTACCTAACGCCCATTTCCTCCCTCACGCGCTAACCTTTAAGCGTATACGCTAGATAGACAGGTGTGCGGCCTTGCGCAATGCCTTTTTGCTCATAGCGCGTTAAGGGCCAATCCCGGGGACGCTCATACGCGCTTGTCCGCTCTTCCAAAGCCAAGCCAAACACCGGATATTCAGCCATCACCTTTTGCATCCAGTGCGCGTAAACGGCATCATCCGTTGCCATCATTAATAATCCCCCGGGCTTTAAGATTCGGGCAAACTCCGCTACGGTTTGACTTTGAATGATTCGCCGCTTGTTATGACGTCTTTTGGGCCAGGGATCAGGAAACAGAACAAAAATGCGGCCTGCAATGTGATCTGGCAATCGAGCCAGTAACAAGCGTGCATCATCTTTAACGATGCGTACATTATTCAAAGATCGCTCTTGAATATAGCCTACAAGAGATGCTACCCCATTTATAAAAGGCTCACACCCAATAAATCCGATAGAGGGGTGAAGGGCCGCTTGATCCGCCAGATGCTCCCCTCCTCCAAAGCCAATTTCTATCCACAAATCTTCCAGCGGAGGCGAAAATAAATCAGGAAGGTTAATGAGGGAATGGGCCGGCAACATTAAAGAAACGTGAGGCCATAAGCTTGCTAATGCCTGGCGTTGATTGTCTTTTAAAGGACGGGATTGACGCCGTCCCCAAATATACCTTTGTTGTGGTAGAGATGTATGGGTCATTGTTCCGGTTTTTTATCCTCTGGATATCTACTCCTTCATAAAGACGCTTGTCTGCTTTAATTTTCAAGTGGAATTGGTGGACCATAAATTTCCACGGGAATACTGAACCAAAAAATACTACCTCGGCCGACTTCACTCTTAACGCCCAATTTTCCACCCATTAAACTGACAAGATTCCGAACCAGGCTTAAGCCGAGGCCTGTTCCATCCGCTTTAGGCACAATCGACGTATCCTCTTGAAAAGAATTATCAAAAAGCGTGGCTTGAGTGGATTCAGAAATACCCGCCCCGGTGTCAACGACCTGAAAGATGATTTCTTGCCTGGAACCCGTGAGCGGCGATGTTGAAACATTAATTTGGACCTGTCCTTCTCTCGTGAATTTTAGGGCATTTGTTGTGAGGTTCAATAAAATCTGGCGCAAGCGGACGGGATCTGTGATGACTTTCTCGGGCAACTGATTACTAAACAATGTTTCAAATTTCAACTTTTTTTGTAAAGCTACCGGCACAAGAAGCCCATGGACTTCATTAATTAACGTGCGGATATTAACGGGTTTTAGAAATAATTCCACATGGCCGGCTTCCAGTTTGCTATATTCCAGAATACTACTCAGCATATTCATAAGGGCATCTGCAGAAGATTGGATGGTGTTGACATAATGACTTTGAGCCGGGTTCAAATCTGTTTCCTTTAATAAACTAACCATTCCAACAATGCCATTCATGGGGGTACGAATTTCATGGCTCATTGTTGCTAAAAACTTTGACTTTGCCATGTTCGATTTCTCAGCATTTTCTTTGGCTTCCGTCAGGTTATCGGATGTTTTGATCAATTGACTAATCACTTCATCATAAGAAGCCGCCGCATGGGTAACATTGCGCGTCATGAAAACGCCGATTACGCATAACAATAAGGTAACCGTAATTCCAGTTGGCAAAAGGCTTGACAAAATAGGTTGAGCTGTGTTTTTCGGTACCCATGTTAGATACCCAACTGTTTTACCATCTTCTTTTAAAGATACATACGATGTATCTTTCAATAAAATTTCGTCACTTTTCTTTACATAGCGCAAACCTATAATTCCAAAAATTTTATTCATTGACTGAAAAAAATTATCATCCAGTGTTTGAGTCAGGATTAAATAATTCGGCTGCTCTTCATTTAAATTATTTTTTCTGCTGGAATTATTTATTCTCGAAATGGATGAGATGTATACACTATTTTTATAGTGAATAATTTTATGATAATTATTACCCTCGCTTTTTTTAATTAACCCCTTAATAAGGCTTTGAAAAGGCGCCTGAAATGACCGGATATTTTTACGAATATTTTCATCTTGCGTACTCATAAATATGGTTTCACCATTTTCTTTAACAATAGCCGTGAAATCAACGCCAAAATTTACCCATAAATCTTGAGCTATATTTTCATTAAACCAGTTTTCATTTGGATGAAGGACGATATTATCGTAAACCAGGTTTCCCGTAGCATAACCTTTCGTGAGACTTAAAAGCTTTTTTGTCTCATTTTCCAGAGCCGTTTCAACAAGAACGTGAGATTCTGAAAAATCATGATAACGGATAATCCAGTAACTGGAAGAAGTAATGAATAATATTGTCGCCAGGCAAACAGTTATTGCGATAGAGAAGTAAAGAAAAATATCTCTAAAAATGACATTTTTAACGCTCAAGTGCATTTTTCACCTTTCCTTCAGGTAGGCGCGTGACTTCAATGAGCGTCAAGTCATCGGAAAATGAAGGGTCCCCTAATAAGCCAACCTGTTGCCGAACCGTTTGAATCACGCCGTCTCCATTGAGCTCGTTAGCGAAACTCGTCAAGTTGGCTGCATCTAAAAAAATACCGGGTACGGCTTTGGATTCCCATAACAAGTCGCTATACAAAACCAGGGATGCCCCTTTGGGAAATGCCATTGTTCGTAAAGGATAACTTTGACGTTCAATAATGCCCAAGGGGACCCCGGTTCCATCTCCCACTTGAAATTTTTTTTCTGCAGGGAAATAGATTAAGGGGTGCGTAGCGCTTGCAGACGTATAGGTGAAAAGATTTGCCTTAAAGTCAATAATACCAACTAGAAATGTTGAAAATTGTCCGGGTGGCATCACATGAATCAAGCGGCTGTTTAAGGCATCAATAATTTCTGCCGGGTCATCAGCGCAATGTTTAAATTCCTGAATCAGAGTATGCAACCGAAAGGTATGCAAAGCCGCGCGGATGCCCTTTCCTGAAAAATCACAGATCCAGATCGCTAATTGCGTTGGACCAATATCCAGCAGACCCCAAACATCACCACTTAAAAAACGGGATGGCACAAATAAAGAGTCAACTTGAATGTTATGGCGCTTTTCCAGTTCAGTAATTAAATCAGCGGATGGCAATAATGATTTCTGAACTTCAAACGCCTGGTCAATATCTTTTTGGGCCAGGGTATGGTAGTCTTCCAGTTCCCGCAAGAGAAGGGCGTTTTCCAGTTGAACTTTAATGCGGGATAACAATTCCAGTCGATGAATGGGCTTGGTAACCACATCGCTGGCGCCGGATTGCCAGGCTTCAATCCGTTGTTCCGGCTTACTCAAGGCTGTTTGCACAATAATAGGTAAATGGGGTATTTTTGAATTATTACGTAAAGTCTTAATGACTTGAATCCCATCCATTCCTGGCATCATCAAGTCCAAAATCATAATATCGGGAAAAAAGCTTTCTATTTTATTTAAAGCATCATTACCATCTTCGGCAACTTCCAGGTTTTTAAATCCGGCGCTTTCTAAATAGCTGACAATGAGTTCGCGGTTTAAGGCGGCGTCATCGACAACCAAAATGCGGCTATCATAAAAAGCAACGTTTCTTAGACCCATGTTTTGGCTCTTGTTCAGCATCATTTTCCTCCAACGTAAAATCTAAGTCGGAGGATTTTTCCATCGTCTTCAGCAATAATTTCATCTGAAAAAGACTGGATAATGGCCAGGCCTTGAACATCACTCGAGATTTTGGAGACCGCCTGGAGCCAGTCAAACCCTTTACCTGCGCTAATAATGACAACATCTACCCATTTTGAATTCAGATGAAAATTTAACTTGAGTAACCGTCGCGCCAGGACTTTATTTTTCAATCGTTCTTTTATTAAATCACAAAAATCCAAGGATTTTTGGCGATTATTCTGGCAATCAACTTCTAAATTGCTCCATAAAATCGCATTGGTGATCACTTCATGCGTTGAGGTTAAAATTTGTTCACATAAAACAGGGTGAAGGCAGGTTTTATGTAAAAGGAAATGGTCGATAACAGCCGTAATATCAATAATATAAGCTGTTAACGTCGTAAGAGATAAAGCGAGATCCCCCGGAGGGGCTTCAAACCCGGCTAAACCCCGTTTTAAAGTAGCCCCTTCAATCAAGATGGTGTTACCATGATGAATGGCATCAATAAGGTCTTGGGTTGTTGGGCTTGCTGCAAATAAAGCCGCCCGCTTTGTTACCGTCGAAAGGTCTCGAGAAGTTTTCCTTGAAGGTTTAGGGAAAGACGGGAGTTGTTCCTGGTTTTTACGAACCTTTTCAGATGGCGCAATCGGCATCAGGCTTACTCTATGTTAAACAGGCTGTCAAAACGTCCTAAATCAAGCATCTTTTTAACCTGGCCCTGGGCCCCCTTCAAAATAACGTTGCCATTAACAGAGTGTAATTTATCCCGGGCAATCAAAAGCATGCCCAATCCTGCAGAATCAATAAATTCAAGCTCAGTCAAATCAAACAAGCAACATTTGCTCTTGTTATCTGTAACAATTTGAGTAATCTCCCGAAAGCTACTGTAATCGGCAAAAGTAAGGCGACCTTTCATATCGACCTCAATCTTGGGACCGGCGGATTTTAATGTATAAATCACAATGGCTTCTCCTGAAAAAAGTGTTACTGACCTCTATAATTCCTAGTTTAGAAGCAGGCGCCTTAAGGGAGAGTTAAAACCGGAAAAAATATCAAGCGAGGGAAGAAATAAGTATCGTATCAGATATCAACAGGCCAACCATACTTTCCAGGCGATACGTTGCACGGGAAACAGATCATATAATGGTATCTTACATAAGCTTTTAGAAACCAAGAATATTCAATAAGGATTGAGGAGACAAAGAAGTAGGCTAGGATAGCTTCTAGAGGAGTTCCCATATCTCCCCGGTTCTCAAATGGTTATGCTTTTTTTACCTAAATGGTCAAGCTTATGCTAATTTTCCATATATAGAGGAGTAATCGAACGCGGGAAAAAAAGGAAGATGGCCAAGAGACTTTCCAAACCCCCTCAAAAACAGTCTTTTTCCCCTCAATCGGGACTAGGGTTTGCCTATGGGTTGGGAATTGAGTTTATGTCAGGGATTCTCGCTGGTTTACTTTTAGGCTATATTATAGATCGAGTATGGGGAGTGCAGCCATGGGGTCTCGTAACCATGGTTGTGCTGGGATCATTGGCAGGGTTATTAAACATTTTTCGTATGCTGGGTTTGTGGGGAAATCCTGCTGCCAAATCGCCCCCTTCAGGGCGGGGAGAGGAAAAAGATGGTTGATCCATTACATCAATTCAAGATTCATCCTTTGATTCACCTCGAATGGGGAAGATGGGATGTGTCTTTTACCAATTCATCTCTCTTTATGGTATTAGCAACATTAACGATTACCACCTTCTTTTACTTTTCCGTGAATCCCCGGGGCATTGTTCCGAATCGTTTACAAATGATCAGTGAGTTACTTTATACATTTATTTCAGATATGATCCGGGAAAATGCAGGAAAAGCCGGGTTGCCCTATTTTCCTTATATTTTCAGCTTATTTCTATTCATTTTAATGGGGAATATGCTGGGTATGGTTCCTTATGGCTTTACGTTTACAAGCCATATTATTGTCACATTTACGTTAGCCGTCATGGTTATTGGCGTTGTAACTTTACTGGGTTTTGTCCGTCACGGGTGGCATTTCCTGCGCTTATTTTGTCCGGAAAACACCCCTATTTTCATTCTTCCTCTTTTGGTCCCCATAGAAATAATGTCATACTTAACCCGTTCCGTGAGTTTGTCCATTCGACTTTTTGCCAACATGATTGCAGGGCATGCTATGTTGAAGCTCTTTGCCGGGTTTGCAGTTGCCTTAGCCGGTACAGCTTTTTTTCCTGTGGCTCTCGTTTCCGTGGCTATGAATGTAGCGATTACAGGATTTGAATTTTTGATCGCTTTACTTCAAGCATATATCTTTACTATATTAACCTGTATATACTTACACGATGCCTTAAATTTACACTAATTATCGTATTAATTTTTATTAATGAAGGAGCGCACGACACATGGATATGGCAGCGGCAAAAATGATTGGAGCAGGTTTGGCAATGTTGGCATTGTTGGGCGTTGGAATTGGTCTTGGAAATATCTTTTCCAATCTCATTACCGCTATTGCCCGCAACCCTTCAGCAAAAAATGATGTCATGAAAGTTGGATTGATCGGATTTGCCCTGACCGAATCCATCGCCTTACTCGCTTTCGTTACCGCATTGATTATTCTTTCAAAATGAAATTGGGGACGCCAGAATAAAGGGATAGTCCTTCCATGCCGCAATTTGATGTTACCACATATCCCTCTCAAATTTTTTGGTTGGCCGTCTGTTTTATTTTTTTGTGTATTGTCATGGCGCGGTATCTGGTTCCCCGCCTGACATCCGTTCTTGAAGCGCGGGAACAGCGCTTGCAAGAAGATTGGGATCAGTCGAAAACCTTAAGCAGCGCAGGGGAATCCTTGAGACAAGAAAACTTGAGGCGTTTGGCGGATGCGCGCGGGAAGGCCCATTCGCTTATCCATCAAGTTATTCAGGAAATACACCACCGGAAAACAAGCCGGATCACTGTTTTGGATGAGGAATTGGCCATAAAGACGAAGAATATCCGTCATGATTTAGAAACAGAAACGCAAAAAATTCTGGAAAATATGGAGCCTATGGTATCTCAAATTATTAAGGCAACATCTTTTCGCATTTTAAGGCAACCGCTCACCCAAACGGAAATCAAAGAGGTTGTCCAGAGCGTTCTTAAAAAGCGGAAACAAATCTAATGGATCCAACGGTTATTGTCCTGGTTAGCTTTATTATTTTTATGGGAATGGCTTATCGCCTTGGGTACCATCAATCTATGGCCGCTTTGGATTCTAAAATAGCAGGCATCCGGCAAGCTTTAGATGAAGCGGCGCAAGCGAAAGAAGCAGCTTTCCAGGCTTTAAACCAGGAGCGACGCCTCCATGGAGAAATTCAGGAAGAAATAGAGCTTATCGCCAAACGGGCGGAAGAACAGGCTCTTAGCCTGCGGCAGCAGTCCTTGCAAGATATGAATAAGATCATAAGCGCTCGCCAGCAAGCAGCAGAAAATATGATAGAGCGCATACGCCACACAGCTATTCAAACCATTCGAGAAGAAGCAGCGGCGGCAACCCTCGCAACTTTTGAAGAATTGGTTATGACGAAATTCTCTTCGACTCAACAGGAAGCCTTAAACGAAAGGGCCATTGCTCAAATTACGACTCAGCTGACAAAAAGTCCTATGGCTTATGCGCCCAAACCAAAGCGTACTAAACCCAAACGCTCTGCCGCCGTATGAGGCTTGTCGTTAAATTGCAATACTTGGCGAGGAGGGTTATATCAAATTTTCCCAAGTTACGGGGGATTTTATCCGGAAACCATCTCTTGTATCCCTTGAGCGTGAGAGGTTGTTATTGTCCCTCCTATTAACATCATAAATTTTTCTAAAATCCTAACCGAAGTATTTTAAGCAGGGATTTGATTTTAAATATTCGCGGATAGCCGGATTGCCGCGCTGGTCCTCCCATAACATTTGCCGGAAATCCTGGTTGAGGTGATCCATAAGATCAATCAGTTTATCAAAAGTTTTTTGGTTTGTCGGGATAACCATTTGAGTTTGTGTCCCTGTTATAGCGGGGACTTTATCTTCATGGATAACGAGACTCCGGTAGACTTCCAAAGCGTGGCCCTCACACCCATAATCAACAGAGATAAGCAGAGATAAAGCATCGTGGCCGCTGGCAAATAAAAGGATCCGCTCCAGAAGCTTCATTTGAAATTGAATTATGACCATTCCGTAAAGCGTTTCGTCTTCTTCAATAAATTTATTTAACTCTTCACCTGCAATAGGGGGAAAGTAACAGGCCACAGTCCGGGGTTCCATTTCTTCATCATCTTCACGGTCATGAATTTCCAGGACAATCTCACATTCCAGGCGGTGGAAGGGGTCACGGGCTATCAGGGTATAAGGAGAATGCGCTTCCTTGCGGATTTCGGCTGTAAATCCTGTGGTTGAATTTATCGTTTGAGGAGGTTTTTCCTTTTGAAGGGGGGGCGGATTGGAAACCACAAGTTTTAAGGTGGTAGTAGCGTTTTTAAAGGGACGTGATTTATTGTCTTGATCTGCCATAATTAATTCTCCTTTGTTCATTAATTGACACATGCGCCTATAAAAAAAGCATACTAGGAATACATATGTCAACAATTATTTAAATAAACCATTCTTATTCACCTTCTTACGGGCAAATTTAAAGGGTAAGCCGATGGCTTGAGATAATTTGGTAACAAAGGGTTTGTGGATACTGGTGACATAATTTTACCTCAAGAGAAGATGCAAATTGACTCCATCATCAGAAAAATTACAATGAGCCAAAATTTTGTGATATATTTTTTAAAATGGACTATAGGGCGTAAGGTGAGAAAACTTTTCTCCACAGCCAAATATAAAAAGATCAGGTTTCTCTAACCTCTCCACTAAGCTCTTAGCAAATTTTCTAAGGTACTTCGGTTAAGATATTGTAGGCTTACGGAACTCTTTTTCTGAAAAAGCCAGATTATTTTAACTCTTATTTATCGATAATTACTTGAAAAACCCCCTGGTTTTTAGGGGTTAAAAGAAACTTTCAAGAGGGTGGTTTTGCGCCATAAGCGGTTGGGGCGGAAAGAAGACGTTGCCATGGCAATGGCGATTATGGGTTAAGGAATCTATCTCCTTGTTTGTTTTTATCAACAAGGAGGAGGCGTATAAATGATTCTACCTATCTTTATTGTTCGAGATAATTCGTCTAACATAAAAAAATCGAGACATCTAACAAAAGAACGCTAAGTATGATATAAGGAGGTGGAAGGCTATTTTTTGTTGGGAGGTTTTTAATGCTCAAATGTAAAAAATGTTCATCTTCTTCATATGTAAAATCAGGACATATCA
>JACCDN010506427.1_pt1 | contig 11532 bp, 10 predicted proteins | sample 7441691 | NCBI WGS metagenome assembly JACCDN01 (sample SAMN15323439, study PRJNA562643) | freshwater metagenome | isolation source: river surface water | place: USA:Blue River Watershed | collected 2017-08-16
AGGCTGAGCATACTCCAAACGGAATCAAAAATGAAATAAGAATACTTAAAATATAACAACATGCTCAAGTTGATAAAAAGTGAAAGGTACAAAATGATGCGCTTATGTTTTTTGCTAGGAAGTTGTTCCATTTTAATTACGGCAAAATAATCAAAAATCGTCGTGAACAACATTGGCCAAAGAAACCAAAGATCGCCTGCCGCCGCATAAAAAAGGTAGCTAGCAAAAGTAATAAATGGCAATAAAAAAGAGCGTGGAATTTTTTTACAAACCAGAAAAATGAATGGAAAGAAAACAAAAATGAATTTGTAGGTATTAAATAGCATATAAAAAAAACTCCAAGAAATTATAATATTATTTATACAAATTGAAAGTCAATAAAGTGTTTATTCCTTGGCAATATCGTTCTTGGCAAGTAACATTTTTACTAAGAATGAATGTTACAGTTTTTAAAAAATTTTTTGCCTATCCAGTTGCTATTGCAATTATAATTCTTCAACGATTATTATCGCCAATATTGCTGATAAGAATTACCTATATGAACGTGGATCGTATAGGAATTTTGTATAAGTATTACTGGCAAGATTGTCAGGGAGAAAAAAATAAATCAGCTCTTTGGGTGATTGATTTATTCATGGCTTCGGAAGAAATTTCAAACGTTTTTTGGCTTGAGCTTTTTAAGAGAAAATTTTGTATTTTTAGTTATAATCATATTTTGGCGCGCGTGCTTCATATCAATCAGCGAATTTCGGCCAGTCAAAATTTTTATTTTCCTTCATTAAGTTTAATGGATCTTATTTTAAATAAACCACTTTTAGATAATATTATTCACAAAAAAGACCCGTACTTTAAATTGGACGATGTTGAGATTAAAAAAGGGCGGGCCATCTTGTCCCAAATGGGAATTCCAGAGAATGCGAGTTTTATTTGTTTTCACAATCGCGACACTGCTTACTTAGATGTCACTACGCCAGATAAAAGTTCCACATACCATAATTATCGCGACTCAACTATTGACAATTATCTTAAGGCCGCAAGCTACTTAAATGAATTGGGACATTATTCAATTCGTGTTGGTGCATTTGTTAAGGAAAAAGTAGAGAATGCTGGTGAAAAAATTATTGATTATTCATCGGGACCATTTCGCGACGATTTCATGGATGTTTTCTTAGGTTCGCAATGTAAGCTATTTATTACTTCCGATGTTGGAATTGCGACAATTCCAGAGTTGTTTGATGTGCCAGCTGTGTACGCAAATATTGTACCTTTGGCCAGAGTTTCAGTATGGATTAAGACAGGATTATTTATTCCTAAAAGATTTTTTTCAAAAAAATTAAATCGCGATCTTAAATTCAAAGAAATTCTCTCCGATTCAGAATTGACACTTCATCCAGAAACAGATTTTTTCCTTAAGAAAGAAATTGAATTGATTGAAAATACGTCAGATGAAATTCTTTTAGCAACTAAAGAAATGGTTGCTCGATTAGAAGGAACTTGGGAAGATACTGAAGAAATGAAAACGTTACAAAAAAAATATTGGAGCTTAGCTCCTTACATAAATAACAAATCAGAAAATTATAATATTTCATCAACATACTTAGTGATGAATAAACACTTATTTGAATAAAATATGATTAAAGTTGGAATGATTGGCACAGGTGTGTCAGCAAATTATTATCATCTCCCGATTATTGAAAAAAATGTCAATTATAACGTGACAAACATTTTAAACAGTAGTGGAGATGAAAAAAAATTTTATCATTCTGAATTTGATTTAGCTGTTATTACAACTCCAAACTTTCTTCACTTTGAACAAGCAAAAAAATGTTTGCTAGCGGGAAAGCATGTTCTTTTGGAAAAGCCATTTACCCTTACACTAAAAGATGCAAATGAACTTTATAATCTCGCAGTTAAAAAAAAATTAACCATTAACCCATATTTCAACAGGCGCTACGATCAGGATTTTTTATTTCTAAAAGAAAAAATTAAAAGCAAAAAAAAATTAAAGCCCCTTATCATCGAATCTTTTTTTGATAAATTTATTCCTGAGAGAAAGCATGTTAAATGGAAATTTTTAAATCTACCAGGATCAGGACAATTTTTTGATATTTCACCACACTTAATCGATCAGACAATTCAGCTCATGGGAATTCCTTTGGCCATAAATGCTGAAACCCACTCATTAAAAAAAACATCAAAAGCATGTGATTTTTTCTCGATAACATTAATATATCCGCAAACCAGAGTGGTGTTAGGATCTAGTAGTCATGGATTAATTCCTAGGCAAAGATTTAAAGTATGTTATTCAGATTATTCACTCGATACCTTCGGAATCGATACATATGATCAAAAAGCAAAGGGACAGCCTTGTTCAGATTATTATGCTGTTGAAAATTTTTTAGATGGGAGAAAAAGTAATATAAATCTTACTTCTGCTAATTATGGAATTTATTATGAAGAACTTTATAAAAAAATTTCTAAAAATAAATTTTTTATTGAACCAGAAGATTGTCTAAACAATATAAAGCTTATGGAGTTTGCACTTAAAAGTGCAAAGATAAATAAATTTCTCAAATATAATAAACTATAAAAATTAGCCGCCGGTTAAGTGATCAACGGCGAGTGTGTTTTCCTTTGTAGAAAATGTGAATAAACTCGCATCAATATTGGCCACTAATGACTCTAGTTGAACAACAACTTTATCTGTTTCTTTTCCTGAAAGATCAAGATAAATTTTATTAAGATCAATATATTGAATTCCATCAGGGAGAACGCTGAAGTTGTGAATAAATTCATTTCCGTTTTGATTAATAAAACGTAATTTTGCAGGAATTACCAAGTTGCCAGTCCAAAGAGCTAGCCAAGATTGAAACTCTTTACTTACGGGAAAAGGCATAAACTTTAAACAATTTCCTTTTTTATAGGAACTGACCAGATTTGATGAAACATGCGACTTTTCTAAAAGGTTGAGAGCGCTAAGTTGGTGACTATGAACACAATCTGCAACCTTATTTTGCAAAAAATAAATGAGATGAATATAACCACTATGGATACATTTTCCATGGCCGCTAAAATCGACAATAACAAAAGAATTTTCTAGCGCTATGTTTGAAAATATTTCAGAAATCTTAATCTGATCTTTTGCATTTAATTTTTTCTCTGCAGAAGAAATTAATTTTGAACTTTGATATAGATGGAACGTAACACTTCCTTCTCCTTGAAGAGATTCAAGAAAACTTAGATGTACATCAATTCCAGCAATTGGTGGAAGTGCAACAATTTGTAACTGATTAGACAAGGTAGCTGGTTTGGGATCATACTGTGCTGAATGCCAGATTGATTGAGGGTCATTTGTTGCAGTTTGCATAGAATAAAAGCCAAAAGGTGTTTTCTCGCAGTAAGTTTCAACTTCACTAGAAATTTTAAACTTCCCACCCCAGAAATTAAAGTGGCGCAAAATACCAGGAGTTGCTTTAATTTCAGGAAAACTACTACGGCAAGATTGGAAAACACCTTTTTTGAAAAGCATTTTATCAATAGGCATTGAATGGACGATTGATGAATGATTTCCATAAATTCCCCAATAACGAATATGACCACCGTGTCCGCCATGATTAACAGGTAATCGTGGATGGTATAATTCAACGTAGCAAAGATCTGCTTCTACATTAGGAAATATATTGTCTAAATCTATTTCAATATACGTTGAAGGTGACAACGTAATTTTATAACAAGCTATAAACTGATTATTTTTTATGAGAGCGATATGTCCGAGAAAAGGCTTTCTCAAACCATAATTGACAGAGAAGAAATGATAAATACCAAGTTTGGTTTTGCCTTTCACATAGCTAACGTAACCAGCAATGCTATTTGGAGCATGCGCTTCGATGTTGTACCAATATCCCTTTTCTAATTTTATTTTTTCATCATAGTATTGATTGAATAGCAGTGGATAGTTAAATGCAGTTGAGTTCGTTTGAGCTGAAAATAAATCGCCAAGTAAAAACCGTTGGGGAGAAACTCTTTTGGCGACAAAGCGAACGAATAGCCGATAATTTAAATGTTTTGAATTAATGTACCACTCGATAAATCTTGTCATTGAACGAAGAAGTTGAGAGCGGAAGCTTGTAATACTAAGACTACTCATATTATTCCTCTGCTTTACTTGCTAAAAAGTGATTAAGCTTACCTTCAAGATCCTCCCAAAGAAGATTTGAGCCATAAACACTAAGATGGTTATTATCTCGATAGAGCAACTCATTTTTATAAACAACGTTACATTGCTTTTCGTCACATAACAAATCAAGAGGATCGTATGTAAAAAGTTTTTTATAGTTAAGTTCTTTAATAATCTCACGCATGATTGTACGATATTCTTTTTGTCGCTGATTAACTAATTCTCTTGGCATTACACAATTAAGGTTAGTAACAGGATTGGACATTTGATTCATCGTTAGTCCGAAAGGAGGAGAAAATGAGCTGCATTTTAATGGATCAAATGTTAATTCTGGAATTTGATAGAGAAAAATTAGTGTAGCGTTAGTACTGATTAGTTCTTTTAATCCGAACAATAATTCTTTTTTTAAAGCCGAAAGTTTTTCTTCGTTAGGAAAATTTTTAGATCGCCATTGTGCCCTATAAACTTGATAGTCATTAAGATTTGTATCAAGTGCAAGTCTTGAACTTAATATAATAAATTTTGGAAGACTTCTTTTAATGACAGAATAAGAATTGGCAACAACTTGTGGACAAAAATCAGGACCGCGGCTTGGACCAGTTATTTCCCAGCGACTCCATCCACTAGCGAATGAACAGGCCCCAGCTCCAAGTGAAACGTAGCCATCTTTTGCAAGGGAATGAGTTCTAAATCCCGGCAGAAGTTGGTTAGCGTGAGAATCACCAATGATGATGGTTTTTATATTTTTATTTGAAGATGTATTTTCGATATAACAATAATCAGCATCTTTAATTTTCTCATCAGTGAGAAACATTTTTGTACAAAGATCATTTTTATTAAGCTCTGTCGGCCAATCATAACTGGTCCCACGGGGGATATTTCTAAAAGCATATCCTTTGTCTTTATATACACCAAAACCACAGACCAATAGAATTAGTGAAAAACAAACTAAAATAATTCCTCGCTTAAAGGTTCGATGTCGCTGAATTGGTTTTTCCAAAAAATGATATGATAAAAATGCCAGGAAAATACTAAGTAATAGCATAGCTACTTTAACAAGATCCGGATTTAGTGAAGGAAAAATAGTAAGATCCTTTGCAATTACGAGCAGCGGCCAATGCCAAAGATAAAGCGGATAACTTACGAGGCCTATGGCTACAATATATTTGTTTTGTAAAATTGTGCGATTTATCCATGCATGGTCGGCCATAAAAATAATTAACAAAGTTCCAATAACAGGATATAGGGCATTTTTTCCAGGGAAAGTTGTAGTCGAAGTATAGAGAAAAAATGGCAAAATAATTAAAGCAATGCCAATGAAAGAAAAAACAGAATGATATTTAATTTTAGCTCGATCAATATATGTCAAACAGGATAACAATCCTCCCGCCGATAGCTCCCAAAGTCTCGAGACTGGATTGTAGAAAGCGCCAGTAGGGTTGGACTTTATATAAAAAATACTGAAGAAAAATGATACGAGAGTAATTAATAGTATCAAGCTTTCAGGTTTTTTAAATTTGCGAACTATGAAATAAACAAAAACAGGCCAAAAAATATAGAATTGCTCTTCAACTGCGAGGGACCAGAGATGAAGAAGGGGCTTAGAATGTGCTTCATGATCAAAGTAGCCAACCTCTTTCCAAAAAACTAAATTCGAAATAAAAAGAGTCCCACCAGCAACATGACTACCTAAGCGAGCAAATTTTTCGGGAAAATAAAAAAACCATCCCCAGACTAAGGAAAGAGTAAGAACGACAAGCAAAACAGGAAAAATTCGAATTATCCGATTAAGATAAAATCTGGCAATTGAAAACGTTTCATTTTTCATACTGCGAATTAGAATACCAGTAATAAGAAATCCAGAAATCGTAAAGAAAACATCAACGCCAGCATAACCTCCAGGTAAAATACTAGGGTAAAAATGGAAAAGCAAAACACCAATAACAGAGATTGCTCTAAGTCCATCAATGTCTGGGCGATAATATTCTTTTTTCATATCAATCTTGCTGATTACGATTTAAAAAATAATTCGGATTTTTACAGAAAACAGAATAAAAACGGCCACCATTATTTACATATTCTTGATGTTTATTTGCAACCTTAACTTCACTCTCGGGAGCCAAAGTCATTAAGCAAAACTTTATATTTTCTGAATATAAATAAGAGCTTGGAACGATTTTTATTTTGGTACCTGGTAAGTAGAAATTTATTTTGTTGCTATTGTCATCAATGACATAGTCAATGATATCGTGAATGCCCATTAAGTTAACAAAAGCGACACTCATGTGGCCGGCACCAAAAATTGCTATTTTACTTTTCTCTTTAAACCTTAAAAGCTGTTCTCTTGTTTCATATTTTCTCTTTTCAAACATATGGACAAAGTTTTCGTAATTAGATTTTTCAAAAGAAATAAAAGATTTTTCAAGTGACTTCTGAGCGATTGCAATGCACGCATCTTCTAGCGGATACGGCTCTTGTATATATGAGTGAATAGTGAACCCAGAATTTTTTAAAAATGATTTAAAAAGTTGAGGAGTAAAATATAGATTATGCTCTTCCCAAACGGTAGTGTAATCGTAGAGATCGAAGGCGGAGCCACATTCAGGAATTTCAATAACTATATAAGAGTTGTCGTGAGTAAGTTCTTTAATGGCCTCAATGAAGTTACCAATATTCACACTATGCTCAATAACGTGACGGCAAATGAAAATATCAAACTTGCCATGAAGGGCCGAAAATTTTTGAGCAAAATCTTTAGTAAATTTATCAACCGCGGTTTCAACATTTGCTAATGGATTGGATTCCTCAAAATCTTTTTTCATGTCGAAACGATAGGTATTGGAAAATCCTAATCGATTAAATCGCGCAAGGGTCGTATCTTCTTTAAACGTAAGTCCCAAAATTTTAGAATTAGAATTGATGTGGGGAAGCGTTTTCAGTGTGTCTACAAGGCGATCCAAGTGTCCTTCTGGTTCAGTGCAAGTTAACCAACTAAATTTTGGAACTAATTCTTTTACGGGAAATGGATTTAGAATTTGTACTAATCCACAGTTGTGACATTGCCCAAGCATAATCGAATGTTTGTAATTATCAGGAAGCTGGTCGCTAAAAAAACGATGTGAGACAGGTTGTTCTCCAAAATCAATTTTGTGATCAAATTTTTCATGATGGCACAGCTGACACTTAAGCATTGCTTTTTTCCTGATAGATCGCGCTTAGGCCATCTCGAAGTGTTGTAAATTTGAAAGAAGGAAATGTTTTAGAGATTTTTTCTGAATTAAAAAAATGATCAACCTTATCCTTGCTACGCACTTTGTTTTCAATTTTAGCTTTTTGATGAGTGATATCTTCGGCAACACTAACAATGTCCCTAAAGGTATAGGATATTCCAGCACAGATATTTAAAGTACCGATAAAGTGATGATCGATGAGAAGAGAAATAACTTTAAGTAGATCGCCTAAGAAAAGAAACTCGCGTTTTTCCTCACCATCTCCCCATAAACTTAACAAAAGTCGGTTTTGAATTTTATGCAGGAAGCCTACAGGATCATATCCATTAGTATCACCCGTTGATCCGTAAATTGTTGGCGGTCTTAAAATTACAAGTTGATCACCACAAGATTTTTTTAACAGATCTTCACTGCACGCTTTAGAAATACCATAAAAAGAAGTTGGTGTGAGTTTGATTTCTTCATGAATAATAGGGTGAGCAACATCTTCACCATAAACGGCACATGAACTTAGATAGATTACTTTTTTAAATCTATATGTATGAGTTAATCGAAAGAGATTTTCAGCAATTTTTAAATTACGGGCGAATACTTCAATTGTTTCACCTGCATTTCTTTTTAGACCTGAGCATACAATCAGAACAGATTCACTTAGATCATGAGTAAAGCATTCGTGCTGCCAAGTATCTTCGAGGTTTAAATCTTTACTTGAAATGCTGATTGTTTGAGCGTTTGAAAATGTTTTTTGTAAAAAATGAAAAAGTTCTTTGGCAATAAAACCATTGGCACCCAAAATAATTATTTTTTTATTCATACTTACTCAAAATAAATAAACTCGTAATCACCTTTAAGACCATTTTTTTCGTAGAGCCAAACCCATTCTTCTGGTGAATAGAATGACTCACATGTTAACTGCCAATAGAGTAAATTAACTTTTTCGCTTTCGCTGCGATAAGATTCAACACAGATCCAACTTTTACCTCTTGAAACCCGAGCAACTTCTTTAATTGCTGATTCCAAATCAAAAATTTTTAGATTATGAAAAGTGGTATTTGAAATAACAAGATCGAATTCGTGATCTTTAAAAGGCAATGATTTGGCATGACCTTGTACTAAAAAATCTTTTATTTCTTCTTTGGCGTTTTGAATTGCATATTCAGAAATATCAAGTCCAGCAACACGGGCACCAGGTAAAACTTTTTTTAACTCGTGAAGTAAAAAGCCTTTTCCGCATCCAATATCTAAAATGCTTGAATTGTTATCAAGTTGATAATGCTCAATCATGTTTTTTGCCACAACTTCCCAGCGACCATCGTATTTATAGCCACCAAAGCCATATTGCCTTTCTCCATCCCAGTAATCATAACCATACTGTTTAGCGATGGTTGCACATTGAGCCTTGTCAAAAGCATTTACTCTTTCAATATAGTTTCTTTTGCTTTTAGTATGTAACGGAGTTACAAATTCTTTAAGTGGCATATTGGATCCTTATTGGTCATCGTAAGGTGCTTTGCGAGAATTATATCTTCAATTACATCAATATCTTTTTGATTTTTTATAACCAATTCTTCAAATGCAAAGTGAATCTCACAATTTTGGGATAAGATTTTATGATAAATATTTTTCCTTTCAACATTGTCGTTTGGAAGCATAAATATTGAATAAAATACAATTGATTCAAAATTCTGTGCTTCATCCGCAAGTGCCTTTAGCATCATAAAGCAATCATCCATTATATATTCAGTGGCACTAAGGCTAAAAATTTTTCCCTTTTTTTCAGCATAGGTACGAATAACCATATTTTGAATTCGCTGAGGAATAAAAAGCTCATGAATGTTACGGCTAGCAATATAGCCTTTATAGATATTATTTTTCATTTGTATTCTGCTTTTGAGTTAATTTGGGAATAACATTAGAAAATCCAATTCTAGTAGCGGGCTTCAAGTTGATTGGAATAAAAGCTTCACCTAGCCCCTTGGTGCCAAAGGGACTTAAAACAGATTTAAAGCGAATGTTGTACGTCCACCTGGTTTCGCTTTCGGTGTTTAGGCGATTTCCATGCAATATAGAATGTGAAAAAATGATGGCATGGTTTTTAGGAACGTTAACAAAGACCATGTCTTTTTTTAGTTTTTGATAAAGTTCTTCTGCGTTTAAATTTTCATACAACTCAAAATTTTTAAATACATCAAGAGATTTTTGAATAGGCAAAACATACATTGATTTTGTATTAAAACAATTTACCAATGGAAGCCAAAACACAACCTCGTAAGGAGAATTCCCAGACCACACATCCGTATGTAGAGGTAAGAGGGCACTTTCATCTTGTGGTAGTTGAATGCTCATGTTGAGTGAGCGCTGCATGCAAACTTCATTTCCAATAATTAAGTCGAGATATTTTTTTGCAGAAAAATATAATTTAGAATGAAACACGCCATCACGTGAAGTGAGGGCCATAAGTTTAAGCTTCAAGTCATTAATTTGATCAAAGCTTAAAAAATTATCAGTGTGATTGAAAAAATCATCAATGCTAACATTTGGGGCAAGTTTTAAATATTCCTTTGAAAAAGCGTAAATTATTGCACGAATTTCATCAACCACGTTTCCATCTGAACAATCAATGGGGAAAATGGTATATCCATTTTCTAAAAATTCTGTGGTTATTTTTAATTCTTCTTTACTTAAAAAGCTTGTTAAATCCATGCTGATCCTTAACTTAATAACGTTATAGCTTCACGAACAATATCTTCCTTGTCACAATGATAATACTTAATAAGTGAATTTTGCGAACCGTACTTTTCTGGAAATACATCTGGAAGAGCGATGCGCTTAAAAAAGATTTTTTTAGATAATTTTTCAGCGATAAGCTCAGCAACTGAAGAACCGAGTCCACCAATAAGGGAATGCTCTTCAATCGTAATCGCAGCCTTTGATTGATTCAAATAATGCAAAATGGTTTTTTCATCTAGTGGTTTTACTGTCGGGCAGTGAATGATCCCAGTTTTAATACCCTTAGCATTTAGTTCATCGGCTGCTTTTATTGTTCTTTCAAGCATAATTCCAGTAGTAATTAAAACTAAGTCCCCAGGCTCTTTATAAACAATGGCCTTGCCAATTTCAAAACTATTTTCAGGTTTTGAAACAACCGGATCACCACCTTTTCCAACACGAAAGTAAATTGGACCTTGATGATTAACAGAAGCTCGTGTTGCACGCTCCATTTCTTCAGCATCACATGGAGCGATAATAGTCATGTTGGGTATTGCACGCATGATTGCAATATCTTCGAAAGCTAAATGAGTTGGTCCAAGTGGAGCGTAAACGAGACCACCGCCATTTCCGATGAGGCGAACATTGGCATTGGTTAATCCCAAATTAATAACGTTTTGTTCAAATGATCTTCTGGTAATAAAAGTAGCAATGGTATTGGTGTAAACCATTTTTCCACTCATTGCCAGTCCCGCAGACATCCCAACAACGTGGCCTTCAGAAATACCTTCCATGAAAAAGCGATCAGGAATTTCGTTTTTAAAATCTTTTAAAGTTTCAAATCCCAAATCTGATCCAATAAAAACAATGTTTGGATTTTCTTTAGCAAGTTTATAAACAGTATCTAAAATTCTTTTTCTCATATTTCTACCTTAGGTAAGTTAGTCGAAATTATTTTAAAGCGGCATAAAGAGCTTCTTTCTCTTCTTCACTAACTTTATTTTTATGATGCCAGTTCAAATTGTTTTCACAAAAAGGGATACCCTTTCCTTTAATTGTGTGACAGATAATAACTTTTGGCTTTTTATTGGAATAATTTAATTCACTTAGAAGAAGCTCTTCTAATTTTAATGGATAATCCATATCGACTTCATACGCTTCGAAACCGAAACTTTTCCATTTATCAGCAAATGGTTCAAGATTCAAAACTTCACTTACTGGTCCGTAAGATTGATATTTGTTGTAATCAACTAGTACAATAAAATTGTCAGCTTTATTTTTGGCGGCTGACATGGCACATTCCCAAACTGTTCCTTCATTACATTCGCCGTCTCCCACCACAACGAAAACACGATAAGGTTTTTTATCAATCTTTGCGGCCATGGCCATTCCAAGTCCAAGTGACATTCCGTGCCC
>JACCDN010600268.1_pt1 | contig 11529 bp, 11 predicted proteins | sample 7441691 | NCBI WGS metagenome assembly JACCDN01 (sample SAMN15323439, study PRJNA562643) | freshwater metagenome | isolation source: river surface water | place: USA:Blue River Watershed | collected 2017-08-16
ATCGAGACGGATGCTGCGCGCCGCGACTTCACCGTAAACGCACTCTATTACACCACCCGCGACTTCTCGGTACACGACTACTGCAACGGCTTGGAAGACATCAAAAACCGCACACTGCGCATTATTGGCGACCCTGCGACCCGCTACAAAGAAGACCCCGTACGTATGCTGCGCGCGGTGCGCTTTGCCGCTAAGCTCGGCTTTAAAATTGAACCCACTACCGCTAAACCGATTCGCGAACTTGCGAGTTTGTTAGGCAATATCTCTGAGGCCCGCCTGTTTGAAGAAGTGCTAAAACTCTTTTTGGGTGGATCGGCTACGGCAACGTTCCATCTGTTGCGCGAATACGATTTGTTGCAGCAGCTCTTTCCAGGTGCCGACGCGGCAATCAAAGCGGGCGATGAACTGGGTGCAGCGCTCATAGAGCGCTCTATGATCAATACCGATAAACGCCTGCGTGCTGATAAAACCGTAACGCCCGCGTTTATTTACGCCGCCCTACTCTGGCCCGCCATGCTCAGAGAGCAAAAGCGCTTGGAAGATAAGATGCCGCCGCAAGCCGCCTACTTGGAAGCTTGTCAAAAAGTGATTAGCCAGCAGTTGGCGCGCACGTCTATTCCCAAGCGCTTCTTAATTCCTATGCGCGAAATCTGGGATCTACAGGCTCGCCTACCGGGCCGCCAAGGTATGCGCGCACTACGTTTGATGGATCACCCTCGCTTCCGTGCCGCCTACGACTTTTTGTTGATGCGCGAAGATGCTGGCGAAAAACTCAACGGCCTAGGCTCTTGGTGGACAAGTTTTCAAAGCGCCGATGACGATGCCCGCGAGCAAATGGTTAAAGACCTCGGCAAGCAAAACGCCACCAGTCGCCCACGCCGTCGCCGCACGCGCAAACCTGGCGACAGCGCAGCTGCCAGTACACCTAGCGCCGAATAAGTCAGCATGCTCGCTTATATCGGCCTTGGCAGCAATTTAGAAAATCCCCGCGCGCAGGTGGAGCAAGCCTTAGTGGAATTGGCTACCATCCCCCAATCCCAATTGCTCTCCAAGTCTCCGTTTTACCGCAGCGCCCCGGTCGGTCCCAGCGATCAGCCTGACTACATCAATGCCGTGGCTCTGCTGAAAACATCCCTAAGCCCACTTGCCCTACTCGACGCACTACAAGCCATCGAGCAAAGCCATCTGCGGGTGCGTATCGAGCACTGGGGGCCACGCACGCTGGATTTGGATATATTGTTGCTGGATCAGCAAACTATCGATAGCGAGCGCCTCAAGGTGCCTCACCCCTATCTGACGCAGCGTAACTTTGTACTTTACCCGCTGGCCGATATTACCCCAGACCTGCGCTTGCCCGATGGTACAAGCCTACAACAACTAATTGCTCAATGCCCGCGTGATGGGCTGGCACCCATAGAATAACGAGCGCCATTGAATGCGTATCAGGAGTTGGCTGTGAACCCCATGTTTGAAGACTTATCATTGGATTTAACCAACACCACTCTGCCGCGCTATATCGCGGTAGAGGGCTGCATAGGCGTAGGTAAAACCACCCTTGCGCGCAACATCGCTAATTTGTTTAATTACGATATGTTGCTAGAGCAGCCAGAAGAAAATCCGTTTCTGGAGCGCTTTTATAAAGACCCCAAATCCACCGCGCTGCCCACGCAATTATTCTTTTTGTTCCAGCGCGCCAAGCAACTACAAAGCCTGCGCCAGAGCGATATCTTCGAGCCAGTGCGCATCGCCGATTTCCTGATTGAAAAAGACCAACTCTTTGCGCGTGTAACCTTAGACGATGACGAATTGAATATTTATCGTCAGGTGTACGACAAGCTTTTGATCGACGCCCCGCGCCCGGATTTGGTCATTTACTTGCAAGCGCCTTTGGATGTACTCGCCGACCGCATTCGTCTGCGTGGCATTGCCAGCGAGCAATACATCAGCAATGAATACCTTAAAGCGCTCAACGATGCCTACACCGAGTTTTTCCACTATTACGATGGCGCACCACTACTTATCGTCAACGCCAAAGACTTAAACCTTGCGCAAAACCGCGAGCACTTTAAGCAGTTGGTAGAATATATCCTTACCATTAAAAGTGGCCGCCACTATTACAATCCAACGCCCATGTTGTGATCTTGACTGTTTGTGATTCTGGCTTTTTGCTCCATACTTTCCCAAACCGCATTCACTGCATAAGTTTGCAGCACAAAAGATGATCTCACTATGCCCTACGGAACCATTACCAACAGCACCTCAACCACCAATAGCGCACTCACTAAAGCCGTAACCATTAACACCCTGCACAAACTCAAGGGAACTGGCGAAAAGTTTGTGGTGATCTCGCTTTATGACGCGCATATGGCCGCCATGGCGCAACGCTGTGGTGTTGAAGTGGTATTAGTCGGCGATTCGTTAGGCATGACCGTGCTTGGCTACGACAGCACGATTCCCGTCACTATGGAACACATGATTTACCACGTAGAGGCGGTGGCGCGCGGCAATAAAAAATCGCTGATTATGGGCGACCTCCCTTTTATGACTTATGCCACACCGGAAGATGCTCTGCGCAATTGTGCGCGTATCATGCAAGCCGGTGCCCATATGGTGAAACTGGAAGGCGGCGAATGGTTAGCAGAGACAGTTCGCATGCTGTCTGATCGCGGAATTCCAGTGTGTGCGCACATAGGTTTAACGCCGCAATCCGTCAATAAATTTGGTGGCTTTCGTGTGCAAGGCCGCGATCAAACCCAAGCCGACAAACTACTCGCGGATGCAAAATTACTCGCCGAGGCTGGCGCAGATTTATTGTTGATGGAATGTATGCCCGCTGCACTCGCAGCACAAATTACCCGCGAAATACCTATTCCTACTATCGGCATCGGCGCAGGTAGAGATACCGATGCGCAGGTATTGGTGATTAACGATATTCTCGGCTTAACCGAGCAACCACCAAAATTCTCTAAAAACTTTTTACTGGAAACCAATGATATTCCGGGGGCCATGCAAAAATATGTTGCCGATGTAAAAGCGGGAATTTTTCCCGGAGAAGAAAACAGTTTTAACTAAAATTCAACGACACTATCGGCATTAAACTCAGAAAGGACTCTCACTCGGTCACCACTAATAAATCTGTGCTAGCAAAATTCAAATATGCAAAGCGTTAGTAACAGAGGACACACTAAAACGACAATAGGTGATTGTTATGAGTATCAACTTACATTTTTTACGCTTCTCCAAACTGAAAATTATGCTTGCCGGTTTAATGCTTCTAAGCGCAGCCGCAATTGCTGCAACAGGTGAAGAGCTTTCTAAAAATATTATGCCAGATAGCCCTGAGTGGCGCGCGTACATTGCCCAATCTGAGCAACTGAGAGCATTAGATAAAGCCGCGCTCGCCGCAGAAGTTAAAGCGCTGGGATTAAGCGACGCCAAATTACCCGAGCACACCAAAGAATTTGGCTTTGAACCAAAGCAAGCTGATGAATGGTTCAAGAGCGCCGAAGGTGAGCGCATTATGGGTATTATTCTCTCCTTCCAAACCCCTTCTGGCGGTTGGTCTAAACGCACTGACATGAGCAAAACTGTTCGTCAAAAAGGCCAAGCCTTTGGCGTAGAAGAAAATTACATTCCCACCTTCGATAACAACGCCACCAGCACACAATTACAACTTTTAGCGCAGGCCTATAGGGTCACCAAGAAAAAAGTTTATCTCTCTGCGTTTGAGCGTGGCGTGAAATTAATTGTTGATGCGCAATACCCCAACGGCGGTTGGCCGCAAAATTATCCCATCGTAGGTGGCTATCACGATCACATCACTTACAACGATAATTTGATCAAACAACTGATGGAATTGCTCTACAACATCAGCACGGGCAAAAACGAATTTGCATTTACCTCTAAAAAATTACGCAAGCAAGCTCAAGTAACTTTTGAAAAAGGTTTGGAGTGTATTAAGAAAACCCAAGTAGTAGCCAATGGACAACTGACGATTTGGGGCGCGCAACATGACCGCCTAACCCTTGCACCTGCTAAGGCGCGCAACTTCGAAATGATCTCCCTCTCCAGCACCGAAAGCGCTTATCTCATGAGTTTTTTAATGGACATAGATAAACCCGATGCGGATACGATTAAAGCCGTACACGCTGCCGCCAAATGGTTTGAGGAAAATAAAATTCTTGGTCAGCGCTGGTCGCGCACAGATATCGCTTTACAGGCAGATTCTGAGGCACCGCCAATGTGGTCACGCTTTTATGAGATAGGGACTAACAAGCCGATTTTTGGCGACCGCGACGGCTCTATCTATTACTCAGTGGCTCAGGTTTCAGAGGAGCGCCGCAAAGGCTATGCATGGTATTCAACCGCAGCGAATAAAACTCTTGAGAAATACCAAACGTGGGCAGAGAAATATCCTGCCAAACCCTAAATTTCACACATAAAAAAGCCGGTGTTCATAAGAGCACCGGCCAAGACCATACTAGAGTACAAAATAAAGGGGAGTTCCAACTGGGCAAACAACTAAACCCACCTGATACTACGAGCAACTCAATGCATCCATCAGTAACTTAAGTATCGGTGCAGATCAAAAAATTGCCAGTCCTCAAGATAACTTTTTTACATTGATTTGAGATAAAGCTCACAAACTCATTTGAAAAAGCTATAAAAGGTACCTTTAAAGAGATTTTAACGTGCCGGTAGCGACACAGCTTCATTAATTAAGGTTTCAAGACGAGCAGCTGTACCGGAGCGCAAGACAAACTCATCTAACATTTTACGCAGCTTACTCAGCTTGGTACGTGCAGCGCGGAATTCGGCAGTAATAGGCTCATAGACCAGATCATGATCTTGCACGCTCAACTTACCAATCTCAGAAAGCTCTGAGTGAATCGCGCAAATAAGATCATAGAAAAAATCTTTACGATCTATAGTGCTGGCCTCCCAATAGGCCACATCCAACCCTACCAGTAACTCCTCCAATATTTTTACTGCCCGTGCAATACTATCGTTTTTCATACGCCACCTTTTTATTTCGTAAGAATGCATTGAGTTGTTTAATAAGAGTGCACTGAGTATAGAAGAGAATCTCGAAGCTACCCGCTAAATAGCCCAACTTATACTGGCTCACAATCAGTAGCTCGACTAAGATAGCCGCCTTGGTTGAGAGCGCCCGAATGCCGATTACAAACTTCAGCTTGTTTCTGTCTATCACCTTTGTTGTTTCCGCTAGCCCTGGCCCTGTCATGCTCTCCTGTATGACGAATGGCGGGCGCCTAGGGTTGCGAAAAGCATACACGGGCATCTTAGGGGCGAGCGCAGGCAATCTTTGTTTAATTGCCTTGTCTGCATTTGGATTGGGGCTGTTCATTAGCCAACATGATATTTTGTTTAACCTGATTAAATGGAGTGGCGCCGCTTATTTAGTATTTCTGGGCGTGCAAATTATGTGTGCGCCAATTCTGCTAGAACAAAAGCAAGGCACACCTTATGTAGACTCCACTAGATCACTTTGGTGGAATTCATTTCTTATCGCGATCAGTAACCCTAAAGGATTCATTTATTTTGGCGCACTCTTTCCACAATTTATTGCGTACCAGAAACCTTTGGCACCACAATTTTTAGCATTAACACTGACTTTTTTAGTTATAGATTTAATGTGGATGTTTATTTATGCCATAGCAGGTAGCAGCATAATGCTCTGGCTAAAAACACCTAAACATCAAAAGGGGTTTAACGCCCTTTCAGGTTTTATATTAATTGCCGCCGGAATATTTATGGCGTTTTCAGGAAAAATGTAATGAAGCAAAAACTTATTTTAATAGGCGGAACCTCTCTCGTTTCTATCGCCATAGACCAATGGACAAAAGTGTTGGCCACAAAATATTTACTGGGAAGTGAAATGCACAGTTGGTGGAACGATTTTTTTGTATTGACTTACTCTATTAATCACGGCGCTTTTTTAGGCTTAGGCAGCAACTTGCCAGAGCATATTCGCAATATTATTTTTAGTGGATTAGTAGGTTTGTTCTTAATTGGTTTTACAATTTATGCATTTCGCGACAACACCATGAATAAACTTCAAAACCTTGCCTGCGGGTTAGTTTTGAGCGGCGGATTTAGCAATCTTTACGACCGCATTACCAATAACGGCGGAGTAGTAGATTTCATGAATATGGGAATTGGCGGTTTGCGCACCGGCATTTTTAATGTGGCTGACATGGCCATTATGGCGGGGGTATTTTTGTTGATAATTTATTCCTACAAGACTGAAACAAAAAAATAGAACCCTGTATTTCTTGCTGCACATGGCGGGACAACAAACTCCCGCCACATCTAATCACCCTACTTCTGTAAAGAATCCCTTATCTGCGCCAAGGTTTGTGCTAAATCTGTTCCCTCCTGCGCATAGCGAATACCCTGCTGCACAAATTGCAATGCAACTTGGGTATTGGCCAACTGAATATAACTCTGTGCTAGTACTAAATAAACATCCGGAGAACGTCGATCAATACGCAAAGCGCGTTCAGCAATCGCGATAGCACCCTGATAATTTTTGGCTTGATATTGGGCACGCGCTTGGCTTACGAGACTGGCTGTTGCATTGCTGCTTGCGACCGGAACAGTGGGGCGCGTTTGTGGTACAGCTTCTGGAACGACAGGCTCTACCGGCTTCACCGGTGCCTTTACCTCTGGAACGGGTACAGGATCAGACTTTTCGATAACAACCGGGGCGGCTTCAGGCTTAACATTGCTCGCACAGCCCACAAGGTTCATTACAATTAAAAGCAAAACGCCTAAAAACAAACATTTATTTAATACGATTTTCTTCACAACATAATTTCCCAAAAAATTATTCATTATAAATGCGCTTAAAAAATCTTTTGCCACCAATGTTCTTCGCCCACGTTTGCTTTTATTTTACACTCTGCCGACTCTTTGGGTTTGAAATCATTATGCAGCGGTAACCACATAGCGCCTTCGCATTGCTCTGCGCTCAACAAGCCCGTACTCTCATCTATCCAATCAAAACTTACTCCTTCCGGCGGCTGCTGACTCACACCTTGAGTTGGCAATTGTCGCATTAAATCAGCCCACACTTGTAACGCACCACTGGCACCACTCAACGGGGTTTTAGCGTTGTCATCTTTACCAACCCATACTACCGCTAAATGCTCGCCGCTAAAGCCTGCAAACCAGCTGTCGCGTTGATCATTGGTGGTGCCGGTCTTACCCGCCAGCGGCAAGGTTTCAGGGAAAGAATTATACACACTGCGTCCCGTGCCTTCGCGCAATACGGCTTGCAATGCATGCTGCAACTCAAAGGTACTTTGCACAGAGAAACGCTGATCTAACTCAATGGGGTAACGTTTGAGTGGCTGACCTTCTGCATTTAACACTTCGCGAATTGCATGCAGTGGAGTGTATACACCTTCTGCTGCCAGTGTGTGATAGAGGCCAGTGACTTCCAGCGGCGACATATCAACAGCGCCAATTAAGATGGAAGGCACTTGCGGAATCTCGCCGGTATACCCCGCAGCTTTAACGGTTTTAACCACCTCTTTAACCGTGAGCTGCATACCTAAGCGCACAGTCGCCTGATTTTCTGAATGCGCGAGCGCACGATAGAGAGGCATATTACCGTGGCTTTTGTTATCGGCATTTTTAGGTTCCCACAGTTTGCCATCGCCGCCTTTAATACTGACTGGATCATCGCTGATCAGCGTTCCCAAATTATAGGTTTGCGGTTGATCAAGCGCGGTTAAAAACACGAAAGGCTTCATCAAAGAACCGATTTGACGACGAGCATCCAACGCACGATTTAATCCGGGATAGCGCGGATTTTTATCACCAATTAACGCGAGAATTTCTCCACTGCCTACAGACGTAACTATCATGCCCGCTTGCAGTTCTTTTATTTTGTATTGCTTTTCTAAACGCGCGATGCGGGTTGCAACAGCATTCTCAGCAAGGCGCTGCACCATGGGAGCAATGGTGGTAAAAATACGCAAACCCTCTGCACGTAAATCTTCCTCTTTGTAATCCTGTTTTAATTGACGCTTTACTAGATCTACGAAGGCTGGGTAATTAATCAAACTATTATCTGTTTCTGCCGCCAAACCTAAAGGCGACGCTTGCGCAATTTTTAGTTGTTTGTCGTTAATTAAATTCTCTTGATGCATTACGCCCAACACAAGATTGCGACGATTTTTTGCACGCTCCGGATTGCGCCATGGATTATAAAAAGATGCACCTTTCACCAGCCCCACTAACAAAGCAATTTCTTGCGGATTAAGCTCATGTACTGGCTTGCGGAAATAATGCTGCGCAGCCAAACCGAAACCATTGATTTCCCGGGAGCCGCTGCGACCCAAATACACTTCGTTAATATACGCTTCTAAAATTTCAGACTTGGTGTAATGCATTTCCAATAAGACCGACATAATGGCCTCAGGAATTTTGCGTGTCATGGTTTGTTCGGACGTGAGATAAAAGTTCTTCACCAACTGTTGCGTGAGTGTACTGCCACCTTGCACAACTTCACCTTCGCGCGCATTTACCCACATGGCTCGCAAAATAGCCTCGGGCGATACACCGTGGTGCTCCAGAAAATGTTTATCTTCAACGGCTAATAAAGTTTCACCTAAGAGTGGCGGCAATTGATCCAATTTTACGAGAACACGGTCTTCAATATTGTTGGGGTATATACCACCGATTTCTTCTGGCTCCATACGCACCAAGGGCAATGCAGCCCCCTTAGAATCCATCAATGATGCAATTCTGCCGTTATCAATTCGCAAAGTGAAACGCTGCGGCTCTTCGCGCTTATCCCAGAAATCAAAACCGCGCGTTAAAATTTCATAAGTCACTTCTACACTGCTGGCCGCTCGGCGCGACATCTGGCCCGATGCAGTCACGGCTGCCGTACTGCGATACCCTAAGGCTTCCAATTCTTTCTCGAACAACACAGGGGTCAGCGGTAAACCTTCATAAAGCTCCAACGGACGCGAATAGACGCGTGCAGGTAGTGCCCACTTCTTGCCTTCAAATTTTTCGCGCACAACCTTATCGAGATACAAACTCCACACGCCTAACACCAGAACACATAATAGGCTAAAGGCCAAAATCGCCAACAGAACCAGCTTCCAATTAATATAGAAAGAACCAGAACCGGGCGACTTTTTACCGCGACTTAAAAAACGACGTTTGGTCATCTATGAGATCCAACAGGAGATTAATTACGTATTTTACGGGTTAGAACATTTTACGGGTTCAACAAGGCTTTATCGAGTTAAACCTTTTAAGCATAATGCACCACCTCAAAATTTCGTTCACACAAGGTTTACCTCATGAGCAAGCAATATCACATTTATGGCATAGGCGCCGCCCTCGTCGATACCGAAATCACCTTAAGCGATGCAGATCTCGCCGCTATGAAGGTGGACAAAGGCGTTATGACTTTAGTGGACGAAGCGCGCCAACGCGAACTTATCGCACATTTGTCGCAACACTTAGTTGCCTCCAAAAAAGCCAGCGGTGGCTCAGCAGCGAACACCATCATCGCAGCCAGCTATTTTGGTTGTAATAACGTGTACTCCTGCAAAGTCGCTGACGATGAAAACGGGCAATTTTATATCAACGATATTAAAGCCGCTGGCGTGACCTACCCCGCACACATTACCCCGCCCGCGGGCACTACAGGTAAATGCTTGGTCATGATTACACCTGACGCTGAACGCACAATGAATACCTTTTTGGGCATCAGCGAAACTCTGTCAGTTGACGAATTGGATGTAGCCGCTATTGCCCAATCGCAATTCGCCTACATCGAAGGTTATTTAGTCACCTCACCTACTGGCCGCGCTGCTGCTATAGCTTTACGTGAGTATGCTGAAGCCAACAATACTCTCACCGCACTCAGCCTATCCGACCCTGCTATGGTGAAATTTTTCCGTGACGGTTTAGTGGAGATGATTGGCGCTGGCGTCGATATTTTATTCTGCAATAGCGATGAAGCCATGGCGTTCACAAAGACTGAAACGCTTACCGATGCAGCAGAAGCCTTAAAGAAATATACAAAAAATTTCGCCATTACATGCGGAGCAGATGGCGCATTATTATTTGATGGCAACCAACTTATTCAGGTTGCAGGCAACAAAGTAACAGCCGTAGATACCAATGGCGCAGGCGATATGTTTGCCGGTGCATTTTTATATGCTGTCACGCAAGGGAAGGACTATAAAACTGCAGGCGAATTTGCGAGCTTGGCCGCAAGTAAAGTGGTATCGCAATTTGGGCCACGTTTAAAAGCTGAACAACATGCTGAATTGAAAAAAGCGTTTTTTTAACTCGCTATTAGTTAATCAACCCTCAAGCCCAGCTTGCGGGTTGATTATATAAATCACCTCAAAAAGCCGAGGACATATTTTAGCCATTCCTGCTTCATCACGACCCAGTCAAACCAAAATAGTTGGTGCAACACCACTACTGACCAAAAAACAATTTGATAACTTAACTTACGTGTTTTGTGTCTAAATATTTGCTGTGCCGGCAACGCCCCCACCCAACCGCCTAGTGACTCAAAAAAATGCAGCCTTGCTTCAGGAATTCTACGCGAATTACTGCCAGCATTTTTCTTGTCAATCCAATATAGAGCAAACGTAATAATACTTGTGATCGCATAAAGGCCAGAAAACCACGGCTGGTTTTGCTTAAGAAGAAGCTCTATAACACCTAGCCCAGGCAATACTAACAACGTGCAAAAGAACACCAACTTCAGCCAGACATTTTGAATTTGAGGTCCTGGTCTATTGGTGTTGCCAGACTGGGTTGCTGATGGACGTCTACGGATATTGGGGTCATCAACTGTCAATTCTGAATGACGAACGTGCTCTGCAACTAGCCTACCCTGCGCATCTTTTTTCTGAAGATAAAATACCTTGTCGCCAACCTTTGGACGGCAATCACCACGCAAAGACGAAATATGAAAAAACACATCACCTGCATTATCACTTTTAATAAATCCAAATCCCTTTTCATCATTCCATTGTTTTATCGATCCCGATAGCTCTATCGCCATAAAAAGTCCTCAGATAAATAAAAGTGATCAATTAGTACATTTGAGCCTTAATCTAAACTACGCTGCCATTTTTTAAAGCGTTGATTCGCAAAAAATGCCAAGTGTGATGCTTTATAGTGTGCGGAACGCACTCGCGCCCAAGGCCAATAAAAACCGAGGGTTATTAGGCATAAACAAATATTCTGCACTACACAATTGCGATAACTCCGCGATTCCCAAGTAGCAACAAAGCTGCCCAGTTTGCAGCTTACTCCGTTCCACTGCAGGTTAACCAAAGTCACCCGCCAACGTACAAATACGAAAAGCCAAACAACCAAAATGATCGGCATTGAGAACCAATAGGGAAGATACTGATTCCAGTACACCCCAACAAAGGTTAGCGCCTCAGCAATCAATAGCGGCGGCAAAAGCGCTAAATAGGGCTTAATACTCCCTGCAAATTCAAACTGATA
>JACCDN010014172.1_pt1 | contig 11526 bp, 9 predicted proteins | sample 7441691 | NCBI WGS metagenome assembly JACCDN01 (sample SAMN15323439, study PRJNA562643) | freshwater metagenome | isolation source: river surface water | place: USA:Blue River Watershed | collected 2017-08-16
CCCCTTTGAAAAAGGGGGCTAGGGGGATTTAAAAAATACCTAAGCAATCTGCCCCGTAGTACGCACGCGCTTACCACCTTTTACAATTTCTTTCTTTTCCGCTCTCGCCGCTTTCTCTTTCATGCGGTTATCAATGTAGTTTTTCCCCGCCATTAAAAACCCCGCCACAATAAATGCACCGGGTGGCAAGAGCGCGAGAATCATGCCTGGGTAATTGTTGCCTAATAAGTTCAATGTCCAATTACTGGCCATATCGCCAAACAATAATTGCATATTACTAAAAATCATCCCCGTGCCTAGCACTTCGCGAATTGCGCCAATACACACAAGTACCAAGGTAAAACCTAAGCCCATCATAAAACCATCTACCGCAGCGGGTAGAATTTTGTTCTTACTGGCAAAAGCTTCGGCGCGGCCAAGTACGGCGCAGTTGGTCACAATCAGCGGAATAAAAATGCCCAGAATTTGGTACAGCTCATAGGTGTAAGCTTTCATTAATAATTCAATGCAGCTCACTAACGACGCAATAATCATGACGAATGCAGGCAAGCGAATGGTATCGCTAATTTGGTTGCGAATTATTGACACCGCCATGTTGGATGCGGTGAGCACCAATAAGGTCGCCAAGCCTAAACCCAATGCGTTTACCACAGTGCCGCTTACGGCGAGCAGTGGGCACAAACCTAAAACTTGTACCAAGGCAGGGTTGTTTGACCACAGGCCTTTTTTAACAATGTCTTGATAATCGACTGAGGGCTTTACAATTTCTTCAGTCATTTTGTGTCTCCAGATTTTTCAGAGTTCTTGCTGAACAACTCATCGCGATGCGCATCTACAAATTCCAGCACGCGGCGCACTTGGTTTACCACCGCACGCGGCGTAATGGTTGCACCCGCAAACTGATCAAAATCGCCACCGTCTTTTTTAACTTTCCATTGGGTAGCTGCAGGCGAGCTTAAGGATTTACCATTAAAGTCCAAAATCCATTGATGTTTTTTCAAATCAATTTTATCGCCCAGCCCCGGTGTTTCTTTGTGGTCTACCACGCGTACACCTGCAATTGTTCCATCGGCATTAATACCCACAATCATGCGAATATCGCCGCTGTAACCATCGGGCGCGGTGGCGGGAATAATTACCGCAATGGTTTCATTGGTATGACGTGCCACATAAATATCGCCGCCGCTTTTTAAACCTAAACCCGCCCACGCAGATTCCGGTACTTGAATGGTATCGCTCAACAAATCATTGTTGTGACGTGTGCGCGGCACTATTTCAAACAATGCCTTTTGTTGCGCTGCGCGCTCAGCGTTGGCGATGCGCTCTTTGGTAAAGTCTGCAGTAAAAGCGAGCAGGGCGGTGGTGACTAAGGCGAAGGTGCCAAGCAGCAAACTGTTTTTTCGGATAGATGAAAAAATCACTTGTTTGCCTCCTTATCTTTTGCAATCACGATACGCGCTTTGTTGTGCCCGTAAGTGCGCGGAGTGGTGTAGTAATCAATAAAGGGTGCGGCGAAATTTAAGAACAATACTGCGAAGGCAACGCCATCGGGATAGCCCTTGCCCCACACGCGAATCACATAAATCAAAACACCAATGGCCGCGCCATAGATAATGCGACCTTTTTTACTCACTGCCGATGTCACTGGGTCAGTCACAATAAAAAATGCACCCAGCATGGTTGCACCAGAGAGCAAATGGAACAGCGGTGAGCCGCCACTGTTTGAACTGCCGTTATCGTAAAAAATTGCTGCCATAAGCGCGAGCGCAATCAACATCGAAATAGGTGCATGCCAACTAAAAATGCGTTTGTAGAGCAAAAATAATCCGCCGATTAAAAACGCAATATTCACCCACTCCCAACCAGCGCTTGCGAAGTAACCACTTTTTAATAACGGCTCGCTTTTGTAAATTTCTTCCAGCGAGAGGGATGTATTTTGTTTCATTACATCCAATACAGTGGCAGAGGCGTAGCCGTCTATTGCTTGGCCGCCAAAAATTTTATTAAGCGCTTCGCTAATGCTTACCGCGTGTGCGCCATCGATTGTTACAGGAGTTGCCCATTGCGTCATGGGAATAGGGAATGACACCAGCAAAATCACATAGGCAACCATTGCAGGGTTAAATGGATTTAAGCCCATGCCGCCGTAAAGTTGTTTGGCCAATACAATTGCGCAGAAGCTACCCACCACCACCAACCACCAAGGGCAGTAGGGCGGCAATGACAAGGCCAATAAAAATGCTGTCACCAGTGCGCTGTAATCTTGTAAATAAAAACCAATGGGGCGGTTGCGCAGTTTCAATATCGCCGCTTCAAAAGCCAGTGCGCTCACGCTGGCAATCATCAAATTAAAAAATACACCCACGCCAAAAAAATACGCCAGCGTAAAAGCACCGGGCAGCGTAGCGTAAAGCACCAAGCGCATTACTTGGCTAGTGCTTAAAGGCCCATGTGCGTGGGGTGATGTGATATTTAATAAAGCCATTCTTTTTTTCTCGGGTTTTTCGTTGGCACAAAACCTAAATAAACAGGGAGTCCGCCCCTCCCCATTTTCAAGGGGGAGGCTGGGAGGGGGTTATGGGTTTAAAAGCGCGTTCAACTTCTCTTCTAAATTCAACATCGCCGTTCTAAACGCCTCCACATTTGCATCATTTTCGGCCTCTGCTTTGGCTAAGCGATCTTTGGCTTTTTGCAAACGGGTTTGTAGCGATTGAATTTGGTCTGCGCGTTTTTCGTCGTCGCTCATGGTGGCTAGGGCGGCGGCTTTTGCTTTGGCTTTTTCAATCGCTTGTTCGGCGGCGCTAGCTTCCAGAGAAACCGGTGCTGGAGCCGGTGTGTTTTTTTCCAGCTCGGCCAATTCCGCTTGAGCTTCAGCCAATTTTTGTTGCATTTTTTCGACGCCGAGTTGCAGTGCGCTTGCGGTTGGGCTGCTTTCAGCTTTGGCTTGCGCAGCTTTTTCTTGCGATTTAATCAATCGCGCCTGCAGAGATTCAATATTCGCGCGCAGCTTTTCTTCTGGCGACAAACTTAGCTTGGCTTGCGCACGGGCAATAGCAGCGGCTACTGGGTCTTCTGCCGCTGGCGTAGATGTGGCGAGAAAATCCGCGAGTTTCTTTTCTGCGTCAGCGAGTTTTAATTCGCATTGTTTAATGCGCGATTGTTGGCGAACCAATTGTTCTTCGGTAATCGGGAATTCTAAGTTCTTGGGCACCAGCGGTGCGCGTGCACTGTCTAAACTGTTTTGTGCTGCGCCGAGAATTCGCTCTAAACGCGCTTTTTGTTCATCAAACCCAAGTTGGTCTGAATTGGCTTTAGCAAGTGCAGTCACGACCGCCGCAACTTGCGGCACGGCAAGTACGGGGTTTTCATCTACTGTGCCTTCGGGCTTACTTGCAGCGCTCGCTTTTTGTTCAGCGGTTTTTTGTAAGAGCAGGGCTTTGGCTTCGTCTGCAGCTTTTTTGCGCGCGACACGTTTAGCTTCTTTTTCTGCTTCTTCTTTTTCTATGCGCAGTTTTCTAAATTCAAAACGTTGGCGTGAGCGATCGGCTTTTTCTTTTTCGCTAACATTGTGGCGAATACTGCCTTTAGCTGCGCGATAATATTGTACCAACGGAATTTTGCTCGGGCATACGTAAGAGCAGGCACCGCATTCAATGCAGTCAAAAATATTGTGCGCTTGTAAACGCTCCAAGTCTTCTGACTGCGCATACCAAAATAATTGTTGTGGCAACAAGCTCACTGGGCAAGCTTCAGCACAGAGGCCACAGCGAATACAGGCTTGTGCAGGTGGTGGTGTAGGTGCTTCTTTTTTACTGGGCGCAAAAATACAGTTGGTGGTTTTTATGGCGGGCGCGCACAAGTCTGGCAGAGTAAAACCCATCATGGGGCCACCCATAATTACGCGCGATGCTTTGCTTGCATCAAAACCATGTTGTTCCAAAACATAATCAATCGGTGTGCCAAATAACACATCAATATTACGCTGTGTGGTAAGCGATTCACCCACAACGGTCATCACACGATCAATTAGCGGTTCGCCGTAACGCACAGCGCGCCATGCAGCAACAGCGGTGCCCACATTTACGCAAGTCGCCCCAATATCTGCCGAGTGATGGCCGTGAGGAACTTCGCGCCCTGTTAAAATTTGAATTAATTGTTTCGCGCCGCCGGATGGATATTTGGTGGGCACGCTCACCACTTCTATAACCGAATCTTTGCCGGTAACACGCGCATTTTTAACCGCGGCTTGCAGTGCTGCAATGGCTTTGGGTTTGTTGTCTTCAACACCAATGACCAAGCGCGCTGGGTGGTGCAAAATATGGCTGAGCAATAAAGTACCGGCGATAACTTCATCGGCACGTACCTGCATGAGCATATCGTCAGCAGTGATATAGGGTTCGCACTCAGCGCCGTTGATTACCAGCGTATCAATTTTTTGCGTTGACTTGGTGTTGAGTTTTACCGACGTAGGAAAACCTGCGCCACCTAAACCGGCTACGCCTGCTGCGCGAATTTTATCGAGCAATGTTAAGCGATCAACCGCTAAATAATCTTCACAAGCATCAGTGGCGATAAAGGCGTGTTCGCCATCGGTATCAATCACAATGCATTCACCACTCATACCTGAGGGGTGCGGCAATACAAAATTTTCTATCGCGGAAACCGTGCCTGAACTAGATGCATGAACGTTTGCGCTAAACGTGCCATCGGCGGCGGCAATCAATTGACCAGCAAGCACCTTATCGCCCACTTGCACAATAGGTTTTGCGGGCGCGCCAATATGTTGATTGAGCGGAATAATTAATTGCGGCGGTATGGGCAAACTGCCCAGTGGCAATTGCATGGATTGGGTTTTGTTTTCGGGCGGGTGAATACCGCCGGGAATTTCCCAAACTTTGATCAAACTATTTGTAGGTGATTTGTGAGTCACAGAATTATTTACAGGCGTATTCATCAGGCGGCTTCACCTGTGCGTTGATGTTTGTCGCTGGCAATAAGTTGAATTGGGTTGATGGTGGGTAATTCCCACGCCCAGGTTTTCAAGGTGGTTTCAACCGGAATCATATCAATGCAGTCAACGGGGCAAGGTTCTACGCATAAATCGCAGCCGGTGCATTCATCGGCAATGACGGTGTGCATTTGTTTTGCTGCGCCGAGAATGGCATCCATAGGGCAGGCTTGAATACACTTTGTGCAGCCAATGCATTCATCTTCGCGAATGTAAGCGACTTTTTTTACGTCAGACTCGGTGCCGTGTTCAGCATCTAATTGCGGTGCTTCAACATCCAATAAATCGGCGAGTGCGTTAATGGTGTTTTGACCGCCGGGCGGACATTTATTAATGGCTTCACCATTCACAATGGCTTGCGCATAGGGGCGACAACCTGGAAACCCACATTGACCGCATTGAGTTTGTGGTAGCAAGGTATCAATTTGATCGACGATTGGGTTGCCTTCCACTTTAAAGCGCACGGCAGCGAAACCGAGAACGGCACCAAATAAAAGTGATAGCCCGACCAACGCAATAAGCGCAGAGGTGATGGGATTTTGAATGATGAGTTCAAACATAAATTAATTTCAAAAAAATGATTACTCGGTGTATTTATTCATCGTCATCCTCGCGCAGCGGGGATCCAGCTCTTGATTTTAAAAATAACTTTAAGCTAATTAAAAGCTGGATCCCCGCTGCACGAGGATGACGACTTCCTGCTGTAAGGGTTAATTACCTAATCCCGCAAAACCCATAAACGCCAGCGACATTAAACCTGCGGTAATCATGCCTATGGCTGCACCTTTAAAAGGAAGTGGTACATCGGCAGCGGCTAAGCGTTCGCGCATGGCAGAAAATAAAACCAACACTAATGAGAAACCCACTGCACCGCCAAAACCGTAGAGTGTTGATTCAAAAAAGTTGTGGGTTTTTTGGGTGTTTAATAAGGCTACGCCGAGTACGGCACAGTTCACCGTAATCAGTGGTAAGAAAACGCCGAGCACGCGGTATAGCAGCGGGCTGGTTTTTTCCATAAACATTTTTACGAATTGCACTACGGCGGCGATCACCAAAATAAAGGCGATGGTGCGCAAATATTCCAAGCCAAGTGGTGCGAGAACCCAGTGATCAACCAAGTAAGTGGAAACGGAGGCGAGTGTCATTACAAAGGTAGTTGCGCCCGCCATACCTATGGCTGATTCAAGTTTGTTGGATACGCCCATAAAGGGACACAAACCCAAAAACTGAACCAGCACAAAGTTATTGACGAACACTGTGCTGAGTAAGATTAAGAAAAATTCGTTGATGGACATGACGTCACCTTATTACATAACGCGCTGGCCGGGTTTTGCGCCTGTGTTTGGCTCCAACAAATAAATTTCTTTGTCGCCGGGGCCTGCGGCTAACACCATGCCTTCGCTCATACCAAATTTCATTTTGCGCGGCTTGAGGTTTGCTACGACCACGGTGAGTTTTCCGACCAAATCTTTTGGATCGTATGCGCTTTTAATGCCAGAGAAAACATTGCGCGTCTCTCCACCTAAATCCAAGGTTAGGCGCAACAATTTATCGGAGCCTTCAACGTGCTCTGCGTTGGCGATAAGCGCAATACGCAAATCTACTTTGGCGAAATCGTTAAATTCAATTTCAGCGGCAATAGGGTCGTCAACTAAAGGGCCGGTTTTTTGTGGCGCAGCGGCAGCGGCTAGTGCCTCTTTAGTCGCTTCTAACATGGCATCTACCTTGTCTTTTTCTACACGGGTCAGCAGCGGTTTAAATTCATTAATACTTGAATTGCCACGGAAACTTACCGGCGCAGTCCAACCCAAGGTTTCGCCGAGGAATGCTTCAGCATCTGCTGCGAGTGTTGGCACTACTGGTTTCAAGTAAGTGAGAATTGCGCGGAACATATTAATGCCGAGCGTACACACGGCTTGGGTTTGCGCTTCTGCACCGGCTTGTTTTGCCAGTTTCCAAGGTTCTTGGGTTGCAATGTATTCGTTGGCCAAATCGGCCAGCGCCATAACTTCGCGCAGGGCTTTGCTGTAGTCGCGGGCTTCGTAGTGTGCGGCGATAGTTTCGCCGGCATCCACAAATTTTTGCCACAAATCCGCATCGGCAACGTCACTCGCCAACACACCACCTGCGTTATTTACAAACTTCGCCGTACGGCTGGCGATGTTTACTACCTTACCGACTAAATCACTGTTTACGCGTTGGATAAAGTCTTCAAGATTGAGGTCAATATCGTCAACCGCACTCGTCAGCTTGGCGGCGAAGTAGTAGCGCAAATACTCTGGGTTCAAGTGATCAAGATAAGTTTGCGCGTTAATAAAAGTACCGCGCGACTTACTCATCTTAGTGCCGTTAACGGTCACGAATCCATGAACGCAAATTTTGGTGGGCGTGCGCAACTTGGCGGAGTGCAACATGGCGGGCCAAAAGAGCGCGTGGAAGTTAACGATATCTTTACCGATAAAGTGGTAAACCTCGGCGGTGGAATCCTGCTTCCAGTAATCCATCCAATCTATGCCGTGCTTATCGCCATAGTTTTTTAGGCTGGCGATATAGCCGATGGGTGCATCCAGCCAAACATAGAAGAACTTGCCGGGTTGGCCGGGAATTTCAAAACCGAAGTAGGGCGCATCGCGGGAGATATCCCACTCTTGCAGGCCGCTATCCAGCCATTCGGCCATTTTGTTGGCGACTTCATCTTGCAGGTGACCAGCGCGTGTCCACTCTTTCAGGAAATCGCTGAACGCAGGTAGGGTAAAGAAAAAGTGCTCTGAATCTTTGGCAATAGGTGTTGCGCCAGAGATGGTGGATTTAGCATTGAGCAAGTCCATGGGCGAATAGGTCGCGCCGCATTTTTCGCAGTTATCGCCGTATTGGTCTTCGCTTTTGCACTTGGGGCAGGTGCCCTTGATGTAACGGTCGGCCAAGAACAGATTTTTCTCTGGGTCGAAGGCCTGCGAAATCTTGCGGCTGGCGATGTGGCCATTGGCTACCAAGCGCTCGTAAATCATATAAGACAACTCGCGGTTTTCTTCAGTGTGCGTACTGTGGAAGTTGGCGAAGTTGATATTGAAGCCTGCCGATACTGACTCGTGATCGCGCTTGATATTGGCGATATGCTCTTCGGCCGTGATGCCTTTCTCTTCGGCTTTCAGCATGATGGCGGTGCCGTGGGCATCGTCTGCACAGAAATAGAGGCAATCGTTACCGCGCAGGTTTTGGAATCGCACCCAAATGTCAGTTTGGATTTGCTCCAGCATGTGGCCGAGGTGCAAATCGCTGTTGGCATAGGGAAGGGCACTGGTAACCAATATTTTACGAGCGGGTGATTTGGCGTTTGATTGAGTCATAGGTCTGCTTAACTGGCTGAGTCGATGTCTAAGGCTGCTGCTATCTTATTGAGCTGCCTCATAAAAGGCGCGCACTATAGCATTTTTCAAAGGCTGTTTCAGGCGAATATTGCATAGCGGCGAAGACTATGGCTATAGTGCTCGGGCTTTGACTATTTTTTCATAAAAACTCTATTCTCTACATTATAAAGGTGGCTGCTATGACGGATCCGGTAGAAACAAAAGAAGTATTTCAGGTCTCACAAGACTCTAAAAACCTCGCCTTATTACTATGGATAGGAACTCTGTTTTTTGGTTTTATCCCTGGTTTGGTTTTGTATTTGGTTAAAAAAGATGACCCTTATATTGTTGATCAAAGCAAAGAAGCCTTGAATTGGTCGATTACCGCCATTATTGGTTATGTTGCGGGTACTATCTTGGCGATAATTTTGATTGGTTTCCTGGTTATTGCTGCTGTTGGGATTCTGCACTTGGTGTTCTGCATCATGGGTATTATTGCTGCCAATAGCGGTCAAACTTACCGCGCACCTTTTGCGATTCGCTTGATTAAGTAAACCGCTGTTCCTCTGTTTCAGTTCTGTCGTTCAAAAAAGAGCACCTCATGTGCTCTTTTTTCATTCTAGGTGCCCTCTTTTTGGAGCGCGGAGTGCACCATTCTTTTTCGTCAGCCTTGCAAAAGTAGGCTACCTTTTTAGTGTTGCTTCAAAAAGGCGCTGATTTGGCGCTAGTTTGATGTGTTGCTTCAATTTGGTGCATTTGCTCCTCTGAACCCCCTTAAAAATCGCTGTTTTCTTGGCACGTATTTCGCTCCATTCACATTACCGATAATAAGTTTGTAGGTGTCCAATGGCTAAACCTGTTTTTTACGATGAGATGATGGCTGCTCCTGAGGTGTTGAGGCCTCACTACCAAGCCTACGGCCAATGGTTAAGTACTTTGCCTAAAGAGCGTTTGGCGCGCAAAAAAGCAGAAGCCGATTTAACCTTTCACCGCTTGGGCATTACCTTTGCGGTCTATGGTGAAGAGGAAGGTACGGAACGTTTAATTCCCTTTGATTTACTCCCCCGCATCATTCCATCTAATGAATGGAAGATGTTGCAAAAAGGTTTAGAGCAACGCGTTAAAACCTTAAATTTATTTCTGCACGATATCTATCACGGCCAAGAAATTTTAAAGGCTGGTTTAATTCCTCCTGAGCAAATTCTTCGCAACGCGCAATATCGCCCAGAGATGCAAGGCGTCGATGTTCCCAATCAAATTTATGCGCATATTGCTGGCGTAGATATGGTGCGCGCCGGTGCGGGTGAATTTTACGTCTTGGAAGATAATTTGCGTGTGCCTTCCGGCGTGTCTTACATGTTGGAAAATCGCAAAATGATGATGCGTTTATTTCCAGAATTGTTTGCTAAACACGCTGTAGCACCTGTGCAACATTATCCCGATATGCTCTTAGATAATTTGCGTCAGTGTGCTCCCCAAGGCGTAGAAAATCCTAATGTGGTGGTCTTAACGCCAGGCAGTTTCAACTCGGCTTATTTTGAACACGCATTTTTGGCGCAACAAATGGGCGTAGAGTTAGTGGAAGGCCGCGATTTATTTGTGCGCGATGATTCAGTGTATATGCGCACGACCCAAGGTCCGAAACGTGTTGATGTTATCTATCGCCGTTTAGACGATGACTTCTTGGATCCACTCGCATTTCGTCAAGATTCTATGCTTGGCGTAGCTGGATTGTTATCGGTTTATCGCGCGGGCCGTGTAACACTCGCTAACGCGATAGGCACGGGCGTTGCCGATGACAAGTCGATTTATCCCTACGTTCCAGAGATGATTAAATTCTATTTAGATGAAACGCCGATTTTAAATAATGTGCCCACGCACATGTGCAGAAAGCCAGAAGAGTTGGCTTATGTGTTAGACAATCTTGCGGATTTAGTTGTTAAAGAAACTCACGGTGCGGGCGGTTACGGCATGTTGGTAGGGCCTGCTGCGACTAAGGCAGAAATTGCAGAATTCCGTAAACATTTAATCGCTAACCCTAACAAATATATCGCGCAACCTACATTGGCCTTATCGACTTGCCCCATTTTTGTGGATGCGGGTATTGCGCCACGTCATATAGATTTGCGCCCCTTTGTATTGTCATCGGGCAAAGATATTCGCATGGTTCCCGGCGGTTTAACACGTGTTGCATTGCGTGAAGGCTCACTGGTGGTGAACTCATCGCAAGGTGGTGGCACTAAAGATACTTGGGTATTAGAAGACTAATAACCAGTACTGTAAGCGGCCCCTTATAAGAGTAGATGGAGAAAAAAATATGTTATCACGCACGGCAGATCATTTATTTTGGTTGGCGCGCTACATTGAGCGTGCAGAAAATATTGCGCGTTTATTAGATATTACGTGGCAGACATCACTCGCTCCTCAATCTGCTGAGAGTGCAAGCCGAAATTGGCAGGCAGCACTTTTGTGTAATGATCAGTTGCCTACTTATTTAAAAACTTATCCAGAAGTTACTGCGGAAAATGTGTTGGCGTTTATGGTGTTTGATCCCAGCAATCCGTCATCTATTTATTCCTGTTTAAAAGCAGCGCGCGAAAATGCGCATACGGTACGCGGCACGCTAACCTCGGAAATGTGGGAGACCATAAACTCTACTTGGTTGGAAATGTTAAACGTCAGTAAACGTAAGTTGCAGGATGAAGAATTCTCGGGTTTTTTTGAATGGGTAAAAACGCGTTCGTCACTTTCACGCGGTGTGACATTCGGCACCATGCTGCATGACGATGCATTTTGTTTTATTCGTTTAGGTACTTACCTTGAGCGCGCTGACAACACTGCACGCCTTTTGGATGTGAAATATTATTTAATCGCTGAAGGCGAGCCAATTGGAATTGCGGCTGATTATTATCAATGGGGTGCCTTGTTGCGTTCGGTATCCGCATTTGAAATTTATCGCCGTGTTTATCGCGATAGCGTGTTGCCCAGCAAAGTTGCTGAGCTGCTTATCATCAATTCTGAATTGCCGCGCTCATTAACAACTTGCATGACAGAAGTTGAGTCAATGCTACAAAAGTTAGCCAATCAACACTCGCAGGAAACTCAACGTTTGGCGGGTCAGTTGAGTGCACAATTACGCTACGTAAAAATTGAAGAAATTTTAGAAGAAGG
>JACCDN010019468.1_pt1 | contig 11524 bp, 12 predicted proteins | sample 7441691 | NCBI WGS metagenome assembly JACCDN01 (sample SAMN15323439, study PRJNA562643) | freshwater metagenome | isolation source: river surface water | place: USA:Blue River Watershed | collected 2017-08-16
AGACTGGGCGCAGAGCACCGTAGCTGAGCTGCAAACTTTTGCTGGAGTAACAGTGGCGCTGAATGTGCTACAGCAGGACGATCATGTGTATGGCAAAGTGCATGCAACTGTTGCTGATACAGCAGATGATGATTTAAAACAGCAAGTGGCAAAATATAATGCTAACAGCCAAACTTGGTATTACAGCTTACCGGCAGAATTTTACCAAGCGATATCAGTTAGCAATGATGATCTGCTAAAAGTCGAAGAACCGGTTATTCAAGACCAAGCAGTTGTGCAAAAATAATTTTTACATTTAACGCTCGCTGAACTCGCTACGCTCAGACATGCAGCTCGCTAAAATATAAAAGTTATTTTTGCACAACTGCTAACGAAATTCCTGATTTTAACCTGTTTATTTAGCTTGTATCCTGAATGGATAAATTTAACCATTCAGGAGTCAGTATGGATTTCTTCGAACAACTATGCCAAGAGATGGCAAAAAATCCACATGTTTTAACCTTTAGTGATATAGGTGTTGCCTTAGGTCGCGGGGCGCTGGTTGGTCAACAACTAAAAATTCCCGGTGGCATAGTGCTGGGAGCTGTTGCTGGATTATCGTTAGAAGCTTTGCAACGTGTAGAAAAGATCACTGAAGATTTAATTAAAGAACAAGCTAAAAATAAGCCTCGACCTACCATGTGATTTTATTCTAAGTAGCTTGATCAATTTTGACATAATAGTTTAATGGTTTATAGTTAATATATATTTTTCCTAACCAATGGGTATATGACTATGAAAAACGCGTTGCCAAGAGGCTTTTCTTTAATAGAGTTAATGGTAGTGATTGCGATTGTGGCTTTGTTAGCTGCAGTAGCGGTTCCAACTTACAAAAGTTATGTGCAAAAGTCCAAACTAGCTGAAGTTTATAGTTTAGTTTCAGCAGCACAAACTAAAGCTCAACAAGCTATTGATACTGGTGGTACTGTAGCTGAAACTATTACTACTCCAGGCAGCTATTTGTCATCATTAGTAACCAATAGCTCAGGTGACATTACTGCAAACTTTAAAGCTGCATCTGTTACAGGCTTAACATTTGGTGGTGTAGCTGTAGTATATACAAGAACTGCAGGTAATGGCGGCACATATTACTGGGCATGCAGTACTACTGATTCTGACGCAGCTACCGCAACTGGTTGTACATTAAACACTTAAGATTGTATTGATATAGTAAATAGCTCAATTGTCTAAATTGGGCTATTTTTTTACGATATGAAGCAGTATATAAAAATTATATTTTTGATAGTAGCTATATTAGTACTAAGTATTGTTATGCTGCAAAAATATAAACTGCGCCAGCTTGTTTGGGCGAATGAAAAATTTATAGTACTGTTAACTATGACTATCGACCCTCAAAATACTCTCAATGCTAAACGCACCAATATATCAGATCGAATTGCAGACTATCGTAAGAGTTTATCGCGTTGGGCTGAGCTACCATACAAAGTTATAGTAGTTGAGAGCTCTGGTTATGGTAATCCGTTTGCAGATATTCTAACTAACGCCAAGCATATAATTTATATATCAGAAAAAACTCCACATATCCCGGCACGCGGCAAGGGTTACGGCGAATCACACATTATCAAATATGCCATGAAAAATTTAATAACAGATAACGATATTTACATCATGAAAATTACTGGCCGTTATGCACCAAAGAAAGATTTGTCTGAGATTGTCAGCATGCTCCGTAATTCACACCCGAAAATTGTCGTGCGGCATGGCCGTAGCGAATGGTTTATAGGTAAACGTGATTTTTTTATAGCAGTGGCGGATAATTGTATTGAGGTTTGTGGTGATCCGACACAAGGCATGGTTAGTTTCGAGGCAAATTTGCTGGCTTTGAGTCAGCGTCAGCAGGCGCTAGAATATACGCAACGCATCCCGGTGATTGCTACTGTTAATGGGCGCAATGAAGCAGAAGTGGAGATTTAAAGTTATGAGTTTGCGTTGGTTAGCTATAAGCATATTATTGGGCTTGGTTTTTTTAGGCATGGTTTTTCAAAGCTATAATCAATTTTACAGGCCACGGCTACAATGGGCTAATAATAACTTGATTGTACTGCTTACCATGACTATTGATCCTAAAAGTACGCGGTATGCACGGCGTACGAATATAACCGAAAGAATACAGGACTACAGAAAAAGCCTCAAACGTTGGGCTAAATTACCATATAAAGTTATTGCCATAGAAAGCTCCGGTTATGGTAATCCGTTTGCAGATATTTTAACTAATGCCAAGAATATAATTTATATATCAGAAAAAATTCCCCATAAACCAGAACGTGGCAAAGGTTATGGTGAATCGCAGATAATAAAATATGCGATGCGCGATATAATTTATGATAATAACATTTATATTATGAAATTAACTGGACGTTACGCGCCAATTGATGATATGACTGAGTTAATGGATGTGTTACGCCTGCAAGCGCCGAATGTTTTATATAGGCCAAATTATAGTGAGTGGTTTGTCGCCAAACGGCAGTTTTATATTGATTTAGCTGAAAGTTGCATTGAAAAATGTGATGATGATCCAGCTAAAAATATGACGTGGTTTGAAAAGAACTTATTAGAGTTTGCTCAGGCAAATAACGCTATGCCATATAATACTAGAATTCAGGTTATCGAAACCATCAATGGCTCAAATACTGAAATTGAGCAAATATAGTATAACCCTGTAAAACCCCAGTAAAACTGAACTTTCTATCCAGCTCTCCGGTCCAAGCTATGTATGGCGCAATTTGGGGATTGTTGGTATGTCTGGGGTAGAAATTGGCAAATTAGTACAGCAAATTAAGAAGCTTAAATCTGCAGCAGAGACTGCAGATTCCAAAAATCTTTTGATCAGTTATGAGCAAGAATTAGAAGAATTATTAAGCAAAAACGAAGTTTTAAGCAATCTAAAAACCCTGGCCTTAGTTGCTGATCAAGACGAACGCATAATATTTCAGATTCTACATGACGAATTAAGAAAACAATATAAACGTGGTAAACTGGATGACTATACAGTTAATAATCTTCGCGATACAGTGCAGGAAAAAATTAGTGAATTTATTATCTATCCAGACCTAAGGAATGATCCGAAATTAAAAACCCGCTTACTTGCCTTAGAAAATTTAGCCAACGCGAAAATTGTGCATCTTACGTTACCTTCAAGATATTTAGCTGCATTAACCTATGGCAAAATTACCAGTGATATATATGGATTTTGGTATAAAAGCCTTGGTTTGCCAGATAATGAGTTCAAGAGTGTTATTAATAGCATAGCCGAGGCGTTAATTGAAAATAAATTGGCGGCTAAAGGCGCTGATATCTATGATATGTTTCATGAAAAAATAAAATTATTATTCACTAGTACTGGCTACAATTATGTAGCTAAAATTTTTTCTGCGGATAATATTTTTAGTCGCAGATTTATTGCTCTATGTTTGGATAATCCGATGGATGCTTTGCTTGAGCTTGGAAGCTATAATAAATTTAGATATGCTTACTTGATGAGAAATAAACAAGAACCAAAAACTGCGGATTTTATCTTATACGAGTATGATAAAATATTAAAACGTATTAAATTGTATAACAAAAAGTATGATATAGAATATGAGAAACAGCTAGCTGCTTATGCTCTTAAGCATGGCATCAGTCTAACCGATGCTGCTATAAAAGATTTCACGCTAACCTTGAAAACTACTTCAACTACGCCGTCTAAGCTTGCACTATCAGCTAATGAGCGCGGTAAGCGTAGATAAAGTCCAATCTACAACCTAATAGTGATTTTATTTGCTGATTCGAGCTATAATGTTTGCTTTACAGGCTATTTAGGTTGAAAATAGGCTCATGCGAATATCTATCTCAAAACTAGCTGATATCGAGACTGTCGGCGATTATTTGGACTGGGCAACGGACTTTTTTAATCAAAGCAAATTGTTTTATGGCCATGGCACGGACAATGCTTGGGATGAGGCCGTGATGTTGGTGCTGTTTGTCTTGCAGTTACCAGCAGAAGCCAATCGGTCTATGTTGACTAGTAAACTGAGTCTTGAGCAAAAAAATAGATTAATTGATATCGCCCGTCAGCGCGTGGCAACCCGTTCCCCAGTACCTTATCTTACTAATGAAGCATGGTTTGCCGGTGAGCGGTATATTGTTAATAAGGATGTGTTAATTCCACGTTCCCCGTTGGCCGAGACTATAGGCAATCATTTTCAGCCTTGGTTAGGCACGGTAAAACCACAGCGGATTTTAGATTTATGCACTGGTAGTGGTTGTTTGGCTATTTATTGCGCTAAAAAATTCCCCGGTTGTCAAATAGACGCAGTAGATATTTCTGCGGCAGCACTGGCTGTTGCGCAGCAAAATATCGCACTACATAATTGTGCAGAGCAAGTACATATAATCCAGTCAGATTTATTTGCTGGAGTCGTCGGCAATACTTACGATATTATAATCAGCAACCCACCGTACGTAAGTGCACAAGATATGGCCAGTTTACCTCCAGAGTATACACATGAGCCATCTTTAGCCTTAGCCAGCGGTGCAGATGGCCTTGATCTTACTTTAAAAATTATACGTACAGCAAAAGAATATTTAACACCTAAAGGTTTGTTAATTGTTGAAGTAGGCAATAGCTGGCCGACATTAGTTGCTCGTCTACCAACTGTGCCATTTATTTGGTTAGAGTTTAATCGTGGCGGTGAGGGAGTGTTCTTATTAACGGCAGCTGATCTTAAAGACATAAAACTATGAGTATGCAAAACTTATATTCTTTATCGCAACAGTTAATTGGTAAAAGCCTAAATCAAAAATTGCAGGCATTTTGTGAGTATTTTTTGGGTATTAGCTATGGCCCATGGTTAGACGGCACTAGTGTTTTGAGTCTGGATGATTTTAATTACGATCTAGAAACATTGGATTGCGTGACATATGTCGAGGTCGTTCTAGCTTTAGCTACAATAGGTCCGCAGCCAGATCTTGATAGTTTTAAAGCAGCCTTTGAGAATTTATTACAAAACTTACATTATGCGAATGGTGAGCCAAGTTTTATGGCGCGTAATCATTTTATGTGCATAGATTGGATCGAAAATAATAAATATATTATTACTGATATAACTAATAATATATCTGGCAATTATAAAACTGCAGTTGCGATGATAGATAAACAAAGTTTTATTAAACAACATGCAATTGCTGGTGATAAACAGCTTGCCATAGCACCGATAGAGTCGCGACTGAAATATATTGCAACTAACGAGTTTCTAGATGATTATCTTGAATATTACAATAAATTTCCAGAGGTTAGCATTGTAAATATAGTGCGACCTAATTGGGATCTAACTGAACACATTGGTTCGCACTTGAATATTTCACATTTAGGTTTTGTATTCAAATATGACCAAGAATTAAGATTTTATCATTCGACGGTAATACAAAAAAAAGTTGTGCATGAACCATTGTTTGATTATATCGCTAGATATCAGCAAAGCCCGACCATTAAGGGCATTAATATTCTTGCTATCAAGTCAGATTATCATGCCCGGTAATACGATCGGTAAAATGTTTACGGTCACTACTTATGGTGAAAGCCATGGTCCGGCTATCGGCTGCATTATTGATGGCTGTCCACCAAACTTACAAATTTCGCCACAAGATATTCAGCTTGATTTAGATCGCCGTAAGCCAGGTCAAAACCAATTTGCTAGCCAGCGTCGCGAAGCAGATCAAGTGCAAATTTTATCTGGTATATTTGACGGTCGTACTACTGGTACACCGATACACTTACAAATTTTAAATACTGATGCGCGTGAAACAGATTATCAGGATATTAAAGATAAATTTCGCCCGGGCCATGGCGATTACAGCTATCAAGCGAAGTACGGTATACGGGATTATCGTGGTGGTGGTCGAGCTTCAGCACGCGAGACTGCGGCGCGCGTAGCAGCAGGCGCAATTGCCAAAAAATATTTATATGAGAGTTGTGATATAAATATTCTTGCCTATGTGAGCCAAGTAGGCAGCATAAAGGCCGAAGCATTAGATTTAGCCGCAATTAATAACAATTCATTTTATTTTCCTGATATAACTAAAATTAACTTAATTGAAGATTTAATTGCTAGTTTGCGGCGTGCTGGTGATTCAATTGGTGCGCAAGTTGAAGTTATTATTCGCAATATGCCGGCGGGCTTGGGCGAGCCGGTATTTGATCGTTTGGATGCAGATTTAGCGCATGCGTTAATGAGTATCAACGCAGTAAAAGCTATTGAAATAGGTGCTGGTTTTAACTGTGTAACTGCGCAAGGCTCTGAGTTTAGAGATGAAATATTTGTCGATCATTTTGGTAGTAATAATGCCGGTGGCATTCTAGCTGGAATATCTACAGGTCAGGACATATTGTTAAAAGTCGCCCTTAAGCCGCCGGCTAGTATTCGTATACCGGGTAGAACAATTGACATTAATGGCCAAGCTGCTGAGATAGTCACTACTGGGCGACATGATCCTTGCGTTGGATTTAGGGCGGTGCCTATAGTCGAAGCTATGGTAGCAATAGTATTATGTGATCATTTATTACGTCAAAGGGGCCAAAATGGCCAGATCACTCCATTGACAATGGAGTGATTGTTAGCTATCATTCCATTGTCAATGGAGATAATGATGCCAATAGCAGAATCTGTATTAAAAAAAGTGGTGCTAGACCAGCAAGCTGGTGAATTGCTGCCAACCGTGTATATGCAGCGTGATCTTGAACCTAAAATTATCTCATTGGGATTGAATAGAGAAATAATTGTTCTCACTGGGATAAGACGTTGTGGAAAATCAGTTTTGCAACAATTTGTCCGTTCTAGAGCAACGGAACGAGATTACTATTTAAATTTCGAAGACGAAAGATTAGTAAATTTTACGCTAGAAGACTTTCAATCTTTGCAAGAGTTATTTATTAGCCTATTTGGTGAGCAAAAACATTATTATTTTGATGAAATTCAAAATATTGTTGGCTGGGAAATATTTGTACGTCGTTTATATAACGAGGGTAATAAAATTTATATTACCGGCTCAAACGCTAATTTATTTAGTGAAGAATTGGGGACGCGCTTAACTGGTCGTTATATTGGGGTTCAAGTCTATACAATTTCTTTTTTTGAGTTTATATCACATGTTGAACCAGAAATATCTAAATCGATAGATAGGTTAACTACGGTAAAAACCGGACGGATTAAACAGCTGTTTGAAGAATATTTATCTGTGGGGGGAATTCCAGAATATATAAAAAACCGGCAGGTGGATTATTTGCATTCTTTATATGAAAGTATATTATTTCGCGATATTGTGACCAGATATAAAATAATTGACGTTGCGTCGATAAAAAAACTAATATATTTCCTTGCTAGTAATTGTAGTAAAGAGATTACTTATACGTCTTTACGCAAAATGCTGGGAGTTAAAAGTGCTACGACTGTTTCTGATTATTGTGGATATATAGAAAACAGCTATTTGTGCTATTTCGTTAATATATATAGTGACTCAGTCAAAGCACAACAAGTAAATCCTAAAAAAATATATTTTGCTGATCATGTTCTTGCCAGACTGTTAGGTTTTAGAACTGGGGGTGATGACGGATTTACTCTGGAAAATATAGTGTTTTTGGAGTTAAAACGTCGAGGGTTTTCGTTATTCTACTTTAAAGATAAATATGGTTGTGATTTTGTAGTGCGTTCCGAGCAACATACAGTGCAAGTAATACAAGTATGCCATGAATTGCAAGAGCCTAAAACTAAACAGCGCGAATATAATGGGTTAATTGAAGCAATAGAAAGATTTAACTTAAGCTCCGGGACTATTATTACATTAAACGAAGACCGTAAAGATATAATTACTGTAGGTGAAAAAGAGTATCAGATTACCATTGCCCCTATATGGCTATGGTTGTTAAGCTAAGACATAGATTATTTATTATTCAAAGGGGGCAAAATGGACATGTTATCTAAAGTTGCGGCAATTTTATTTGGGGCGTTTTTGGCTTGGATGTTATTTCGATATATTCGTTCAAATCCAGAAGCTTTATCTAAAGAAAACTTAAGTAAAAGTTTTTATTCAATGGGGGTTTTAGGCATAGCCCTAATTGCTTTTATTTGGCTAGTTATAACCTTATTGCGCAGAACCTGAATTACCAGGCCCCAGCGCTATTAAAACGGCCTTGGAGCTGCATAATTGCATTTTCTAAATCTTGCTCAAGACCTGCAGCGAATTCGGTCTTTTCTTCTAAAGCCTGGTTTGTGCAGCGTAATTCTTCTTCTAATAGCTCGATTCTTGAGGCTTGCTTGTCCAATTTATTGCGTAACTCATATTGCATTTTTTTATCCTTTTGTAGTCAATGTTTTATTTATCATGCCGTAAATATGCAGATCTGAATATGGTTGTTTGCCCTGCTCTAATGTAAGTAATTAGCTATTCCAAGGTGACAAAAGATCAATTCTGTGCGACTATTTCGGGTTATGTCTGAAATTTCTGGGTAGCGTAGTGATTTTAGCGATTCTCAGGCGCGGGTTGTTAGTATATAACTAAATATAATTATAGTTGGAAGATCATATGACAAACAAAATATCTGTTGCGGTTCTAGGGGCCACGGGAGTAGTAGGTGAGACGATGTTAGATATCTTATCAACTAGAAAGTTTCCTGTGGATCAAGTTTATGCATTGGCCAGTGAAAGGTCAGTCGGTGAAACCGTAGTATTTGGTAATAAAATTTTAGATGTGCTAGATGTTGCAACATTTGATTTTGCTAAAGTACAAATAGCTCTATTTTCAGCAGGTGCCAGCGTGTCAGCTATTTATGCCCCCAAAGCGGCTGCAGCTGGCTGTGTGGTTATTGATAATACCTCTTGTTTTCGCGAGCAGGCAGATATTCCGCTGGTAATACCAGAAATAAATCCTGAGAGAATTGCCGATTATAAACATAGAAATATTATCGCCAATCCTAATTGTTCAACGATTCAAATGTTAGTGGCCCTAAAACCGCTATATTCTGCAGTTGGGATAAAAAAGATCACGGTAGCTACTTATCAGTCAGTTGCTGGCACTGGTAAAGCTGGGATTTCAGAGCTAATAGCGCAATCTGCTGGGTTATTAAATGGCAAGCCGGTAACAGCTGAGGTATACCCTTGTCAAATAGCTTTTAATGTGATTCCGCATATTGATGATTTTTTAGACAATGGCTATACCAAAGAAGAAATGAAAATGGTTACAGAAACTAAAAAAATTCTACAGGATCAACAGATAATTGTTAATGCCACTGCTGTTAGGGTGCCAGTTATATATGGCCACTCTGAAGCGGTAACTATCGAGACGACAAAGCCCATTACTGCTGATGTCGCACGTGCGTTATTACGCGCGGCCCCTGGCGTTAAATTGCTTGATAATCCAGGTAAGTTGGAATATCCAACACCGATTAAAGGCGTAGTCGGTGAAGATTGGGTATGTGTAGGCCGGGTGCGTAATGGCCTGGAAGATAATAATACGCTCAATTTATGGATTGTTTGCGACAATGTGCGTAAAGGTGCGGCTCTCAACAGCGTGCAAATTGCCGAGTTGCTGGTAAGTGAATACCTTAATTAAGCAACCAGGATTGTATATTCGTCTATAATATTCAAGATAGTCCATTGAGGAGAGCCATACGTGCTTATAAACAGAAGTTGGTTAAATTACATCCTGATTGTCTTAGGGGTAGTGTTTGCTTCTATCTGCCATGCCGTAGGCCTTGGTGAATTAAAAGTATATTCGTTTTTAGATGAACCTTTAGTTGCTGAGATTGAAGTGTTAAACTTAGAGCGAATTGATCCAAACCAGTTAGTAGTGGCGTTGGCAAGTCAAGAGGACTTTACGCGAGCCAAAGTCTCACGTCCGTATTTTTTAAGTAATTTATCGTTTGAGGTGGTTACTTATCAAGAAAAAGTATTAATACTTATTCGTAGCTCTAAAGTAATTGTTGATCCATATATACAATTTTTACTCGATTTGTCGTGGCCAGATGGTAGCATAGTTAAAGATTACACGGTTTTGATTGATCCACCGCCTAAGGATTTTAATTATGCAACTCGCGCGCTACCTTTAAGTCAATTAGCAGCGAAAGAAGCAGAGATAAAAGCTTTTGTTGATCCGGCCTTAAAAGAATCTGCAACTATTAAACCCGTTGGTAATAAGACGCAAACGAGCTTTAGCGATCAATCAATAAACACCGAACCAAAAGCTGCTGATCCGAATCAAAGTGTACAGCCTACCGATTTAGTACCAGGTGTAGTGCCAGAAGTGTCTACAGCTGCGCCGTTGGCGGTTAGCCTTGAATATCAAAAACAATTAGAAGAATTTAAACAACGTAAAGCACGGGAACAGGAAGATAAGAAAAAAACTGTAACCAAGACTTCGTTAGATGCAGCAATAGAATTGTTGAAAGAAACTGAAAATGAAATTACTCCAACGGTTGATGTTAAACATTTATCGGAAGAGGCAAAAAAAACAGTAAGTATTTTTAAAGATGAAAAGCCTGTTGAAACTGATAAAATTGATTTTGGCGATGTGATTAAGCCCTCAACTGGAACAGTAGCGCCGCCTGCGTCTACAACTGCACCTGCATCTACTACGGCAACACCACCTACAGTTAAATCTGCACCGTTAACGCCAACTGCAGGAGTTCCTGCTGAGATGCCAGCAGTTAAAAACACTAAAACTGGTGGTTTTCCGTTCATGCTGCTTGCTTTTATGTTTGTACTGCTTGGCAGTGCTATCTTTGTCGTTAAGAAGGGCTTATATCGTAAATGGATTAAAAAAGATGCTACTGAGGAAGATTATACAGAACTAGCAGATGATGCTGACGATACTGAGGAATTTAAAGAAGATTCGGATATTGAAGAAATAGAATTAGATAGCGTAGCAATTGCTGCACCTGCTATTAAAGAAGCTACAGATTTAACAGCAGATATGGATCTAGATGAGTTTGAAGATAAATTAGCTAAATTAGATTTAGATGAATTTGTTAAATCTGAGCCACAAAAAACAGTTACTGAGTTCTTTCATTTAGATCCAATCCCTGAACCAAAACTCGAGGAACCAAAACTCGAGGAACCAAAACTCGAGGAACCAAAACTCGAGGAACCAAAACCAGCTGAAGTTGTTGAGCCAATGACTGCAGGATCAGGTCTACGTTTGGTACCAGAGGGAGGGGTTTCAACACATGCGCAAGAAGACACAATTAATGCGCAAATTAAAACAGCTAAACAATACCTCGATGCTGGTGATCAGGAGACTGCTAAACAATTATTAAAGCAAGCATTAGAAACTGCAAACGCAGCGCAAAAAGTAGAGATAGAAACGATATTGAACAGCATAATGTAAAAATGGTACAATGACTAACTTTAAATAACTAGTTTCATAACTAAAAGAAGATTAATGTACAAATTAGCCTTGGGTATAGAATATGTTGGCACTAACTATAGTGGCT
>JACCDN010072670.1_pt1 | contig 11524 bp, 9 predicted proteins | sample 7441691 | NCBI WGS metagenome assembly JACCDN01 (sample SAMN15323439, study PRJNA562643) | freshwater metagenome | isolation source: river surface water | place: USA:Blue River Watershed | collected 2017-08-16
AAGATTTATGTTGCTGGTCACCGAGGGCTGGTTGGCTCGGCGATCGTTCGGGCAATCGAGGCTGGAACCGAACACACCTGGATCGGTCAAACCAGACAGGAACTAGACCTGCTCGACCGCAAAGCCGTGTTCGAGTATGTTGCAAAGGAAAAACCAGACTGGGTGATTATCGCTGCTGCAAAAGTTGGCGGAATCCACGCAAACTCAACCTACCCAGTTGAGTTTCTGAGTGAAAATCTGCAGATTGAAACTAATCTCATTGATGCCTGCCATGCGGCCAACATTGATAGAGTTCTGTTCCTTGGTTCATCATGCATTTACCCAAAAATGTGCCCTCAGCCGATCAAAGAGGAATACCTATTGACTGGCCCACTAGAACCAACCAACGAAGCCTACGCCTTGGCAAAAATCTCCGGGTTGAAACTAATTGAGGCCTACCGAAAGCAATACGGTCACAAGTGGATTTCGGCTATGCCTACAAATATGTACGGTCCAGGCGATAACTTCGATCTCGAGAACTCCCACGTCCTCCCTGCGATGATTCGAAAGTTCCACGACGCAAAAGTGACTGGGGCGAAGTCGGTAACACTTTGGGGAACAGGAACTCCGATGCGGGAATTTCTGCACGCGGATGATTTAGCGAGCGCTTGCTTGCACTTGTTGGCTAATTACGACGGTGATGTCGCTTTGAACGTTGGCACTGGTGTTGATGTTTCAATCAAAGAGTTGGCTGAAACTGTCGCGAGAATTGTTTGTTTTGAGGGTACCCTAGTATGGGATTCTTCAAGACCGGATGGCACTCCTAGAAAATTATTGGACGTCCAAAAAATTCAGACCACAGGTTGGAAATCAAGGATTTCTTTGAATGCCGGTATCGAAAGCACTTACCTCGCGGCCCTAGAAAGTGGATTCAAGGGCGACAAGTAAAGCTTTCATACCAATGAATTATAAGAATGCATAGATATTGATTTCACACTTGGAGAAGTCGCTTGAACCGAAGAGATGTATTTTTGAATCTCATTGGTTGAAGACATCGGAGCCACACTCAAGTTATTCCACGAACTTAACCATGCAAGCTGGGGATAATTTTGTAGCAAATAGGTGCCATAGTCATGGTATTCAGATGCCCCAGATTCAAAGTCATTTATTGATTCAATCCAATTAAGGAAGGATTCAATTGACGGCAGCATACTTCGAACGACTTTTGGTTGCATCAACTGGTGGTGGGTGACGAAACTTAACCCGTCAACATGCCCTGAAGATCCCCAGTTTCTTGAAAAATGCTCTAGGTAAGGCCGGTGAAATTCATTGGAGATAGCGAGGATCTGCCGTCCGTGAAAATCTAACCAAGCTTGAGGAGCAGTAAGAATTGTGTCTGCGTCCATTACTAGAACACCTGCCTCTTCGCTCTGATGGACCACCCACAATTTCAACACTTGTTGGAGAATCCACCCTCGCCGTTCGTCAGGAATCCCACTCAGGGAGGAAAGAATTTGACTTGGCAAGAGACTTTCCTCAGGTATCACTTGGGCCGCCAACTCCATATTTCGAATCTCCTGCAGGTCCCGACCTGGCACCACAAGTAAAATTCGGGAAATTGGATTCAACGAGTTTGTTTTAATCGCGTCAACACATGATTCCAAGGTTTGAAGATCTTTTGCAAGGCATGGAATTACTGCCATTATCCTCGGGAAGGCCGTGTCGTGACTAAATTGCCTCTTGTCTAGTCTGGCACTAAGGCGCCCTCTGAGGACTCTGCCCAAGATGCCTGACTTATACCTGATCGGTAGGAGCCTGAGGGCCCATATAAGAACGTCTTTGTTCACGAAACAAATACCTCTCATTACGCCCTGCAATGAATCAATTCGACTAAATGAGAGAACCGATTTCACTTTTTCGGTGCTGGCTTCGTTTAAAACATCCATGAGTTAATGATGTACCCAATCCACAGATTTAACTTTGATTTTCTGAGCTTTGAAGCGTCGGTTCGAAACGAATGGGAACCGTATCATCAGACCCGGACAAATTTTTGGCGCCAAAAGCTAACCGCAGCTCAATAGCCGATACTGTTGAGATTGATTCTTAAAAAATCTAGTAAGCCTAAGGGAAAATTGGTGGAGACTTTGAAGAAACAGGCATTGGTTACTGGCAGTCATGGCTTCGTTGGTCGACACTTTGTGCAAAGGTTGCTGAAAGAAGGATTCAGCGTCACTGCAGTCGATTCGATACATCCGGGCAGTGGGGCTCGCCTGCTAAAAGACTGGTCGTTCGACCCAACTCTTGCTGATGGGGAATTCAAAGAGCAAATCATGGATGCCAGAGACTGGTTTGCGGCAAACACTGACAAGCATTTCGATATTGCTATTCATCTCGCTGCGGTGGTTGGCGGGCGAAACACAATCGAGAGTAACCAGATGGCCGTGGCAGAGGATCTCGCAATTGATGCATGTTTTTGGCAGTGGGCCATCAAATCAAAACCCGGACATATAATTTCGTTCAGCTCGTCTGCCGCGTACCCCATTCAGCTCCAAACTCGTGAAAATCACCTTTCGCTTCTCATCGAAGAGGACCTAGATTTTGAGTCCAAGATAGGGCTCCCTGACCTAACATACGGCTGGGCTAAAATGACCAATGAATTCTTAGGTCGCACCGTGGCGAAGAACTACGGTCTAAAGGTTGCAAGCTATAGACCTTTCAGCGGATACGGAACAGATCAAGACTCAAGCTATCCATTTCGCGCTATCTGCGAACGAGCGGCCAACAGGACTGTGAACGAAAACGGTGATTTTTACGTTTGGGGTAGCGGCGAGCAAAGACGCGACTTCGTACACGTCGATGATGTTGTTGATTGTGTCATGACAACTTACCCAAAAATCACTGATGGAACGTCAATCAACATTTCGTCCGGAATTCTAACGTCATTTAAGGAACTAGCCTCTCTCGCATGTAGACAGGCCGGTTGGACTCCTGAAATTGTTGGCCTAAGCGACAAACCAGAAGGCGTTTTCTCTAGGGGGGGAGATACCACCAAACAAAAAAACCTCGGTTTCACCCCAAAAATCAGCCTCTCAGAAGGTGTAAGGCGCTGCGTAGAATCCATTAAGTCTGAGGTCACCGTTGATTAGAGGTAATAAACGCGTTGCTCTCTTGAATTCGCGTGAATTTCCATGCCCTGGGTCGCATCTTCTCCATACACGGAAATTCCTGCAGACGTTTTCAGGATTAGGTTACGAGTATCTTGAGATCTCTAACCTAAGTGAGTTGCGCGATGCAAATCTAAACTATGACGACATGATTTACTTTTCGGATCACGGTTTGGGAGCCTCAGGGCCAAGTGCAATGCAGATCTCCATTCTCGAGGAAGTAGCCAGGATCGGCGCAGTTCCAATTTTTTGGTTTTGGCAAAACAAAGCAGACTTGCTGGATGAGATCTTCAATGGCCGATGGCTCCTAACAGGGGAGCATCTACGTGCGAAAAATGTTCTTCCATCGCACCAAGAATATAGGGACCTTTCTGCCGCACGAAGTAATTTTGTTCCCCTAAGTTTTGCGGCATCCCTTGAACCAACCGAAGTAGGTAACTTCCATAGGAAAATCAGATTCAATGCTACGTTCGTCGGACACCGCTACCAACTCTCATTGAATCGGCGGTTAAGACTCCAAGTCCCAAAGACGAAGATTGTTTACACCCCACCCTTCATATCTGAAGAGGATAGAATTCAATACTTCACTGGATCCCACGTGGTATTGGGTTGGCACAGCGAGGGCAATATTCAGAATGGTAACGTCGTCGAAAGAGTCTTTGAAGGCTTGGCTTATGGGTCGGTAGTCATTACCGATAACCCATACGCTATTGATGCCACCGATGGAAATGTTTTATTCGCCGATACTTTTGCCGCGACGAAGGCCCACCTCGATCGTGTGATAGTTGATGAGAAATTCAGGAGCAAATTGCAACGTGAAGGAATAAAGTGGGCTCAAAGCTTCGGCACTTATAAGTCTGTGGCTGAATCGTTCATAATGTCGAAAAGTAATCTGTAAATTTACAATCGCAAGAGTTAGTGCAAAATGGGTTAAAGGCCTATCCGCTTTCAAGTTTTTGCCAATGGTTGTTTAATTACTATGTACGTTACCGCACCGAAACTTTTAGATGAGTGCTGGTGAATTGTTGGGATTTGGATACATAAATTCAAATCGATAATGTTTTGATGGCGAGTTCAGGCACTTCGGCCTCCCAGGCAGGGACGAGGCTGAAGCCGTTCAGGGGGCACTCAAGACCTGTAGCTAGCAAACCTTCTAGTCCACTCTGTTTTGAAGGTGCAAGTGTGCTTTGTAATACTTCTCTGCCCAGACTTCTATCTTCAGGCTTGAATTTACATCATGTCAACAATGACCGTGCGGACGGAAAGTGCACTCTCTCTTGGGCGACAAGCAAGGTTTTTGCACTTCACTGATCGAAGTGTCAGTTTTTCGAACCGAATTCGTCTTGCGAAATTCGTTAGTTTGAATTACCTAGGCTATCCGCTAGCTAAAAATTCATTTAGATTGCCGATAGCATTGAGAAATATTTTTAGTTAGTGCAAGTAAGAACCAGTTGTGTTACCTAATCGAATGCTGCGCCAGTTTGACAATAACTATCTGAGATTCTGACTACCTTCTTTAACTGCCGAGACGGCAGTGCCTGATAAATAGCTCTTTCGAGTCACAGAAAAAACTTTTACAGAACGCGCTCCCGAATTTGTCCCCGGCTGATTTAACTAGTCTTTCAAAACTAGGTTGAAGACAATTTAAGCTTTCTCCACTTTCTCGTGCGCCATTTTATAGACCACTTCCCGCGACCAGACGAGGGCATTTTCACTTCGAAGCCAGTCCTCCTGCAATTGTTGCGCAATCTCTAGATCACATGCCAAAGCAAACCTTAAGGCGGACTGGATCGACTGGATGTCCCGCTGTGCTCGAATATACAAATCCTGTGGCACCCAATCCTGAGGGATCTCAGGCCCGACGTACACCGGAACGCAGCCCGCTTGCAGAGCTTCAATCAGCTTCTCAGATACGTATGTGTTCTCATTTTCAATCACAAGTGCCACTGGATAGCCTTCAAGAAAATTGAATTTATCGTCAACTGCGCTCACGTTGAGGGCAGGGTCTCGAACATAAGAAACACACTTAGCCATTGAAATAGGTGACCCAGATAAGACCGAAACGAGTACGTGTTTGACAACGACCAAAAATTTTGCCCGACGTGTCAGTTTCCAGAGACCACCCGCGACTGCAAGCAACCCTGGATCGATTTCATCGACAATTTGACGTCTAAGTTGGTAGTTAGAATCTGGAAACGGGCTGAAACGGTTTGAAGCGAGGAAACAAGCCTGATTTGATCTCCCAAGCGTGTTTGAGTGTGTGCGCTTCATATTAATTGGGTAGCGAAGTGGAAATACTGTTCCGTCCAAACGTCCGAAGTGAATCTGGACGTCAGAAAATCGCCGCGAGAACCAGCTTGAATTTGGAGGGTAGGCAGACTCAGGTTCCGTATTGAAAAGCACTACTTTGTCCCCACTAGACCTTGTTCGTAACCAGAGTCGAATAGCCTTGATGTCAATTTTGGTGACTACAATGTTCAAGTGAGCGCCCCCAAGGAATCAAATCTATCGCCGAAGAATAACTCTATGGGAACAGAAGGCACTTGGATGCCTAAAACAGTCGGAGTGGTTGTTTGCACTAAAGATCGCCCCTTTCGTGTAGCTCAATTCGTCGATAACCTACTTGAGCTTGCCACTGGCCCTGGGCTCTTGTTGCTTGTCGACTCAACATCGACTGAATCCGGTTTCCTGCAGAACGAGAAGGCATGCACTCGAATGCGTTCTGAGGGATGGGACGTGGTTCACATCCAAGATAATCCTGGATTACCTCACCAGAGAAACTCAGGTCTTGACTACTTGCAAAAGGAACGGTCAGACGTGACGATTGCCTGTTTCCTAGATGATGACATAAGGCTGAACCGTGACTACTTTCAAAATGTCGAAAAATTATTTCAGAGAAACCCCTCGCTAGTGGTCGTCGGGGGGTTTGATTTAACAGCAAGCATTTTGAGAAAAAAACCCTTGACCTTGTTTGTAAAACTCGGACTCCTCCCATCAGCTCCTGGCTTGATTGCCAAGTCTGGTTTGGCGACAGTGCCCTTGCCTAGAACTGCACTCGAGTTTGTTGATTTTGTCCCAGGCGGTATGCAGTCCATCAACCTTCAAAAACTAGGAAACTATAGGTTTGATGAAGCCAGCCAATTCTTTGGTGAGGATTTAGACATGCATTTCAGGTTAGCGGCAGTCGGAAGAATTGGAGCGTCCAACATGCTTGCCGTTGAGCACCTCGAAGCCACTGAGGGTAAGGAGGACAATGGAAAACAAACATTCAACGAGCACATCGTTAGATACAGGCTCCACCGGTCGGACCCTCATCGTGTCAAGTTCTTGCCCATGATTGTGGGTGACTTCATGGTGCTCGCTTCAGACCTTATCAAATCAGCAAAGAAATTTGAAGTCATCCAGTTCTTCCAAATTCTCATCAGTCATCTTGCAGGCATAGCTATCGTTATTGCCAGGAAAATTCGAGACGCTCCCAGTAGGGGGGAATCAAAGCATTAGGTTCTGGCAGTAAGCGAAACCATTTCCCTGGAGCAATCTTTGCTCCTTCCTCTGCTAATGCACTTCCCCACCAAGAGAAAGATGAGTTACTCAAAATTTGTCGCCGGTGTTGAGCAAGTAGCAAGAGCTCTGCTTCAGCTGGTGCCGGATTGGTCAAGGAGCTAGTGTCGAACTCGATTGATTTGAAATTGCTCGCCAAGGATTCGACCAAGGACTTGCTCATGGAATCAAATTGGCCAAAAATTTTCACGGTTTGTACTTTCCCAATGCTCATCTGCCTCTTGAGGGCCTCGATGTAGTAACTTTCAGGAAGAATCCCAAATGGTGAATCCGTAGTTCTGTAGTCGCCATGTCGAAGGTGGACGGCAACTGACTCGTTGGTTACCGGAAGAGGATTGGACACTGCATCAATCAACATTCGCTCTTTGGGGATGCGAAGCTCTTCAAAAAATTTAAACGTTTGAAAATACCCAACATACTGATGTCCTGGCCTGTCCAAGTGAAAGGCGTAATTTTCAGGAAACCCCGTTTCCTTAAATTTCGTCACCTGGAATATCCCAGACCTAGTCCAACCATTATGCGAATTGGCAGTCAATTCCGCCGCCCGAATACCGACACGAGCTCGAGTGCTCCTGGCCAACGAAGATGCATGCGTTATCGAATCGTAAAAAAAAGGAATTGATGACGAAAAACTGTTGTGTTGACCACTACTCTGTCTCAGGAAGTCAGTCCCTACAACAACATTCTCCACATGGTTCACCTTCATCCACTCAGCAAAGGCCCAAACAAATAGCTGATTCCCAAGGCCACCTAAGCTATAGGCAATATATGGCTTAAGCATTTGCCGAACAATCAGGACAGGTTCGTCGTGGAGCCACAACCGCAGTCAAAATCAGGAACAAAGTAAGCAACATCAACTTCGGATTAGATACGTCGCAAAAGAGCTGTCTGGTTTTACAATCCGATCCGGTTAAAGCCCAGTCAACGACGCCTCCATTCTCTATGGAGGCGATGATCGATTGATGAAAACGCGAGAACGACTGTTTTTGAGCTTCTCTGATAGCCATAATCGTCAGCTCTCGAAGCCTTAGGTTAGCTCTGGTGCCGATAGAGGCAGAAAGCTGATCAGCATGAATGGTGTACCTAGCCCCGACTTCCTGATCAATTAAGAGCTGAATTCCGTATTTTTGAACTCTGAGCCAAAGCCCAAAGTCCTCACAATCGCTTTCTTCCTTCAAGAAACCGCCGGCCTTGAGGGCACTTGCAACCCGAATTGATGTGCTAGAAGTTCGTATACGGGGGAAAAATCTAAGGTCTGTCTTCAGAAATCTCCTTAGCGTTCTTTGAGCGAGTCGACTTCTACCCAAATATCGACCGTGAATGCAGACATAAGCAATCTCGGAAGACACTCCAGGCGCAGACGGATTCGACCGCAGTAACTGTAGGTGCCTGGCTCTCCGGCCAGTTACCCAGGTATCATCCGAATCCAAAAAACTTAAGATATCAAACCGTGCCTTGGTCAGTGCAACGTTTCGTGCGTGAACAATCCCCTTGGTGTCTGTTTTTACAATTGAAAAAGTTGATTTCAATTTTTCCAAAGAACTTGCGAGAAATTCCTCAGCGATAATGTTCGTGTAGGGGGAATCGTTGATTAACAGCAACTCATCATTCTGGGTGAGATCATCAATAACTGAGACGATTGATCGCTCAAGCATTGAATCGAGCCGGTGAAAGGGTATGGCAAGCGTAAAGGACACATGGAGATGCTACCAAGTGTGTCAGTAAAAAAGGCAGTCAACTCTCCTGGCACCTAAACGTTGCGCGATGATAGCGAAAGTTTCGCATCCAACGCTTAACGCAAGTCCTAAATTTCAGAAGCACTGACGGCTTCTGCATCCTTTGGCTGAACAACTCCATTAGCCACAATCAATACTCTCGACGCTCGTCGCACTGTAGACATATTGTGGGCAATCACAATTAGTGTTTTTGTTCCAGCTAGGTTCTCGATGCAGGAGCGAACGACGTCTTCAGTTTCCCTATCCAAGGCACTTGTAATCTCATCAAGAACTAAAATCTGAGGGTCTGCATAGAGCGCTCTTGCCAGTCCTATGCGCTGAATTTGACCGCCAGAGAGCGTTGAACCGGCTACACCGATTTCTGTATTTATCCCCAGCGGGAGACTTTCAACAACGTCGAGTAGATTCACTCTAGCTAACGCATCGCGAAGTCTTTGGAGATCAAACGAGTGGTCTGTAATGTTCAGAGTGACGTTGTCTGAGATAGTTCCGGCAACTAACAGGGTGTTCTGAGGGACGTAGCCGATAATGTGTGACTCACCATACAGAACACTGCCTGCGTCTTTACCCATAACCAAGGCTTTACCGGCAGACGGATTTCTTAGCCCAAGGATAAGGTCCGCAATAGTACTCTTTCCGGCACCTGAGCGCCCAACAATTGCTACAAATTCGCCGCGCGCAATGTTGAAATTGACCTTTGAGAGCACCTCATCGGTCGAGCTTGGATATTTGTAAGAAACGTCAATGAATTCCACAGCAGGTCGAAGCTCATCCATGTCGAGTGTGGAATCATCTGCATTCTCGTGGCTTGATTTGAGGTTTAGCAGTTCGTCCGCAAATTCACCTTCGACTTCAACCCGTCGCAGGGTGCCTATGCTGGCTGCCAACGGCAACAATGATGCGATTATTCTGAAAGCACCTGCGACAAAAATAGCGATGACGTCGAAAGGAATGCCGACTTGACCAAAAATCGTTTTGAAAAGGATGAAGAGTGCGACGCCAAAAATTAGTGCTATTTCGGTAACATAACGCGGCAAATATCCTAAATTCACCATCTCGCCGTTTGCCTGAGCTTGACTAAGTCGGGTGCCCAGGAACAAATCAACAAACTGTTTTTGCTTTCCTGATGATCGAATTTGACGAAAATTGGCAATGGAATCCAAGACGGTCCTCTGAGAATTCAGAGAATTTTCTTGCATTCGACTCGAACTCTTCGATGTGCGGCGACTTACAAAAACGGTCATAAGTGCACCGAAAATGGCGAAGTAAGCGAGCATAAGCAGGAAGAGTTGCCAATGCACAATCAAGAGGTATGTAGAAACTCCTAGAAGTAATCCCGACTCTCCCAAAATAATTGAGGTGATCAGCAGTGATTGGCCGAACGCCATATTTGCCGAGCCTGAGACACCATGCAAAATGTCTTTTTCGTCCCATCGTGAAAGCTCGTCAAGGTTAGATTTGAGAACATTTGAATAAGCCTTGGCAGCTCTTTCGGCCTCAATGCGGGCAACAAACTTTGCTACCAATTTATTTAGATACATGGCTAGAGCTGATTTAACTAGGAAAAAACCGACCGCAAGAGCGGCCACCGCTACGTAATTTATGTCGAATTCGAAAAGTGCAAAAATTTCCTGGATGCGCATGAAAGTAGGGTTTTCAACGTTTGGCGCCGTTAGGAGGGTGACTGTCACGCCGACAAGCAACAGACCCATGATGTCCAAGACGTTTGTTGCCATTCGAATGGCAACGGTAACAACAAATGAAGTCTTGTCTCTCGGAGTAAGTGACTTTATAGCCCTTCGGGTGACGCCCATTTAGTTCTCCGTAGGTGCAACAAGGCTGTTGCCGTAAAATCTGCGTGACTTCATCACAATCGAATCCATTGTTAGCCTCTCTCGCAGACGACTTCGATTGTCAGCAATGTCCGAGCCTTTCATAGTAAGGCCGAATTTGATCGCCTGCCTCAAGTGCGCGGGATTTAGTTCTCTGGCAATGAGGCCTTGGGATTCATCACCTATCCATTCGCCAACACATGCGGTGCTTGTCTGAATTGGATAAGCACCCATCGCGAGGGCTTCCAGGAGAGATGTGCTAATGCCATCGCTTAGGGAGATCCCGACGTAAATGCGGGCAGAGGCAAACAGATCAAGCATTTGGGTGTGGGAGAGTTCGCCCTTGCCATGCCATTCGATGTTGAGCCCGGTTTTGCGCTTGAGTTTCTTCACGAGGCGAATGGTTTTCGTATTGCACGAATAAAACACAATCTTGAAGTCGGCAAGTTCTTCGGTCAGAGAATAAAGTGCTTCGACGGCAACCGAGGCACGCCCAACCCAACCCTCATAACCCTTGATTGCAATAACCTTGCGATCAGCTGTTGGGGTCAGCCGGCGACTCAGCTGCTCCTCGGTAAAGCCGCCAGCATTGGGGAAAACGGGCATCACGTCCCCCGTGAAGCCATACTTCTTGGCCAAATCAACATCTCTGTTGCATTCGGCCGAATAGCGGTCTGCCCGGGAGAGCAGCTTCTTGATCTTGGCTAGGTGCTTTGGAAACTGCTGGAACCAATAGATGTCGCTGCCATAATTCGTTGCGATAAAAGGGGTTTTGAGCGATATGTCTTCAAGCGCCCGGCTGGTGATGTAACCACCGTGTTGAAGTTCGAGGGCATGAACAAAGTCAGGTTGCTTACGCTTTAGAACCCGACGAAGGAGAAGCCCGCGAACATAATCAGAGAATACGAGGTCGATTCCCCATAGCGGGATTGAGAGTTTTCCGCCGAATGGAACAATCTTGATGTTGCCGTTCTTGGCCATCATATCTTTGATCATCGAGTGCACGCGACGGTTTGGTGTCGACGGAAAGAGCGTGAATTCGACCTCATATGCGTCAAACTGGGCAATCCAACGAGCAACATGGATGCTGTCAACCATGCAAACTAAGACGACCCGCTTGCGGCTCATCACTTAACCTAGGCGGCGAATGCCGGCCCATTCGTGGTGACGGCTAGCTGTTGAAAGAATGAATCGAACCACGCGCTCGGCGAAGTTCTGAACTTCGTAGCCCTCGGGTAGAGTGCGATCGGCC
>JACCDN010911556.1_pt1 | contig 11524 bp, 8 predicted proteins | sample 7441691 | NCBI WGS metagenome assembly JACCDN01 (sample SAMN15323439, study PRJNA562643) | freshwater metagenome | isolation source: river surface water | place: USA:Blue River Watershed | collected 2017-08-16
CAGCTCACCCTTGGCACAGTCCTCGATGCATTGCCACGTCCGGCCTGGTGGATCAACTTCCTCACCACCGACGCCCTAAAGTTTGCTTCGCTGGACAGCTGGAACGGCACGGTTGCCGAGCTGCTAGACAAGATGTTCGACCCTACCGTCACCTTCGAAGACCTCAAGTGGATTCGTAAGCAGTGGAAGGGCAACCTGGTAGTCAAGGGAATCCAGAACGTCGATGACGCCAAGCTCGCAGTGAAGGCTGGCGCAGACGCGATCATCCTTTCGAACCACGGTGGCCGCCAGCTAGACCGCGCGCCGATTCCTTTCCACCTGCTACCGGAAACCGTTAAGGCGGTTGGTAAGAATGCCGAAGTTCACGTGGATACCGGAATCATGCACGGAGCCGACATCATTGCCAGCATTGCCAAGGGAGCCAAGTTCACTCTGATCGGCCGCGCCTACCTTTACGGCCTGATGGCTGGAGGTCGCGAGGGAGTGGACAAGACCATCGAAATCCTTGAGGGACAGATGATTCGCACCATGAAACTTCTAGGAGCTCGATCTCTTGACGAGCTAGAACCGGGACACGTGAAGATTCTTGAGCGACTAAACGAAAAGCGTTAGTTTGCTGCGAACTTCTGAATCCTAATTTTTGCGCAGCCAACTTCAAAAAGTGGAACGAAATTAAGTCGCTCGTCCCCGTTTAGGTTACGCATCGGAATCCATTTATCGTTTTCGAATCTACCTTCTTCAACGTCGTCGATTTCGATTCGGAAACCGGGCTCACTAAACGCCAGGTTCACACCACGGCCTATCAATAAAAATTCGTAGTCGTTGATTTGAATTACCAGAGCGGCGGGTCGGGTGTCGGCGGGTGACTCGATTAGGACCGGCAAGTCTTCGAGCTCGGAAGTAGCTTCCATATCTTTGATCAGTAAGTCAACGCCAGCTACTTCGACAAATCGCTTCAAGCCGGCCAAAGTGTCCTTTGGCTTAACCGAAAGGTTTCCATATTTGATGGTTTGCTCAGCAGCTGGTTCGCGCATAAGTACCGCACGGATTGCGCCAGAAGCTTGAGCTTTGGCTATGGTTTGTTTCGCCTGGTTCAAAACCGCAAAGGCCTTGGCCATCTGATTTCCGGGGCGGGCATCCTCGGCACCAAACATCGAGTAGCCAATTGCGCCGTGATGTCCAAGTGCCCAAAACAGGTTGCCTAGGACATGGCGGCTTTCGGGGATGAACAGTGCATTATCTGGACGTTGGTATTGATCCATGACTTCAAGGGCTTCGAGTACGTAGATGTCGGGGGTCAAGAGGTCGATGTCTGGAGCATGCTTCTTCCACTCATCCAAGACCAAGGAACTAGGTCCGCCACTTGGCCACTGGCCTGCTTCGGTCTGGCCAGCCTGTGGGCCTAGCCAAGCGTTCACATACATCGGGATGTCCTTGATTTCTTTGCCGGCCTTTGCAATTGCATTCGTGTATTTGGCAAATGCCTCAGCCATGAATTTTTCATGATGCTGCCAGTCATCTGGGAGACCAGCTTGCTGCCAAGCTGCTTCCGCCGCAGCACTAAAGTCGCGGCTGGAGCCGAGAAGACCCATCTCGTTCTCCACCTGAACCATGACGACGGTGTTTTTCTTGTCCTTTGATTTCAAGTACTGCATCAGCTTGCAAAAAGCAGCCCTATCGGCATCAAGCAGGTTTTGACTGAAAACTGAAAGAGTTGGTGCATCGTTTGGCTCTCCACCGGGAATATTTAGTGCACGAGGAAAGCGCTTAGTGTCTGATCTGACCCAACTCGGTGCATAAGTTGACTTTGCGTTCTTGAAGGCCCCAAACCAAATCAAGACAATCTTGAGCGATAACTTTTCGGCCGCTTGGATTTGATGTGCTATCAGGGAAAAATCAAATTTCCCTTCTTCCACTTCAAATTGCTTCCAAGAGACTGATGAGATCACAAAATTGAAGTTGAGTTGGGCTGCCTTGGCAAAGGAGTCGTGAATAGCGTCGACGCTTGAGCTCGACGAGTTGTGAATCTGGCCACCCAGAAGAAGAGTGGGCTTGCCGTCAATCAAAAAATTGAACGCGTGCGAGTTTTTGCGGATTTCGATTGTGGCCATGCCCACAAGTATTCCAGTGAAGAAAGCACATTTTTGACCCTTAAAATCAAATACCTTGGATTTGTAATAGCAGTTGCATTCACATTGCTAGAATCCAATCAATCAAAGAGATTCCCGTTTTGGTAGGGCACCGTTTCATTAGGAGCACCCGCCATGGCTATTTACTCAGCAAACATCGAGTTGCTATACACCCAGCACGAAAAATTCTCTGACCGCATTGAGGCAGCCGCTGCCGACGGTTTCAAATACGTTGAAATGTGGATGACCAGTCTTCAAGATGTGAACGAACTCTCTGCTGCCGCTAAGGCTAACGGGGTCGAGTTCACATCATGCTTAGCCGAGCCTCGTTTCAGTTTCAATATGCCAGGTGTCAACCTCAATGATTTCTTCGAGGGACTAAAGACCAGCATCGCGAATGCCCACGTAATTGGTGCGCCACGAATCGTGCTCGGTTCCGGAATGGGCTTTCCGGGCAAGAAGCGTCCGGCACAGCTAGACACCCTTGCAGAGGTATTCATCGATGCAGACAAGATCGCGGTAGCAGAAGGTATGCAGCTAGTGCTCGAGCCGATCAACACACGACACGATCACCCAGGTGCGCTCTTGGATCGCACCAGCGAAGCGGTTTATGTGGCTGACAAAGTGAACTCGTCAAACTTCAAGATTCTTTATGACATTTACCACTCGGCCATGGAGGGCGAGAACGTGCTTGAAGCGCTCAAGAACTTCAAGCACCAGATCGGCTATGTGCAGTTGGCCGACACCAACGGTCGTCACGAGCCAGGCACCGGCGACATAGATTGGAAGACCGTGATTCCAGCAGTTGCCGCCAACGGTTACGACGGACCGATCGGACTCGAGTTCTATCCGAGCAAAGACACATCTGAAGCGATTCAGTACATCCGTTCTCTCTAAAAAACATTTAGGAAACCAAGTCAAATGACAAAAGCCCCGCACGTGGTCGTAGTTGGAAGTGGCCCGATTGGTGCCACCTACGCTCGCGAGATTCTTGAGGCACACCCAACTGCCACTGTCACCATGCTCGAACTAGGTCCGCAGCTCACCGAGAAGCCTGGCGAATCGGTAAAAAACATTATCGACGATGAGAAGCGAGCCAAGGCACGTGCGATGTCGCAGGGTCCGCAAGCGGATGAGGAATCTCGAGCCAAGCTCGGACTTCCTTATCTGCAGGAGGGCACTCTGACCGCTCGACAGGGCACACACCTTGTGGATTTTGGCGGTCCGGGAAGTGGTCACGCCAAGAGTTTCCCTATGGCATCGATTGCTACCAACGTTGGTGGTCAAGGTGCGCACTGGACTTGTGCGGTGCCGCGTCCAGAGTTCAGCGAAAAGATCGACTTCATTTCTGAAGAAGATTGGGAGCAGTCGATTTCGCGTGCTGAGGTTTTGCTTCGTGCCAATAAAACTCCGTTCAGTAAGTCTCCGATTGGTGCTGCAATTCGCGCTGCATTGACCGAGGAGTTCAAAGACATTTCGACAGACACGGTTCACCCTTACTTCTTGCCGGTTTCGGGAATAGAAAACCCAAACGGCACCATGATCTGGGGTGGAACTGATTTTGTTTTCGGTCCACTAATCGAAAAAGGTAATCCGCTAGCCGAGCGTTTTACTTTGAAGCCACTAACTATGGCGCGCAAGATTTTGCTCGAGGGTAAAAAGGCAATCGGTGTCTTGATGGAAGACGCGGTGACTGGTGAGCAGGCTGAACTGCTCGCAGACAAAGTTGTCGTCGCTGCCGATGCCGTGCGCACTCCACAGCTTCTTTGGGCATCTGGCGTGCGACCTAAGGCACTTGGTCACTACCTCACAGAACACCCGGTTTGCTTCAGTGCCATCGCACTCGATGGCGAGAAATTAAAGAATTATGCGAGTGAAGAAGACTATTTGGCAGAAAAAGAACTGGCCAAGTTGAGCCCGGGCGACCCAGTCTCTGGTGTGACCCGCGTGCCATTCATCGAACCGCAGCACCCATACTCGGCACAAATCATGTATGTCACCAAGCCGCCGTTCCCACTGCCAGACGATAGCCCGCTAAAGGATCACAAGTATGGCTTTGCCATGGCTGGATGGGGTGGTCGCAAGTTCCCACGTTACGAAGATGCGGTAACTTTCGACGACAACGAACTCGACTACCGCGGCTTCCCAAACATGACCATTCAATATGCACTAACCGAACGTGAAATTAAAGAAATGGAAGACGTCAAGGTATTCATGCATCGCGCGGCAGACGCGCTCGGCGCATTTGTGCCGGGCATGGGTATGCCTCGTCTCATGGCGCCGGGCACCAGTCTGCACTACATGGGCACATTCCGAATTGGTCCAAAGAATGATGGAACAAGTGTTTGCGATGACACCTCGAAGGTCTGGGAATACGACAGCCTATTCCTAGGCGGTAACGGGACGATTCCAACTGCCAACTGCGTAAACCCAACTCTTACCAGTGTCGCAATTGCAGTGCGCGGAGCACACAAGTTGATTTCGGAGTTGAACTAATTAGCAAATTAGCCGAGCGCGGTCTACCGGAAAACTTTGTCCGACTCTATGCCGGGTTAATTCTCACGTCGCTACTTTCGGCATTGGATATTTCCATCGTCGCGACATCGCTGCCAGTCATTGTTGCTGAGTTCAATGCAATACAAAACATCTCTTGGATTATTGCCGGTTATTCCCTGGCAACGGCAATAGCCATGCCAATTTACGGTCGTCTCGTCGACAAGTTTGGCTCAGCCAAAATGTTCCTGTTTTCCATCGTGCTTTTCTTGGTGGCATCCACGCTGTGTGGTCTTTCGCAGGACATCATTATGCTTTCGGTATCTCGCGTGCTTCAGGGCTTTGGCGGCGCCGGTCTTTCACTGCTTCCGGTGACCATAATTTCTGGACTAATTCCAGAGCGGTCGCGACCCAAGTACATCGTTCCGATGATTTCGGTTTGGTCGATTGCCGGTGTTGCCGGACCTGTGCTGGGCGGTTTACTCACTGCGACGGTTGGCTGGCGTTGGATTTTCTGGATCAACTTGCCACTGGGTTTGCTGGCAATACTGTTGGCCGTGCCGGCGCTTCCGCGACAAGACAAACTGCGCGAAGGAAAGCCATTTGGCATTTCGACTTTGGTGTTCTTTATTCTCGCGGCAAGCTCCCTTGTGTTTGCGTTGCACGCCATCACTGAAGGGCTCACCGGGGATCTAACTCTTATGATCGGCAGCTCAGTATTTGCTTTGGTCATGATCGCCTTGTTTATCTGGCGAACTATCAAGTCGGATAATCCTTTGATCCCGATTCGAGCGATAAACAATCGAGGCGCAATCACAGTCTTGATTCTTGGAACAATTGGCGGCGCAAGTGTGTTCCCACTCACCGGCTTTGTGCCAACGCTTTTGCAAATGTCTTACGATGTTCCCAACTGGCTAGCTGGCTTATCACTTGTGCCGCTCGTCGCCGGCGTATTGTCCGCGAATATTTTCAGCTCGCGACGACTGAGCAAAACTGGAAACTATTCAAACTTCTATCTATTTGGTAGTGCGATTGCCGCCTTGAGTATGTTCGGCATCTATTTCTTCTCCGGAGAATTTGGTGCAGTGTTTATCGCAGTAGGTTTGGGTCTCACCGGATTTGGTTTTGGACTCTTCGGACAGTTCACAGTCACCCTCGCTCAGGCATTCAGCGAGTCACGTTTTCTGGGTTCGGTCACTTCGACCGTCATGGTTTCCAGAGACATCTCCGGATCGGTCGTGGCTACCATTGCCGGTGGGTTGTTTGGCTTTGGTGTCAGCCAGGCGCTGCTCAATGTGAACCTGCCAGAAAACCTAAAAGGTATTTCATTACAACCCAGTGATTTAGCAGCGCTAACCCCGGCTATCAAGGAACAGGTACAGCTTGCCTACTTTGACGCTTTCCACGCAATTTTCCTAAACTCGGCCGTCGCCTATGTGTTGGTGTTTGCCCTGGCTCTGACCTTGCCCAAGAAAGAGCTAAAAGCCAAATAACTCAAATAGTCACTATTGGCTAACCGCTGGTAACGAAAAGGTTACGAAGAAGGTCTGCCTTGCCGGCCAAATGTAAAGTCTCAATTAGATCTACACCCGTAGTTCGACAAAGATGTCATGAAAGGGAATTCCATGATCAAGAAGCGTGGCGGAAGACTCGTAGCAGCCGCAGCTGCTACAGCGCTAGCAGCGTCATCGTTAATCGCATTGGGTGGCGCGGCGAACGCGGCCAACACAATCACAATTTGGGGAGTAACCTCCCAGCAAGGTGTAAGCGGATGGACAGCAGTTGTCGACGCTTTCAAGAAGAAGTACCCTCAGTACACAGTTGACTACAAGGAAGTCGGCGTCAGCGGTACCTATCAGCAGGCTATAACCACTGCCCTACAGGCTGGTAATGCTCCAGATGTGTTCAAGGTGGCTGGTGGAGCTGGCGAAGTCGACAGCATCCAGAAGCTTGCCAAGGCAAAGTACCTGCTTGACCTCGCAGGAACCTCAGCAAACAACTTTGCTCCTGCTCTAGAGCGTGCAAACTTCCAGTTCGGAGGCAAGACCTACGGACTTCCAGTCGATAAGAGCGTGGGTGTCGTAGTAGCGAACCTGACTCTTATGGCAACCGACGGGCTCACCTGGCCAAAGACTTTTGGTGAGCTCTTGACCCAGTGCAAGACTGCGGTATCAAAGGGACGCTCATTCTTCGGTTTTGCCGGTGGAGCTGTACCTAACCAGAACCTAATCAACGCGGCTACCGGCGCAGTCGCATATGCAGACACCCTAAAGAAGGCTGCAGGAAAGCTAAGCTTCGCAAACAGCGTTGGTTGGAGAACCAACTTTGAAAACCAGATCGCTATGAAAGAAGCTGGCTGTTTCCAGAAGGGCTTTGAGGCTGGTGGATTCGGCGACGCAATCGACGCCCGTTTCTTCGGTAAGCAGTCCTACGCGGTATTCGTACCTGGTGGAACATCTAAGGTTTTCCGCAACAACATCCCACCTCTAAAGGGTTCGGACATTGTTACCGCTTACATCCCTGGTAAGACTGCGGCAGAAACCCGCATTCCGGTATCTTCTGACTACGCTTGGGCTGCGAACGCTAAGACCAAGAACCTCGCTGCAGTGCGAGCATTCATGAACTTTGCCAGCAGCACCGCAGGTCAGAAGCCATACACCGACGCAATGGGAAGCCTTAGTGTCAAGGGTGGAGAGGCTCTTCCAGATCACTACAAGCTAATGGCTCCGTTCCTAAAGGCAGGAAAGACCTACCCAATTCCTTACACCTTGTTCAGCAATGCACAGGTAACTGCTCGCATGGCGGCCGGAACCATTGGCACCATGACTGGTCAGGCAGGAATCTCAAAGGTCCTGAAGGCGATGGACTCAGCCTGGTAATCGGCGGATTCTAGAAAGCAATAACTAAAACAATGTCACAAACTATGCAGGCGAGTCCCGGACGCAAGTCCGGGGCTCGTTCTGCTGTTCCAAAGAAGCTTGTAAAGCATGGCTACTGGTGGTGGTCGCTGCCAGCTCTTGCTGCGATCATTGCGATTCACTACATCGCCACCGGTGTGGGATTAATGTATTCATTCACCGACTTCGAAGGTATCGGTGAATTCAATTGGGTGGGTTTTGAAAACTACTCAAAAATTTTGGATGACACAGATGTAACGTCATCAATCGCAAACACTTTCTTCATTGCAATCACCTCTTTCGTTCTAACTAATGCAATCGGCCTATTGCTTGCGTTAGCTCTAAACAGAGGACTAAAGACCCGGTACTTACTTCGTACCCTTCTCTTCTTGCCGGTGATCTTAAGTACTATCGCTGTTTCGTACATTTTCCGATTCATCTTTTACATCGAAGGGCCTATCAACTCTCTTCTAGTTGCTATTGGCTTGCCGGACGCACAGAAGACTTGGCTGGCAGACGAAAAATGGTCAATCTGGGTAATCCTGATTGTTGTTGTTTGGCAAAATATTGGCTTTGCCATGGTTATTTACCTTGCCGGCTTAGCTACTGTGCCTCAGGAACTAGAAGAGGCAGCCGCGATTGACGGAGCCGGTGTGTGGCGTAGATTCACTTCCGTAACCGTGCCAATGATTCAGCCAGCTCTCGCAGTGTCTACAACCCTGTCGATTATTCAAGGCATGAAAATCTTTGATCAGGTAATTGCCATGACCGGCGGCGGCCCTTATGGAGCCACAGAGACGCTATCTACACAGATCTATCACAAGACTTTTGAGTACATGCAATACGGCTACGGCTCATCGATCTCGATGGTCTTCACAGTGGTGATTTTGATCATGGCACTGATTCAGACCTGGCTGACCCGTGATCGTTCAGGAGTGAACAAATAATGTTTAGATACACAAAGTGGACATTCCTTCGAGAAATTGCGGTGTGGGTTTACGCCCTGATTGTTTTATCTCCGCTATACATACTGGTAAACGTGGCTCTGAAGGGTGCCGATGAAGTACACGGTGTGCCTGGCTATGTTCCAGTGGAGAAACCTACTCTTGAAGCATTCGAACTCGTTTTCTTCGGGGAAAAAGGTCAAGGATTACTCGGCGGGCTCCTTACGAGCACAATCATCACAACCATCGCGGTATCAGGACTTATCGCATTAGGTTCTGTAACTGCCTACATCCTCGCAAGGCGCATGAATCGACTAAGTCGAACAGCGTACTACCTAATTTTGACGGCAATCGTTGTGCCTGCTCAGCTCGGTCTGGTTCCGGTTTACATCGGAGCAAAGGCTCTTGGGTTACTCGGAACACCATGGGGTATGGGTGTCATCTACATGGGTATGTTGATGCCGCTCTCGATCATGCTTTACACCGGCTTTATTCGCACTTTACCTCACGAGTACGAAGAAGCGGCCTACATTGATGGTTCATCTCGATTCCGCACCTTCACCCGCATTGTGTTCCCATTGCTATCACCAGTAACCGGAACAGTTGCGATCATGACCGGAATCATCGTGTGGAATGACTTCTTCACACCGTTGATTTTTATGGCCGGCTCAGACAGCCCAACACTTGGATTGGTTATCTACAACTTCGTTGGCGGAATCGTAACCGAGTGGAACCAGGTATTTGCAATCTTGATTATTGCGATGCTTCCGATGACCGTACTGTATTTGATATTCCAAAAGAAGTTCATCCAAGGCTTTTCCGGCGGAATCAAGAGTTAGAGCGGGTTCTATTATGAAAGCAGCAATTGTTGGCACCGGTTTCATGGGTCACGTTCACGGTCAGGCGGCTCAGCTAGCCGGCGTGGACCTGATTGGTTTTGCCGGCTCTTCGCAAGGCAAAGCAGATGACATTGCCTCGGAATTCCGCGGTGCTAAAGGCTTTGCCAGTTTTGACGCTCTACTCGACGCAGAGCCTGACATCATCCACATCTGCACGCCAAACGTCATGCACTTGCCTCAGGCAAAGGCTGCAATTGATCGCGGCATCAATGTAATCGTGGAAAAGCCACTGGCAATGAATCTGGCTGAGGCCAACGAACTCTATGAGTTGAAAGACAAGGTCGCAGTTACCGCGATGCCGTTTGTATACCGATACAACGCAATGGTTCTGGAATTACGCAAGCGCCTGCAAGACAACAAGACCAACAAGCTTTGGATGCTTCACGGCACTTACCTGCAGGACTGGCTGGCCGAAACCATGACCACCAACTGGCGCAGCAACTCTGCAGCTGGAGGTGCCACTCGAGCTTTTGGCGACATCGGCGTTCACTGGTTCGACCTCATGGAGTTTGTCACCGGTCACCGTGTAACTCGATTGACTGCAGCAATGTCTTACGTGCACAAGATGGACACCGAAGATGGTGCGCTAGTAACTTTTGAAACAGATCAGGGAGCGATGGGTTCAGCTGTCATTTCACAGTGCAGCGCTGGTTACTCAAACCGACTTTGGTTCTCATTCGATGGCACCGAAGAGTCTTATTCATTCGATCAGCAGGCACCGGAGACCGGTTGGGTCGGCGGACTTGGCGATAACAGAATCGTCAAGCGCGACCCAGCAAAGAACTCACCGGTTGCTTCACGAAGTAATTCACTTCCTGCCGGACACCCTCAGGGTTACCAAACTTGTTTCAACGATTTCGTCGCAGATGCATATAGCGGCGTTCAGGGCGGTGCGAAATCAGAAGTCATGGCGACTTTTGACGACGGGCACCGAGCTGCACAAATTATCGACGCAGTAATGCAGTCAGTGAAAACTGGCAGCTGGGTCGATGTTGCAAAAATCCGCAAGGAGTAAAAGTGAAAAAAGTAATCGTGGTCGGTTCCGGCCCGATTGGCTCCGCATTTGCAAAGAAACTTCACGAACTCAATTCCGAAGTTCAGATCACAATGTATGAGGTTGGTCCGGCTGCGACCAAACCGCTTGGCACCCACGTTCGGAGCCTAAATAGCGAAGCCGAAATGCTTGCAGCCCAGCAGGCAAGCCAGGGTCCAAAATCCAACACTCCTCACGATGCCAGGCAGATGCACACCGGTGTGGTTACTGCCCGTCCGGGCACCTTCCTGGTGGAAGACGGAGTAGAGGCCTCGGAAATGCCTGCTGCCGCGATGTCGGCAAACGTTGGCGGCATGGGCGCGCACTGGACTTGCGCCTGCCCAAGATTTGGCGAGGGTGAGATTCCAGAATTCGTCGATCGTGCCGAGTATGAGCGCGACTTAAACGATGCCTGGCGACTTCTAAAAGTCACTCAATCTGCGTTCGAGCACTACCCACTGGGCAAGCAACTTCGCGATATTCTTGGCGCAAAGTTCAACGTTGGTCGCACAGCAGATCGCTTTGTTCAGCCAATGCCACTGGCTGTCGAAATTCGCGACAAAAAAGTTTGGTGGACGGGTACCGACGTCATCATCGAAGACATTGTTGATTCGTCGCGCTTCAACTTGATTTCGGAAACCATGGTCACCGAGTTGATTCATGATGGCAGCAAAGTTTCTGGTGTCATCATCAAAGACATGAAGACCGGCGCTGTCACTGAAGGTGAAGCGGATGCAGTCTTTGTGGCCGGTGATTCGATTCGAACTCCGCAGCTTTTGTTCAAGTCAGGAATTCGCCCAAAGGCTCTAGGTAGATACTTGAATGACCACGGACAAGTGCTGGGCTTGGCTGAACTTCCTGAAGACGTACATGCAGATTCAGAAAATGTTGAAAAGTATGGAAGCCTGACTAGTTACAGTGGCGTCAGCTGGATTCCCTACGACCGCGAAACTTTTCCAGTACATGCACAAATAATGCAGATGGATGCCTCACCGGTGCCACTTTCGCATGTCAAGGAACCTCGTCCGGGTGCTTACGTGGGGGTTGGCTTGTTCGTGCCAAAGCAGATCACTGCCGATGATCGAGTCGAGTTCTCAGAGACTGAAACCGACTGGTGTGGAATGCCAAA
>JACCDN010292489.1_pt1 | contig 11522 bp, 10 predicted proteins | sample 7441691 | NCBI WGS metagenome assembly JACCDN01 (sample SAMN15323439, study PRJNA562643) | freshwater metagenome | isolation source: river surface water | place: USA:Blue River Watershed | collected 2017-08-16
GAGGACCAGAAGAGCTGACTTAGAGCTTTCACTTAGTGGTCCTCGTTACTTTGGTCCAGATGATAGCAACAGCCATCACAGACACAACTGTGTAGGCAAAGTCTTCGATTGGTGCAAGACCTAGAAGAAGACCACTGATTTTAGTTACGTCGTAACCAACAATGCCAAGAGCAATAATGACGTTGTCAAAGACCAAGGTGGTGAGCAGCATCCAGAACATGGTGAAACCTATTGCTCGCCAAGGACTCTTTCTGCTTACTAAGTTCAGAATTACAAAAGCGATCAGCATGAAGACAATGTTTAGAGCAAGGTAGGTGAACTGATTCATTTGGCAGACCTCTTGGCGATTACTCTGCTGACTGTTGTGAAGATGGTTAGCGATGAGTAGTTCAAAAGAAGTAAGAAGAATAGTTCTTCAATAGGAAACTCTGGGGCTAGAAGAATTCCTGATAGGTGAGAGGTATCTCCTCTAAAGAAGATGCCTGTTGCAATACCTGCAACATCCCAAATGATGAAGAAAACCATTGGAATGAAAATAGCTAGACTGGCTGCTTTCTTGTTTATAGAAAAAGCAGTCTTGTGACGCCAATCCATCAGAGCCAATCCCATCAGAGAGAGGATTAGTCCGGCTAGATAGGTATATCCTTGGGCCACTAGTTCAGGCCCTTCCAGCCGCCTTCAGCAATAGGAGAGATTTCTTGCTCTGTAGGTCCTGATGACTTGTCATCAATAAGAAGTTTGTAGACAAGCTCTGCACCGATTAGGCACATAGGCAAACCAATACCTGGGATTGAGTGGTGACCTGCGTAGTAGAGACCCTTAACCTTCTTGCTCTGGTTCTTAGGTCTAAAGAATGCACTCTGTCTTAGGGTGTGTGCCATACCTAAGGCAGTACCTGACCATGCATTTAGTTCTTCAACGAAGTTAGCTGGACCCATGGTTCTTCTAACCACGATACGTTCAGCTAAATCTGGGATGTCACACCAATCAGCGATCTGTTCAATGATGCGGTCAGCTTCTGCTTCAAAAGCAGGGTCTCCTGCTCTATCAATTCCACCTCTACCAATAGCAGGGTCAGCAGCTGCGGGCACGAGTACAAAGAGGTTCTCATAACCTTCAGGTGCAACAGATGGATCTGTCTTACTTGGAGCACAGATATACAAGCTGGCAGGATCTGCAATCTTGCTCTTGCCATCAGCCTTCTTGAATACTTGAGCAAAGTTCTTACTCCAGTTGTCTGTGTATAGAAGTGTGTGGTGGTCTAGGTTATCTACCTTGCCTTTAACACCTAAATACATAAGTAGAGCAGATGGCCCGGGGACTCTCTTGTCCCAGTACTTCTGAGGCATGCTCTGGTACTTAGGTTCTAGTAGCTGAGTTTCAACAAAGTGAAGATCAGCGTTTGCAACAACTACATCTGCTTCATAAAGTGCATCGCCAACTCTTACACCCTTTACATGACCGTCAGCATTAACTTCAATCTTGTTGACAGGGGAGTTGGTGTGTATTTGCACTCCATGCTTTTTAGCCAGAGCTTCAATTGCTTCAATGATCTTGTATAGACCACCTTGAGGATAGAAGACACCAACATTCATGTCGATGTGAGTCATCAAGTGATACATGCTTGGTGTTTGGTAAGGAGATGCTCCTAGGAATACTGCAGGGAAGTTTAGAACCTTGCGTAGTCTCTCGTCCTTTACGTGCTTGGCAGAAAAGTTGTAGAGAGATGTGAGTAGGTGCTTCACAAATGTTCCAGCCTTCTTCACAACATCTGGATGAGTGAAGGAGTTAATGTTCTGGAAGTTTGTGTATAGGAAGTGCTTGTTGGCTAGTTCGTAGGTTTCTTCAGCACTGTCTAGATACTTCTGAACCTGCTTGGCAGATCCTGGTTCTACTGCTTCAAACTCAGCAAGGTTCTGAGCCAAGCTCTCGTGCATGACCATAGGTTCTTTCTGGCCTTCAAAGTAGGTCTTGTATGCAGGGTCTAGGCGAACTAGGTCTAGTTGTTCAGCCGCTGTTGTGCCCATCAGTTTGAAGAACTGGTCAAAGGCATCTGGCATTAGATACCAGGAAGGACCCATGTCGAAAGTGAAACCGTCTTTTTCCCAAATGTAAGCACGACCGCCAACTTTTTCTCTAGCTTCAAACAGCTGAACTTTCATTCCTGCTTTAGCAAGAATGGCTGCTGTTGCCAGTCCTGCGATGCCACCACCGACGATAATTGCGGTCTTTTGGGTCATTTAGGTGTTACTCCGATCATTGCTTTGAGGAGGATAAAGAGTTTGTGAAGGTCGTTGACTCTGATTCGAGCACGGATAAGAGTCTCTGCAGGAGTCTTCTCAATCTTTTTGTTTAGAGCGGTGAAAAGGAATTGAGCTGCTACTACTGCTCTTCTTGAAGATCTAGGAAGAAGTGGAATTGTCCTTGCTGAGAGAGCTAAGTCGTCGTTGATGTCTTTGACAAGTCTGACTTTGGTTTCTTCATTGAAGGTAGTTACGTTCACATCAGGGAAGTAACTTCTACCAAGTTGCTCGAAGTCTGCTGCTAGATCTCTTAGGAAGTTGACCTTTTGGAAAGCTGCTCCTAACGCTTGAGCACCTTTTCGAAGAGTTTCTTGTTCAGATGGAGCAAAGCTCTTTTCTTGAATGAAAGCTTGTAGACACATCAAACCAATAACTTCAGCTGATCCATAAACGTAGGTATCAAATGCCTTTTGGTCATACTTGGTCTTCTGAAGATCTAGACGCATTGAGTAGAAGAAAGGTTCAACAATCTTTCTGGTGATGCCGGTTTCAATAGCGGTTGCTGCAAAGGCATGAACAACAAGGTTGGTGCTGAAACCTAAGTTCATGGCCTTATAGGTTTCCTGCTCCAGATTGTTCAGTTGAGAACCTGCTTCAACCCTGCTGTTTGGTCCTAGTGCTCCAGCTGCAGCTCCATCGACAATCTCGTCTGCTACTCGAACTAGGGCGTAGATGTTCTGGACATGGGTGCGAATAGGTTTGGCTAGCAAGTTGGTAGCTAGCCCAAATGAGGTCGAGTATGACCGGATGACTTCACGGCTGGAGACGATGGCAGCCTTGGTATATCTAGCAAGGCTCTCTTTGTCTAAGGTTTCTTGAGGAGTTGGCACATCTCTAGGCTAAACCACATAAAAGCCCGTCTTCTTATATGTATGGATATTCGCCTAAACTTAGTAAATGACTGGAGACATGAAGCCTAGAAGCCGCGTTGTTACTGAAGGTATTGAACGTGCAGCTGCCCGAGGAATGCTTAGAGCCGTTGGTATGGGCGATGAGGACTGGGAAAAGCCTCAAATCGGTGTTGCATCCTCATGGAATGAAGTAACCCCCTGCAACCTTTCCCTTGATCGACTAGCTGATGCAGCCAAGATGGGTGTTCACGCAGCCCACGGTTACCCCCTTGAATTTGGAACTATTTCCGTATCTGACGGTATTTCTATGGGCCATGAGGGAATGCACTTCTCTCTAGTTTCTAGAGAAGTCATCGCTGACTCAGTTGAGACCGTAATGCAGGCAGAGCGACTAGATGGTTCTGTTCTATTGGCTGGTTGTGACAAGTCTCTGCCAGGTATGTTGATGGCTGCTGCTCGTTTGGATCTGGCTTCAGTGTTCCTTTATGCAGGAACTATCGCTCCAGGCTGGGTAAAGCTTTCTGATGGTACTGAAAAAGAAGTAACCATCATTGATGCTTTCGAAGCAGTGGGTGCTTGCAAGGCTGGAACTATGAGCCTTGAAGATCTAGATCGTATTGAAAGAGCTATCTGTCCAGGTGAAGGTGCTTGTGGCGGTATGTATACCGCTAACACAATGGCTTGTGCTGCTGAAGCTATGGGAATGAGCCTTCCAGGTTCAGCATCGCCTCCTTCTGCAGATAGAAGAAGAGATGCTTGGGCTCACCGTTCAGGTGAAGCAGTTGTAAACCTAATTGCTAAGGGCATCACTGCTAGAGACATCATCACCAAGAAGGCTTTAGAGAACGCAATTGCTGTGACCATGGCCTTTGGTGGTTCTACTAACGCTGTTCTACACTTCCTAGCTATCGCTAAAGAAGCAGAAGTAGATCTAACTCTTGATGACTTCAACAGAATTGCAGACAAGGTTCCACACCTAGGAGATCTAAAGCCTTTCGGTAGATACGTTATGGCTGATGTTGACCGTGTTGGTGGAGTCCCTGTTGTTATGAAGGCTCTTCTAGATGCAGGCCTAATTCACGGAGATGCTCTAACTGTTACAGGTAAGACTGTTGCCGAGAACCTAGAGGGAATCAATCCTCCTGACCCAGACGGCAAGATCATTAGAGCCCTAAACAACCCAATCCATAAGACCGGTGGTATCTCAATCCTTAAGGGTTCAATGGCTCCTCAGGGTGCTGTTGTGAAGACTGCTGGCTTTGACCTAGAGGACTTCACTGGTCCTGCCCGAGTATTCGACAGAGAAGCAGCTGCTATGCAGGCCCTATCTGAAGGCAAGATCTCTAAGGGCGATGTAGTCGTTATTCGTTATGAAGGACCTAAGGGTGGCCCTGGTATGCGTGAGATGCTAGCCATCACAGCAGCTATCAAGGGTGCAGGTTTAGGTAAAGATGTATTACTCTTGACTGACGGACGATTCTCAGGCGGCACAACCGGCTTATGTATCGGACACATTGCACCAGAGGCGACCGATGGCGGTCCAATTGCTCTAGTGCGCGATTCAGACTTGATAAGAGTTAACATCGCAGCTCGAACGCTCGAACTACTAGTTGAGCCGGAAGAGTTGGCAGCCCGGAAAACTCAATGGGTTCCTTTAGAACCCCGATATACCCGTGGAGTCTTAGCTAAATACTCGAAGCTGGTGCATTCAGCAGCCGAAGGTGCTTACACCGGATAACACAGGTTTTGGTTTTACCAAACAAGGATGAATTATGGCTAACGAAACGTTAACAGGTGCTCAAGCGATTGTAAGAAGTCTTGAGCTTCTAGGAGTAACCGACATTTTCGGTTTACCTGGTGGAGCAATCTTGCCTACCTACGATCCACTAATGGATTCAACAAAGATCAGACACATCCTTGTTCGTCACGAACAAGGTGCAGGTCACGCTGCTGAAGGATATGCTTCAGCATCAGGAAAACTTGGTGTCTGTATTGCTACCTCAGGTCCAGGGGCTACCAACCTAGTGACAGCTATCGCTGATGCACACATGGACTCTGTTCCACTTCTTGCAATCACCGGTCAGGTGAACTCAACTTCTATTGGTACCGATGCTTTCCAAGAGGCAGACATCGTTGGTATCACAATGCCAATCACTAAGCACTCCTTCTTGGTTACTAAGGCAGAAGATATTCCTGGTGTTCTAGCTGCTGCAGTTCTAATTGCAACAACTGGTAGACCAGGTCCTGTGCTAGTTGACATCGCTAAGGATGCTCAGGTTGGCAAGATGGAATTCATCTGGCCACCTAAGGTAGATCTTCCTGGCTATAAGCCAGTGACTAAGCCTCACGGTAAGCAAGTTCAGGCTGCTGCTCAGCTAATCAAAGAAGCTAAGCGTCCAGTTCTTTATGTTGGTGGTGGAGTTGTTAGAGCAGGAGCTTCTAAAGAACTTCTAGAACTATCAAAGATTATTGGTGCACCTGTAGTTACCACTTTGATGGCAAGAGGTGCTTTCCCAGACTCAAACGAGCAGAACCTAGGTATGCCAGGTATGCACGGAACTGTTCCAGCAGTTACAGCACTGCAGAGAAGCGATCTACTAATTACTCTTGGTGCAAGATTTGATGACCGTGTTACAGGTCAGGTAAAGACATTTGCTGTTGGAGCAAAAGTTATTCACGTAGATATTGATCCTGCTGAAATTGGCAAGATTCGTTTTGCTGATGTTCCAATCGTTGGCGATGTTAAAGAAGTTCTAACAGAACTAAATGCAGAACTTATCGCTGAACTAAAGGGAACTAAGCCTGACATTGCTGAGTGGTGGACATTCCTGAATGATCTTCGTACTCGCTACCCACTTGGATACACCAAGCCAGAAGACGGCAAGATGTCTCCTCAGTATGTGATTAGTCGTATTGGTGAAATCTCAGGACCAGAAGCTGTATTTGCTGCAGGTGTTGGTCAACACCAGATGTGGTCAGCTCAGTTCATCAAGTATGAACGTCCTAACTCATGGTTGAACTCAGGTGGTGCTGGAACTATGGGTTACTCAGTTCCTGCTGCGATGGGTGCAAAGGTTGCTGAACCAGAGCGTCTAGTTTGGGCTATCGACGGTGATGGTTGTTTCCAGATGACTAACCAAGAGCTAGCTACCTGCACTATTAACAACATTCCAATCAAGGTTGCAATTATTAATAACTCTTCTCTTGGAATGGTTAGACAGTGGCAGACACTGTTCTATAACTCAAGATATTCAAATACTGATCTGAACACTGGAACAGACACCATCATGGTTCCTGACTTTGTGAAGTTAGCTGAAGCATATGGCTGCCTTGGTATCAGAGTTGAAAAAGAAGAAGACGTCGATGCAGCTATCAAACTAGCAATCGAAACCAACGACAGACCAGTTGTTATTGACTTCATCGTTGGAAGAGATGCAATGGTATGGCCAATGGTTCCAGCAGGTCTATCTAACGATGCAGTTCAGTTCGCTAGAGATGAAAGACCCGTATGGGAAGAAGGGGAGGAGGAGTAAATGTCACAGCACGTACTATCTCTTCTAGTTGAAGACCGTCCAGGTCTACTAACCCGTGTAGCGGGTCTTTTCGCCCGTCGTGGATTCAACATTGAGTCTTTGGCTGTAGGAACTACTGAAGTTGAGGGTCTATCTCGTATCACAGTAGTTGTCAGCGTTGATGGCCTTCCTTTGGAACAGGTGACTAAGCAGCTGAACAAGCTGGTCAACGTAATCAAGGTTGTTGAGCTAGAGCCTGATCTAACTGTTGAGCGTGATCATATGCTTATCAAGGTCAAGACCGATGCCGCTACCCGTTCACAGGTGCTAGAGGCAGTAACCTTATTCCGTGCCCGCGTCATCGACGTCGCGAGCGATGCTCTCATTATTGAAGTCACTGGCGAAACAGCCAAGTGCCAAGCATTTCTTAAAGTTCTCGAACCTTTCGGCATCAAGGAATTGGTGCAGTCGGGTGTATTGGCTATTGGACGAGGTTCAAAGTCAATTACTGAGAAGGTTCTTAAGTAATTTCAAAAACACAAAACAAGGAGAAAACAAATGGCTGAAATCTTTTACGACAAAGATGCCGATCTATCGCTAATCCAAGCAAAGAAGGTAGCTGTAATTGGTTACGGTTCTCAGGGACACGCGCACTCACTAAACCTGAAGGATTCAGGCGTTGATGTTGTTGTTGGTCTTAAAGATGGATCTGCAAGCAAGGCAAAGGCAGAGCAAGCAGGACTTAAGGTTCTTAGCGTTGCAGAGGCTGCTCAGTGGGCAGATGTAATCATGATTCTTGCACCAGACCCTCGTCAGAGAGACATCTATGCAAACGAGATTGCTCCTAACCTAACTGCAGGTAAGGCACTTGTCTTCGGTCACGGATTCTCAATCCGTTACGGATTCATCAAGCCACCAGCTGATGTTGATGTATTCCTAGTTGCACCTAAGGGTCCAGGACACATCGTTCGTCGTGAGTACCAGGACGGCAGAGGTGTTCCAAACCTTATTGCTGTTGAGCAGGATGCTACAGGTCACGCATTTGATCTAGCTCTTTCTTACTCAAAAGCTATTGGTGGAACCAGAGCTGGAACTATCAAGACAACCTTCACTGAAGAAACAGAAACTGACCTATTCGGTGAGCAGGCTGTTCTATGTGGTGGAGCATCACAGTTGGTTCAGTACGGTTTCGAAACTCTAATCGAAGCTGGCTACCAGCCAGAGGTTGCTTACTTCGAAGTTCTCCACGAGCTAAAGCTAATTGTTGACCTTATGTATGAAGGTGGAATTGCTAAGCAGCGTTGGTCAGTTTCTGACACAGCTGAATACGGTGACTACATCTCAGGTCCAAGAGTTATTGGCCCAGAGGTTAAAGAGCGTATGCGCGATGTTCTAACTGACATTCAGGATGGAACATTTGCTAACCGTTTCGTTGCTGACCAGGACGCAGGAGCTCCAGAGTTCCTAGCTCTGAGAGCAAAGGGCGAGGCTCACCCAATTGAAGCAGTTGGCCGTAGCCTACGTAAGCTTTTCTCTTGGATCAAGAACTCAGATGATTACGAAGAGGGCAAAGCAGCTCGCTAAAGATTTACAAGATAAAGCCCTCGTCGAAAGACGGGGGCTTTAGCTTTTGACCTGATTACATTGAAAGCCACACATTCAAAGTGGACTTCTATTCTTGAGCACTAAATTTATGCGGCTCGCTCAGTTGAAAAATTGTGCGACGGGCGCCAAACCAAAAGAAGCCACAGGCTAATTTGTCCAAAATTGTCTCCAAAAGACAACAATCTGGCTAACTTGTGCTAGAGTAAATGTACAGACATATTTAGGGGGAAAATGAAACTCAAATCATTAGCGCTAGGTCTTATCCTTGCCTCAATCACAGCAAACGCAGCTATTGCTGACGACATAGACGCAAGTGTTCAATCCTTGCCCAACTACTCTGAGATAGAAAAGTGTTCATCTCTCGAACCTTACCTAGGCAGCGGACAAGAGCCACCCGAATTCTGTACCGGCGATGTTCCCTTTTACTGGTACCAGAGCAATCCGAGTTGGTCAGGGCATGTCGTTGTCGGAAGCACCGATGTGTACACACAGGTGAAAGCATTAATAACCACTCCCGCAGATCGAAGCTATTCTTGCGGCTATGGCAACTGGGGAGCTTGGGTGGGGCTTGGGGGTTATAACAGCAGCAATCTGATTCAGGCGGGAATTACAAACAGTCCTACTGTCCCAGGAAAATACACCTTTTTCATTGAATATCTAAATGAGTCAAACGTCAATCCACCGATGTTTGTGCATTCACAAACTTTCCCACCTGGTACTGAGCTCCTTATTACAGTTAGTTACAATCGGGTGACAAAAAAAGCCTTGTTCTACCTGATGAACTATTCAAATGGAATTGAATATACAAGGACCACCAATGGCGATGTCTCAAAATATTACGATGGTTCATCGGCAGAGTGGATAAACGAGAAGAACGGGCCAATGATGTACAATTTTGGAACTTTTCATTGGGACGATGCGCAAGTCAGACTTCTTGATGGTTCTTGGTCAAACTTCGGGTCTGAGCCAGGGCTCGGCCTGAAGATTGTGATTGCAGGAAACACGATTGCTACTCCTCAATTTTACCCAACCACAGCAACTAGTTTTGTTGATAAATTCTACAGATGCAATTAGGGAGAGAAAATTGAAGGCAAAGTTCGCAGTCACAGGTATTTTCGTTTTTCTTCTCACACTAGGTTTGAGCGCTCTTCCGGCCCAAAGTCAAGATCCTGCTTCTCCAGTTCAAGAATTGCCTCAATTGGATGATATTCCTTGGTGTTCTGATGTAGACAGGTACCAAAGTGTAGGTATTTGCAAGGGTGGACCAGAACATTTTCACGGTCATTGGTTCCGAGGTTCAAATGAGTAAATCTCTTACTTGAGCTTGTAGACCTCTTCAATGATGCCTGAAGCATATTGCTTCTCATCAGTGAGCTTGAAGTTGTCATAGATGGAATCACTTTCAAATGCTGGTGTTCCATCGCCTAGTTCTTCAGGGCAGACAAACAGTCTCATGGTGGTGATCAGTTTTGCCTTCAGGAGCTGTCTAACCACGTCAGCTCCACCCATCACAAATAGCCTGCCTGGGTGGTTCTCTTCAATTAGTTCAACTACTCGTTCTATTTCACCTCCGGTGAAATAGATGTTCTCCTGGACTACGTTTTCGTAGAGTTCTGGGATATGAGTTAGAACGTAGGTGGGGAGGGGTCTAGGGCCTTGAACGCCGCTTTCGATCTCAAAGTCAAAGGTTCCTCGGCCCTGCAGGATTGCTGATGAGGTGCTTACTAGGTTGAAGTAGCCGTAATCTTCGCCTGAAGACAGGTACTTCTCAGCCCAGGACATATCTCCATTAGGGCCAGCTAGATAGCCATCGCTTGAGATAGCGGCATAGAAGATACGTTCATTCACAGTAAAAGACTAGTCATGGCTTGGGTAAGATTGAAGCACGCTTCGCTGTGGCAGCAAACATCCAAACCACCTAACTTCGAGGATCCTCACCTTGGCTAAACCAATTGTTCTTATTGCTGAAGAGCTTTCACCTGCAACCGTTGAAGCTCTAGGGCCAGACTTTGAAGTGCGTAATGTTGATGGCACTGACCGCAAGGCTCTTCTAGAAGCCCTTGCTACCGCTAATGCAATCTTGGTTAGATCAGCTACCCAGGTTGATGAGGAAGCTATTGCTGCTGCTCCTAACCTGAAGGTTATTGCTCGTGCAGGTGTTGGTCTAGACAACGTAGACATCAAAGCGGCTACCAATGCAGGTGTAATGGTTGTGAATGCTCCAACCTCAAACGTTATTTCAGCAGCTGAACTTGCTATTGCCCACATCTTCTCTCTCGCTCGCTTTGTGCCAGATGCTAACGCATCTCTAAAGGCAGGTAAGTGGCAGAGATCTAAGTTCACTGGTGTTGAACTCTATGAAAAGACAGTGGGAATTGTTGGTCTTGGTCGCATCGGAACTCTAGTTGCTCAAAGACTAATTGGCTTTGGAACAACTCTCATTGGCTATGACCCATATGTCACTCAGGTAAGAGCAGAGCAGATGGGTGTTGAACTTGTCTCTCTAGAAGATCTAATGAAGAGATCTGACTTCATTACTATTCACATTCCTAAGACTCCAGAAACTACTGGGCTAATCAGCACAGAAGAGTTTGCAATTGCTAAACCAAACCTTCGTATTGTTAACGCATCTCGCGGTGGCATCATCGATGAAGATGCCCTTTATGCTGCATTGAAGTCAAACAGAATTGCTGGTGCTGGTCTAGACGTATTTGTCAATGAGCCGCCAACAGGTTCACCTCTTCTAGAACTAGAAAACATTATTGTTACCCCTCACCTTGGAGCCTCTACTGATGAAGCTCAGGAGAAGGCTGGTATCTCTGTTGCTAAGAGCGTGAGACTTGCTCTAGCTGGCGATCTAGTTCCTGATGCTGTGAACGTTGCAGGTGGAGTTATTGACGCTGCTGTTAGACCTGGCATTGCACTTATGGAAAACATGGGTCAACTTTTGTTTGCTATTTCAGGTGGCAACGTAAGTTCAATTGAGGTTGAAGTTAGAGGAGAGATTGCATCTCTGGATGTATCTGTTCTAAAGCTTGCTGGTCTAAAGGGTTTCTATCAGAACGCCGTTACTGAGCAAGTGTCTTATGTGAATGCTCCTCTGATGGCTGAATCTAGGGGAGTCGAAGTAAAGCTCTCTGTTGATTCAAATAGCGATGAATACAGAAATGTAACCACCATTAGAGCAGTTCTAGCTGATGGAACAACATCTTCAGTTTCAGGAACTGTTATCGGACCTAAGCTTCAGCAGA
>JACCDN010825417.1_pt1 | contig 11519 bp, 8 predicted proteins | sample 7441691 | NCBI WGS metagenome assembly JACCDN01 (sample SAMN15323439, study PRJNA562643) | freshwater metagenome | isolation source: river surface water | place: USA:Blue River Watershed | collected 2017-08-16
ATGAGGATTTTTTGCATCAAAGCGCGCACATTCACACAAAGGCTGCCGATACGATTCAATTGTTAACGCGCGGGGTTGTATTCCCATTACCCGAAGGGTTAAAGGTTGTAACACAAGAAGGCCATGTGCGCAGCACCTTTCGTACTAAGTTTTGGGCGCAACATGCGCAAACCTATGGTGATTTACTATTTCAGCCAGATCCTATTCCTGCAGAAATTGCTTCGTTACCTATATCACACGAGCATCGCGCACAAATGGTGCGTTATGGTTTAGATCAGCCCCCCTTATTTGTCGGGCACTATTGGCTTAAAGGTCACCCGCAACCCATTACGCATAATATCGCTTGTTTGGATTATAGTGCGGTAAAATACGGTCGTTTAGTCGCTTATAGAATGGATGGTGAGCAACAACTAGATTCTAAAAAGTTTGTATGGGAATACGTGGATCCCTAATCCCCAGCCATTATGAGAATATTGTGAATTGGATTGTTGTTAAAAAGTTTCCGCTTGAAAAAGATCTCACCCACATTGCGGGCTATTTGAGCGAGTGCAAAATAGTACACCGCATTTATGAGGAGGCGGGTGAGCAGGTTATAGCGACCGCAGACCCGAGATTGGTGGGGCCAATAGCGCAGCTGTTACATGAACTTGAGCGGGGCACATTAATTCTTCAGCATAATGAAACTGAAACAGCGCCAGATACTACTGATATTCATGAGCAGCAAGTCCCTTCTTTTTTTCAACAAGTAAAAATTGTACCGGTTACGTCTGTATTGATTGTATTGTGCATCCTTGGTGCATTGCTGGTTTCATTTGATTCTCAACGCCAATTCGTACGTTATTTAAGTTTTCAAGATGTTTATAGTCCTAGCGTTATATCCTTGTCAGAGTTTTTAAACACTGGAGAAATTTGGCGATTGATAACGCCTACCTTTTTGCACTTTAGCTTTATGCATATTTTTTTTAATAGTCTAGGTATGTGGGATTTAGGCCGTCGGCTAGAACTCCTACTGGGTAAAATGAATTTTTTATTGTTTTTTGTTGTAACAGCAACGCTATCAAATATTGCGCAGTTTTTATGGCATCCCGCTGGGTTCTTTGGTGGCATATCCGGTGTGGTTTATGCGCTAGTGGGTTTTATTATGGTGAGCCATAAGTTAGCGCCAAATAAGTTGACTGCAGTGCAACCTGCAGAGTTAGGTTTTATGTTGCTTTGGTTGGTGCTATGTATGACTGGCGTTCTGGATTCGCTTATTGGTGGCGGTGTTGCTAACGCGGCGCATTTAGGTGGGTTACTGGCGGGTTGTGCTTATGCATTTATCACCATTAAACCCATTTCATCTAAAGTTTAAAATTTAATGTTTAAAGAGATTTCGCAATGGATTTACAAAAGCTGTTAAGTAGCATTACGCCCGATATTTACCAAAATTTAAAAACGGCGGTAGAGCTTGGTAAATGGCCAGATGGTAATAAATTATCTGCAGAGCAGCGTCAGCTGTGTATGCAGGCAGTTATTGCCTATGAGCATAAGCATTTACCACCAGAAGAGCACACGGGTTATATACCGCCAGAGCCGCATACATTTTGTGGTGATGAAGATAGTCATGAACATGATCACCCTGAAACAGAAAAACCTATTAAGTGGGTTGAGTAATTAATTTAATTAAGGAATACCTATGTCGAATTTTGAGCAGCAACCACAATCTATCTATCTAAAAGACTATACAGTTCCCAATTATTTAATTACCAAAACTGAATTACATGTCGATATTTACGATGGCTACACGCTAGTTACCTCTAATTTATCTTTGCGTGCTAATCCAGCGGCTAAGAATGTATCGCAGCTTAAATTGCATGGCGCAGATTTAGAGTTGGTTTCCATTGCAATTAACGGCAATAGTCTTTCTGAGGATGCCTACGAGTTTGGCAATGAAACCTTAACTATCAAAAATACGCCTGCGCAGTTTTTGCTAACTAGCGTTACCAAGATTTACCCTGAAAAAAATACTTCGCTGGAAGGCTTGTATAAATCCCGCACAATGTACTGCACCCAGTGTGAGGCAGAAGGCTTTCGCAAAATCACTTACTATCTTGACCGACCAGATGTAATGAGTGAATTCACTACTACGGTAGTTGCCGATAAAAAATTCCCCGTGCTTTTGTCGAATGGTAATTTAATCGGGCAGGGCGAATTAGATAACAATCGACACTTTGCTACCTGGCATGATCCCTTTAAAAAGCCCGCGTATTTATTTGCGTTAGTGGCGGGTGATCTCGCGCACATAGAAGATAGCTTCACTACTTGCTCAAAGCGCGATGTGACTTTAAAAATCTATGTAGAACCAAAAGATTTAGACAAATGCGATCACGCCATGACGTCGCTAAAAAATTCCATGCGTTGGGATGAAGAAGTCTATGGCAGAGAATACGATCTCGATATTTTCATGATTGTCGCCGTTGATGATTTCAATATGGGCGCTATGGAAAACAAGGGTTTAAATATCTTTAATACCTCCTGTGTATTGGCTAAACCCGAAACCACCACCGATGCAGGTTTTCAACGTGTGGAAGGCGTGGTTGCTCACGAGTATTTCCACAACTGGACGGGTAACCGTGTGACCTGTCGCGATTGGTTTCAGTTGAGTTTAAAAGAAGGCTTTACCGTTTATCGCGATTCAGAATTTTCGGCAGATATGGGTTCGCGCACGGTCAAGCGTGTTGAAGATGTCAGCTTGTTGCGCACCTTACAATTTGCGGAAGATGCTGGCCCCATGGCGCACCCCATTCGCCCGGAATCCTATATTGAAATTTCTAACTTTTACACCATGACCATTTATGAGAAGGGTGCAGAGATTGTACGCATGCTGGCGAATTTGCTAGGCAAAGAAAATTTCCGTAAGGGCACAGATTTATATTTTGAACGCCACGATGGCCAAGCCGTAACCACAGAAGATTTTGTAGCGGCATTGGCAGATGCATCCGGTAAAGATTTAACGCAATTTAAACGCTGGTATTCACAAGCAGGTACACCGCGTTTACAAGTGACTGATAAATACAATGAAGAAACGCAAGAGTATTCATTGCATATCAAACAAACATGCCCGCCCACACCTGAGTGTGCGCAAAAATTACCTTTCCATATTCCTATCGCAATGGGTTTGTTGGGTAGTGCAGGTGATTTACCTTTGTATCTCCAAGGTGCGGAACCCGATTTTGAAACCAGCGATAACACTCACATGGTTATTGAGCTCACTCAAGCAGAGCAGACGTTTGTATTTGAGCGCGTTCAAGAAAGACCTGTACCCTCATTGTTGCGGGGTTTTTCCGCCCCCGTAAAACTTCAATACGATTATTCGCGTGAAGATTTAATGCTGTTAATGAGCCGCGATAGCGATGGTTTTAATCGTTGGGATGCCAGCCAACAATTATCCCTACAAGTCATCAATGATGTGATTGCGGCCTATCAACGTGGCGATGACATTAAAAAAATCGCTATAGATTCGCGTTTGATAGATGCACTCCGCAGTGTGTTGCAAGACGAAAGCCTAGATCAAGCTATGGTCGCTTATATGCTGAGCCTACCCTCAGAAGCCTATATGAGTGAACTTGCAGTGGTGGTAGATGTTGAAGCGATTCATTACAGCCGCGCTGCTGTTCGCAAAATTATCGCTACTGAATTGCGAGCGGAATTTGAACGCATTTATAACGCTTACGATCACCAACAAACTTATGCGGCCACTGCCGATGCTATTGCAGCGCGCAGCCTTAAAAATATCGCTCTTGCGTATCTAATGTTAGTGGGCGATGACAAGATTGTTCGTGCCTGCGAGCAACAATATTTAACCGCAAACAATATGACCGATGTAATGGCAGCCTTAACGCAGTTAACGAATGCAGAGGCACCGCTCGCGCAAGAGCTTTCTGGTAATGCCTTGGCTGATTTCTATGAGCGCTGGCAGCATGAGTCTTTGGTGGTGAACCAATGGCTAACAGTGCAAGCAACGTGTAGCCTGCCTAATACCTTAGCGCGCGTGAAAGCACTTGAAGTTCATAATGCTTACGACAGCAAAAACCCCAATAAAATTCGCGCCTTGGTTTCTAGCTTCTGCAACAACAATGCAATTAACTTTCATGATGCAGATGGCGATGGTTACAAATTTCTTGCGGATAAAATTATCGTATTGAATGTACAAAACCCACAAATAGCATCGCGCTTACTAACACCGCTCACCAAATGGAAAAAATACGGCGCAGCGCGCCAAGCACTTATGAAAGCACAGATTGAACGTATTATGGCTGAACCGAATTTATCGAAGGATGTGTTTGAGGTGGTAAGTAAGAGTTTGGTGTGATTAAAGTGTTGGGGATCATTCGCGCCATCCATGGCGCTCACCCTGCGGGCAACCTGCGGTTGTGCAAAAATGCATTCCTGCATTTTTGTCGCAAGCTCAACACCAATCTACCAAGTGCTCTGTAGGTTGGTGTTGAAGAAAGGCAGCAATGCAGAAGAAAAATATCTGTATTTATAAGTCCGTCGCTGCGTTGCGCGGTATTTCGTTCGTGGAAAAGGCATTTATTTTTGAATTATCTCCATTCATATCGTTAATGTTTTGAGTGCTTATCTTTTCTAAGGACACATATAGATCACTAAATGCTTTGTTGAACATTGGTTTGAAGATTTGTTTAATGATAAGGTTTTGTTGATCTGCCTTTGATGTAAATGCCGCCAGACTGCCAAGATGAATATCGCTCGTTTTTTCTGCTAACAGCACGGTTTCATTTGTAACCGAGTCAAGGAGTCTTATCTCCATTTTTACATCACCGGCTAGCTCAGTTTCATTAGTAGGAGTATGTGAAAAAGTAGTTGAGGTTCTCATTCCTATAGAATTTAGCGTGTTTGGATCCTTAATTGCTTCGCTGCTTGTCTCAAATTTTGAGTTATTTGTACTGTGTTTTTCCCAATACAAATTCATGTCTAGTATTTTTAGTTCTGCAATTAAGTCATTTTTTCCAGTAAGTTTAAGGGGGCTTGCGTTTTTACTGTGATTGAAACTATTGATGACCTGCTTTTTTAAAGATGACAAGTATTTTTCATTGTCTTTATGGAATACATAGGTGCTGTACTTAAGTGCAGTTGAATCCTCGGAAAAAATCTCTGTGTCAGAAAAATTGATTGGAGAAAGTACAAGATTGCCATAGTTTGAGAGAATGCTTTTCGAATTGATCTTTAGTTTGTCAAAACCACCTATGCGTGGTGATTCAAATCCGTCTACATTAAAATTCACGAACTTTTCATTGGAGCTTGATGCATCAGCCGAAGGAGCTTTCTCCTGGCTATAGGCTATTAACCCATTAGTCGTTTTTCTAATGCTTTCTTCTATGTTGGATATTATTGTTTCGTCAATAAAACGTGATTTCCGTTTTTCAGACATATATGAGATCCCGGTTTTTGATTCGCTATACACAAACTGATCTTTTAATACCGCAATTATCTCTTTGGATTCAGCATCTTTTAAAACAACGCCTAACATGATATTGGCTTTAAAATATTGGGGAAATTCCCCGGCACAAATTGTACTTCCTGCGCCAGTAGTACAGGGGAAATTATCTTTTTTAGTCCAGTAAGGTGTGATCTTATGAATATGAACCTCTCCAACGAGTTTTTTCGATCCGGTTGAGTTGGCTAAAATAGCAAATTCGTTGTTGCGGATAGATGTGAAGAAGTTTTTATTCACAAGCATAATTAAATCTTTGCTGAAAAAATCAAACTCTTTTAGTGCGTGGCGATAATCGCGTTTGTCTTCGGTGTCAATTAATTTCTTACCAAAAAACAAAGGTTTGAATTCAATTTCGTTATATTCCCTGATGTTAATATCTTTGTTTATGGATAACCCGAGTGAGACGTTGTCGTTTGTGTTTTCTCTTATGGAAATCTGCTTTATATTTTTCGAGTCAGGAATATCTTCAATTTTTTCTTGTGTGTGTAGTGGAGCACTGCTGGTTGGTGGGTTTAATGTATCTGCTTTCTCTACTCGCCAAGACATTCTAATGGCAACATTTTCGACTGTTACAGCTTTTCCGCTTTCCATTTTTATCGGGAATTTTGATTTTTTAATGCCCTCGTACATTACTTTGTTGTAGTAGGCCTTTGCATTGTCATCATTACTGCTGCAGTTTGGAGCTATGTTAATAGGATGGCCTTGTGTAGTAACGGTAAACGTGGCTACACATTCCGCGGAGTATTGATTTTTTACAGCTTCCTTACTGTTATATACAATATTTTCCCTTACGATTTTTATATATTCATCATTCTCAAAAGAGTTTTCTATTTGCGTAATTTGATTGACACCTAACTTTTGTTCTCCGTCCATTTTTCTTATGACGCTTTCGACCGCAATGCATGGAATCTTTGCTGATATTAGGAACGTTAGTCGTTCAGGATTTATTAAATCCACTTTGCCGACAACATTGGGACATGAAATTTCAGCGGTCTTTAATATATCTTTTAAGGGGATATTAATTGCATTTATAGAAAGGTCAGGGCCAATCATATCAAGGCTTTCGTCTGTTCGTTGAATAATAAAATCTATAGTGCTGCACTTAAAGTCAAGAATTTTAGTTGAAATAATCTTATCCGGGTTTTTCAGTTTAACTTTTCCAGCCGTACCTGGACAGAATTGCTCAGCGAGGGTTACTAGTTGTGACAATGGCTCGTTTTCAATTTTTATACTAAATGTTTCTTTCGTTGGTTTTTTCTCTTCTGAATATCCTGCTACTGAATAACCAATCGTTAACAGAAACATGGCCATAATCGTAATTGCTTTACCATAGGTTTTTGTAAAACTTGTGTCGCGAATAAATAGGCGTTTAATACGGTTTATCAGTAAATTCTTTCTGCCCGTCATAGCAACTGCTGGTGAATACATTTCTTTCATTTCAGCGAACTCCTTGAGTGTATTGGCATAAAATAATGGGTCGCCACTGACAGCTACCGCTATATCGTCACAGGCGTTTTCGCGCTCTTCGTCCATTTTTGAAGAGATCCAGCGCGCAAATGGATTGAAAAAATAAAGTAGGGTGATCAGTGTTTGTAAGCCGCTAATGAGGTAATCGTTCCGGCGTACGTGGCCTAGCTCATGCAATAAAATAACTTCGATTTGCTTAATAGATAACCCGAGTACGAGACTTGCGGGCAGTAACACGACAGGTTTGAAATGGCCAACAACGCAAGGGATATCCACTATCTCAGATAGGCGCAATTGAATGTTTTGCGTGATTCCAACGCTATTTTTCAACTCATTAAAGAGTTGTTGCCATTGTTGGTTGGGATTTTTGTAATGGTTATTTTTAATATGTTGGCAGTAAAAAAATTCAGCTAGGTATTTGCTTATGCACAAAGCAAAGCCAATTAGCCATACCATTGAAATTTGATTGATATGCTGATTAATAATGTCGGAAACGGTTTGCACATAAGCTTGTTGGGTGCTTGAGCTTATTTCTGTGATGTATGCTGTGCTGACGATTTCGATGCTAACTGAGTCATAATAATTAAGATAAAAGGTTATGCCGCTTGCAATAACGCAGCTGACAAGCCCAAAGCTGTTTATCCAATAGCGGGTTGCTGCCGAGGCTTTTTTAGTGAATGCATAGCTAGTAGCAATCAATAATGCGATGAGAGTGCATTGCCACAGTGAGTGAATAATTGTCCAACCTATTGCATAACTAATCTCGTTGCTCAACAGCTGGGATAACGTATTCATTTCTTATTCTCCATATCAGATAAAAATTCCTTAATGTCCTTAAGCTCTTGCTTGGATACTTTTTCGCTACCTAAGAGCTGCATCACCAGTTTTGATTTCGATCCGCCAAAGGCTGAATGAAGTAGGCGATTGAGCATTGTTATTTGCGTATCTTCTTGTTCTGCACTGGGGAAGTAGATATGACTTTTCCCATCTTTTTTTCGCCCGAGCAATCCTTTCTGCTCCATGATTTGCATGGTTTTTAGTGTGGTGGTGTAACCCACAGGTTTTGTTTTACAAAGTTCATCGTTCACTGCTTGAACCTTGGCTTCGCCAAGGCTCCAAATAATGCGCAATATTTCTAGCTCGGCAGGAGTGGGGTTGGCCATTTCTTTTCCTTCTGTAGATATATACGTAGATCTTCGTAGTTAATTTATACGAAGGTTTACGTAGATGCAAGTTTTAGAAGTGTAAAGATTTTAGTGGAGGAGGTTACGTTGAGCGGTGAAGATCAAATTTGACGCTTAAAGCCTTGTTATAAATCTTTCGATATAGAAATAAAAAAGGCGAATGCACAAGAATACATTCGCCTTTTGGGAGATATGAGATGGCTAAACTAACGAAATTTTTTCTTTCGTAATCAAAATCTTCCGCTCTTTATACAGCTTACTCAGCGCATTTTTATAAATGCCCTTGCTGACTTTGTATTGGAAATAAATTTCTTCGGGTTCACTTTTATCGGTAAGTGTTGATTCGCCGCCGTTGGCTTTTAAGTGATCCAAAATAATATCGGTGAGTTGGTCGCGTACAACGCTGTTAACCGGCTGTAGGCTTAAACCAATTTTGCGGTCGGGGCGAATTTCTTTAATGAAGCCTTTTAATTTCTCGCCATAGAGTAGGGTGCGGGGTGCATTGTCGCGAAACACTAAACCTAAATGGGTGTGATTGATTACCGCTTTAAAACCTAGGTCTGTACGGCCGCAAATAATTAAATCCACTTCTTGTTGCACTTTTAAATCGCTCGCGCGCTCTTCTAAATGGTGGCTTAAGCGCGACGATGCGGTAATGCGTGAGGTATGCGGGTCTAAATAAACGCACACCACATAACTATTGCCCGCTTCCATGGGTTTAAGTTGTTCGTTATAGGGCACGAGTAAATCTTTCGGTAGGCCCCAATCTAAAAATGCGCCTACGGCATTTACTTCTTTTACTTCTAAATGCGCGCATTGGCCGACCATCACTTTTGGGGTGAGGGTGGTAGCGATAATGCAATCGTCGGAATCCAAATAGATAAACACGTCTAGCTCATCGCCAATTTTTGCGCCGCTTGGAACATAGCGCTTGGGCAGCAAAATATTGCCGTATTTATCGCCATCCAAAAATAGACCGAAATCGACTTGTTTAATCACGCGCAGGCGATTCATTTGACCAATGTTAATCATGTTTAACCTTTTGTTTACAGGGCATAATGGGCGCTATTGTAAGGCCTGCGCCTGATTATTGCTGATTAAAATAGAGTAGATGGTTTATGGAATTGTTTTCGTTTGATGCTCAAGGGCGTCATTTTGCATTGGTGTTGGATTTTGACTTGCGTTTGGAGCGTTTGTTTATTGATCAAACACTTATGTCCGTAAAACCCTTGGGTGATGCGACCAGCGTTCATGTGTTTGAGGATGCTCAGTTTGGCCGCTCGCAGCTGACGTTTAGCATCGACCCGAAATCGCAATCGGCGCACTATCAATTGCAGCCAAGCAATCTTGAGCCCATGGCAGGCGAAGCAGAGTTGAGCGAGCCAGCCAAGCTGATGGTCGCGAGCGCCGGCGATGCAAAAGCATCTTTAGGAAAAGGGCGCCAAACCAACTGGATTGTTTTGGGCGGTATCGCCTTTAAGTTGTTGAAAACAGTGCAAGTGGTAAAGGTGGCGCTGGTCGCGGCTTCTGTGGCGGTTTACAGCGTGATGTTTACTGTTGAATTTGCTTTGGCCTTGGTTGCGGTCCTTATGTTCCATGAGTACGGCCATGTGCGCGCCATGAAAAAGTTTGGTATTCCCACGAAAGGCTTCTATCTGATCCCTTTTTTGGGTGGTCTTACGGTCGGCGATAGATCTAAAACCCAATGGGAATCGCTGTATATTTCCATGATGGGGCCGGTTTATGGCTTGATTATGACCGCGATTTTTTATGTGATCTTCTTAATTACGGGCAGCCATTTTTGTGGCTTGGTCGCGGCAACAAGTGCATTCCTTAATTTGATTAACCTCCTGCCAATCCACCCCTTGGATGGCGGCCAAGTTGTTAAAGCATTGGTATTTTCGCGCCGTAACCAATTGGCACTCTTCTCTTTCCTGGGTGTGTCCGCTATTTGCCTCTATGCGGCATGGGCATTCGGCTTCTACTTCTTGTGCTTTTTCATTGTTATCGGTGTGGTAGATATCATCACCAACTGGTCTATGCCGATTTCGGCGGATATGACACCCCTTAAAACCTACGGAATTTGGTTTTCTCTTATGTGGTACTTAGCGGTGGCGCTGGCCTTTATTGCCATGATTGTGCTGTTAGTGGCAGCGCAAGTACCCGGCGCAGAGATCGTTACTAAGATCCTAAGCTCATAGCGCAATTGTGGCACGGATGTATTTTTATGGACATAAAATAGAAAAATGTACTATTATGGATTTGTAGATTCAACCCCTATGACTGGGAGTACATTATGATTGCGCTCACTCAAGCTTTGCCCGCAAATGCTGCACAAGCAGCCGTGGGTACCGCACTGAATATTATGGATAAGTGGAACTGCTCAGAGAAAGAGAAAATGGCGCTGTTGGGTGTTGGGCGTTCTACCCTGCATAAATATCAAGTGGCTCCCGCTAGTGCACGGCTATCGCCCGATTTGCTAGAGCGCATTAGCTACCTGCTAAATATTCATGCGGTGTTACGCATTCTCTTTGAGAACCCAGAAAACCAATACGGTTTTTTGCGCATGCCCAATAAAAATGCTTTTTTTAATGGCAAGGCACCCATGGAGATTTTAAGCTCTGGGTTGATGAGTGCGCTCTATGAAGTGCATCGCCATTTGGATGCAATTCGCGATGGACAATTTGCCTAAGGCAAATAGGGAGTTATTGATAAATGGATATTAACTCTATTCCTCTGGTTTCATTTCTTAGTCAAACAGCCTTTCGATTAATTCCCAGCAAGTACCCGCCCAAATCACTATTTGATGATGTTGCTAATCACGAAGAGTTTGAAATTCTTTTTGCGATTCAAGAACTCACCAATCCACGTATTCGCAATGAAGTTGGTAATTTAAATCGTGTCCCTGCAGAAGAAAGACCTTATGGCATTCGCGGCTGCAACTATGCATTAGGCCCTTTTGTGCATTTGAATCCGGCGGGGTCTCGATTTTCCAATGGTGACTTTGGCGTTTATTACGCCGCTGAAGATGTACAAACGGCAATCGCAGAGACGCGCCATCACCAGCAGAATTACTTTTCGGGTATTGTCGGTTTGAAATTTGATCGCTTGAGTATGCGTTGTTTGAAAACGCAATTCAGTGCGACTTTACGCGATATACGCGGTGAAATTTTCAAAGGTCACGAATACTACAACAAAGACAATTACTCCGTTTCTCAACAGCTAGGTGTGGCTATAAAAGATAACAATGAGAGTGGTATCGCCTATATCTCTGTACGCTTGTCTGATAAATCCTGTTACGCATTATTTTCGCCCAGTGCCATTAAAGACATTATTCAAACTACCCATTATGAATATATTTGGGACGGCGA
>JACCDN011226023.1_pt1 | contig 11519 bp, 3 predicted proteins | sample 7441691 | NCBI WGS metagenome assembly JACCDN01 (sample SAMN15323439, study PRJNA562643) | freshwater metagenome | isolation source: river surface water | place: USA:Blue River Watershed | collected 2017-08-16
CTCGCAAAAGAGAACAACGTATCGGAAGTTGATTATTCTCTGACACTTGAATAAAGTTAGGCAGGGGTGTGAATATTTGAAATGCGAACTAAATAAAATTTTAACAGCTTAAGGAGTAAGGGCAATGACCCCACCCACTAAACTTTCTACTGATGACAAGCAAGCTAATCCTTATTCTATACATCAAGGATTCTTGTATTCCTTAGAAGAAACTTTGCAAAATGCATTTTGGAAAAGTACTTCCTATCTTATTTCTTGGATTCCCTAATCAGCACGTTCAATTATCAATATAGCTGCGTCTTCTTGTACGGAATCGTTTTCTTCTTACTTGACAGATCTTGTAGAAGATTTACCTATACAGCAAAGTGTTCCGTTAGCTTGGCAAGCCCCTTATCAAGGTCCAGATTATTGGACTGCTCATTGTAGTGCTGTTATCGAAGACTTGCTAGAAATGACTACAATAACGCCTGTTACTTTGCATCAAACTTTACGTTCTTTGCAGGATTGTGTTGGAGAACAAATACTTTTTCCTTGGGTTCTTGATGAAGGTCTACGAGCGCTGCAACATTTTTATCAACAGGAAGCAAGCACTCAGGAATTATATGATCTCGTAACGAAACACCGTTGCTTCTTGAGAGATCAATTGCTCCAGCAACCTCTATGGACCACCCAACTGCTTAAAGCAGAACTACGATATCACTATCGGCATTGGGCGCAGGGTCAGTGCCGATGGAGGGATGTGGTACAAACAATTGCGGATTATTCTCGTGTTTTACCAGCGTATACATTGCAACAGGGGCTTGACCTATTACGTGAACGATTAAAAATTTTAACGGAAGAAGGGGAGCTAACGTCTACTCAATATCAACGAGGAAACAAGCTTCTGCGATTAGTGAGAAAAAAACTTCAAGATATTACGTCGTATTCTCTGCTTGAGACAAGCTTTGATCAAGAAGAGATAGAACAATGTACTGATCAAATGCTTATTCCTTATGAGGATGTTGTAATAGGTGGACTTACTATTGCCTTGACGGTACAGACTCTCTGTGGGAGTCTTATTCCTACTTATTCTATGTACAGTGTTACAGCTAGACAAGATCGAGATATAGATCTTAGCAGCAGATTTAATAATGCATACTCTGCGATGGTTCCCTGGGCTCTTTCCACTTCTTTTTGGGTTGCCACTCCGCTATTACATATAGTTGCCCATCATGCTTTTCTACCTATTTCTCCCTCTACAGTAGGAGTGAGTAGCGCATTCTTCTTATTTTCTTTGTCGCAGGCTAATGGAATAACTATACAAGAACAAATTGGTTGTGATGCAGGTAATCTGCCCAGTGAAGTGTTCTTCTTCGAACCGAATGGGGTAAATGGCGCATTGGATATCACCTCTCTAATGCAGGGTGGCTGGGTGGTTGTATGGGCCAGCCAAGGACAATCTGGCTCAGATTTGGATATCTATGCTCAACGTTATGCTATAAATGGTACTGCGGTGGAGACGAAATTTTTGGTCAATACTGATACTTCGGGCAATCAAAATAGTCCCGTCGTAGCGGCTTTAGAGGATGGTGGTTGGGTGGTTGTTTGGACGACTGATGGAGAGAGCTATGATATCTATGCTCAACGCTATATGACTAACGCTACCATGATGGGGGCAGAGTTTCGAGTAAACACGTATACCTCGAGTGTTCAAGGCGGGCCTGCTGTGACAGCTTTGCAGGATGGCGGTTGGGTGGTCGTATGGACACACAGTGAATGGGACAGCTACGAAGTCTACGGGCAACGCTATGCAGTTGATGGTACAGTCGTAGGGCCAGAATTTCGAGTGAATACGTATACTAGTGTTGGGTGGTACGAAAACAATCCTGCTGTGACAGCTTTGCAGGATGGTGGTTGGGTGGTCATTTGGGCGTACAATTATGGTCTCTATGGTCAACGCTATGCGTTCGATAGTACTGAGGTAGGATCGGAATTTAAGGTGACGGAGGATGATATATCCTATCCGTCCATTCCTGCTGTGGCAGCTTTACAAGATGGTGGATGGGTAACTGTCTGGTGGAGCGATTCAGGCGAATACTTGAGTCGACGTTATGCGGTTGACGGAATCCCAGTAGGATCAGAATTCCAGATAAACAGAAACGAATTTGTCGTGGGCGATCAGTATGATTTGTCTGTGGCGGCTTTGCATAATGGCGGTTGGGTGGTTATTTGGGCAAGCGAGGGACGATATTATGGCCGGCGTTACGATGCACAAGGATATCCTGTTTTAACGGTAGATCAGAGCGGATACTGGTGGGAGGAATTTACGTTTTGTTCAGATTGTGCTTATACTCGTGTGGCTGCCAATCCAAACTATGATCAGTGGTTAATAGCTTGGATTGGTACGTATTTAGTAAGTGTTGAAATTCAGACATATAATCATACTGGTGCTATTATAAATTATCTTTCCATGACTGATTTTGAATTTTTAGTCAGCACGTACACGTACAATTCGAAGGATCAATCGTCGTTCTCTGCTGTAAGTATTCTACAGGATGGCGGATGGGTAGTCGTGTGGGTGAAGGGTGAACAAAATAAGGCAAGGGAAGATATTTATGGTCAACGCTATGCGGCTAACGGTATCACAGTGGGGTCGAGATTTCGGATAAACTCTAATGGAGAAAGATATCAGTATTCTCCCGCTATAACGGGTTTGCAGGATGGCGGATGGGTAGTCGTATGGGAGAGTAAGTACTCAGTCGGGTACTACACCTTTATTGGTGATGTCAATGGTCAACGCTATGCGGTTGACGGTACTGTCGTAGGATCGGAATTTCGGGCGAACACATATACTGTGTGTGATCAATGCTCTCCTGCTATAACGACTTTGCAAGATGGCGGTTGGATGGTCGTATGGAACAGCTATGGAGAAGATAGCTTAGGTTGGGGTATCTATAGTCGACGCTATACGATTGAAGGTATTGCAATAGGGATAGAATTTCAGCTAAACACGTATACCACGGGTTTGTTGGAGGAAAGTCCTGTCGTGGCAGCTTTGCAGGATGGAGGGTTGGTGGTCGTATGGATCGTATTTGTGAACGACGGAAGTTCAGACAATGATACTGTCTATGGTCAACGCTATGCGGTTGATGGTACCGTTGTGGGGTCTGAGTTTCGGATAAACACTTATTCAGAAGGACATCAGTACTCTCCTGCTGTAACCACTTTGCAGGATGGGGGGTGGGTGGTTGTTTGGACGGATAAGAAAGAGATTTATGGCCAACGTTATGCGGTCGATGGTACCACGGTAGGGATGGAATTTCAGGTGAACACGGTTACGGTTACCACGAGCACTTGGAATGATCCTGATCCTGCTGTAGCGGCTTTAGAAGATGGTGGATGGGTGATTGTATGGACGAGTGAGAAAAAAGATGGTTCGGAGGAGGGGGTCTCTGGTCAGCGCTATGCAGTTAACGGATCCATGGTAAAAACGGAATTTCGAGTCAATACCTATATTAAGGGCTCTCAGAACATGCCTGCTATAACCGCTTTGCAGGATGGGGGGTGGTTCGTTGTCTGGACGAGCTATGGACAAGATGGGACGATTTCGGGTATTTATGGCCAACGCTATACTAACACGGGAGAACGTGTAGCCGTACAGATTCCTATGTTTCTGACCTTCCCACTTTCTGCTTCTATGCGAGAAGTATCTCTGCAAACCCAAGCACAGATTTTATCCTTGGGTGGGAAGTGGTTATTTGTGTGGGAACAAGTGCGCATTTCAATGAGCCAAAGTCCGAATGTCATCGCAGAGAGTGCATTTTTCATGATCCGTTATAACGATTATGGAACTCTGCTGGATGAAGGAACGAATGAAGCGATTCCCTGTTTTTTAAATGTGTCACAAACCTGTGTACAGCCATGGCAGATAGTCCTCATGTCAGTAGAACATTTGCTGCTCGTATGGGGAGACGGATTTTGTGTACGAGGGAATACAACTTTAAACGCGGCAGTATTTAATTATAGTGATTTAAATCCTATGAATCGCATGGAGCTGCAAAGTGGCTTGTTGGTGGATGTGAATTATGTGGTAGAGCCCGTTACGGATGATGCGTTTTTGTTAGCTTGGAGCCGCAATGACGTGCTGGATATTACCATAGTATCCTATGTATATGACACGCTGACTCATATTTTGAAAGAAAATGAGACTTTGGTTATCCCTGTGTTTATTAATGGAGTACGTGTGACGGATGGAGTGCTAACAGATTTACAACTGGTGATCGATTCGGACCATAGCACACTGCGTGTGGTGGCCACGATTAGACATATCCAAACTCCTTATTTTAGTGGGTGGGTAAGCACTGTGAGTTATCCAATAGGCCAGCAGAAAGAGAAGAATGTGGGACTCAATGGTCATTTATTACCGGTTGTATCTTCTCAAGGACAGGCTTTTGAGGCTGATAATATAGGATTGCAGCTTATGGAATTGAGCGCAGGAAACTATTGGGGAATCTGGCAGACTGAGAATACGCAAGGTTGTATATATGATATTTATATTGCTCAGTATCAGATTGATGTTAGGACTAACCAATTAGCGTTGATTAAAGGTGCTTTTTTAGTAAATGATATGATGCAAGGTCATCAATATCGTCCTCAAGCAATTCCATCTATATCGGCTATCGATCGAGTAGTGTTGGTGTGGATCAGTCAACCGAATGTGGCCTTGCAACCGAATATGAATATTTATTATCAATTGCTAACAGCCGCCATAGAGCCTCTGTTGTTAAGAACAGATTGCTTACAGCTAGAGTGTTGTGCTTTTGCTAATCAGATTGAAACCTGTGGTTTTTTGCCTGAAACCTTACAGATAGTGGCTAATCGGGATGGAGGTTTTTTAATCAGTTGGTTGGGTGATCAGTGGTGTAATGATACGCTACAACTCTGTGGTCGTCGCTTGAACTTACAAGGTAACATCGTGTCATTCGAACAAGCTTTTTCTTTTGAAATACTCGATGGTTATACAGAGCGGTCCACGCTCAATTATACCGAAGATACGCCTTTCATCATGCCTTCTGATTTAATCACTGTATATAGTCCAGCAGGAAATATCATAGTGCAGTTGCGTTTTACACCCTCTAATTTGGCTTCTACGGTTTTGAATGTTTATACTGAATCCGAACAACTGAATGTATCTTCTCCGACTGCTGGAGAGTGGCACCTTATTGGTCATTTTTATCATGTGAATCAAGTTTGGTCTAGCTTATATTTTGCTCCGACTGCTGATTTTAATGGAGATAGTCAAAAAATAGAATTTCGGATTATAGACGAAATGAACGATACGAACTGGCAAATAGCACCTATCAGTTTAATTGGAATACCCGTGAATGATGCGCCTCGTGCGATTATGGGGCAAATTCCTTGGCAGTTTAGCCAGCTGGATGAAGATATTTCCTTGGATTTAACGACACTGATTTATGATGTGGACAATCTCGAATCAGCATTAACGTTTGAAGTTGGTCCTTGCCTTTATGTCAACCAGACTGTAAATGCAACAGATGCTGTATCGTGTGATCAGCAGTTATCTGATTTACACAATTTTGATCCTGATGCTTGGGATATTCCTTGTCAGTGGCTCTTTGTGCAAAGCCATTGGTTAAAAGGGATGCTTCCTGAGGTAGGAGATTGGTGCGTAGCGATTGAAGCCAAGGATGGGCAAGCAACTTCCACCTTGTCGGTACCATTTCAGGCAGTTGAATCTTCTACTGTTACGGATCACTTAACGACCCCTCAAATTGCAGGCATTGCGGTAGGTACCGCAGCAGCGAGTTTGTTGGGCTTACTGCTTACTTGGAAAGCCAGGGAAAAATATCGAGAAGATAGCGAACAGACACGAGAGCATAAAAAACAACTCATTCAACAATGGGCTAATACCGAATTAAAGGATTTAAGGCAATCTTATTTACCTTTCATTACAAAAGCAGCAATAACAGCATGGGGTCAAGATTATTTATTTTATAACCCTCCTCATGAAGAAATAGTGGAAGATACGGAAGATAATTGGCAGCCAAGTATATATATTAGTGCTGCTGCTAATGACGCAGAAGGACGTGAGTGGGCTGTAAACTTTCTAATTCTGCATTTAGCACAGCTAGGTTTCAGAGTATATTTTGGGGAAAACCATAGAGAACGAGTAACTACTTTTGTATTAGTTATTCCATCTTCTAGTTATAGCCAATGGTACAATGAAGCTGAAAATGAAAGTACTCTTATTGAAGCAGCGTTAAATCGTGTGAGAGGTGGCTCAGCAGTTATTGTAGTTTTTCGGCCTAACACCGGTTATACAAATGAAATGCTGCCAGAAGTCTTACATCGTCATGAAGAAGATACCATTCCACAAAGGCGTTTACCTTTATTTGCGATAGAAAATGCTGCAGAAAATATGGCTGTTTTATTTTCTTTGTTAAGATGTATTGCCCCAGAAACATCACGAAAAATCCAGAATACTGAAAATCGTTTTTATAATTATGCCGCTCAAGTGAATCGCCGCACTCGGCAAATGATAGAAAAAGAAATAAATAGATCCATAGGAGCAACTGTGAATGTACTTACTGGCGCAAACTCTGTACCTACAATTGCAACTTCCCGGTTTTCTTTCTTTGCTCAAAGAACAAATATTGAGCCAGAGAGAGAGCCACTAATTGCAGATAGGAGTAGTATACAACATGATTCTGCCCTTTCTGCTTAAAAAAATAAACTAGGAGAATAATTATGAAGAACCAAAGTAATGACTTAGATGTAAATGTTCTAGAGAATTCCTCTGAAAATAAAAAAACAGAGGGTCCTATATTTTTGCAAGAGCATTTATTCATTCCCCATCAAGAAACTAAAGCCATGCATCTGCGAGAAGTAATTAAGCAAGAATGGAAACCGCAAAGTGAAGTAGAAATGCAAATTAAGAACGAACCATGGAATGAGCAGAATCGGTATGTCGTGAATTTGGTACTGCGTTTTGTGGTTAAAAATCAAAACATGACAATATTCAATCTTGAACTTACACAAAGTGGCGTGTTTCGTTTGGAAAATTTAGATGCTGAGCAACAGAAGTTTGCGCTCAATGCGGCAGCACCTGATAGCTTGTTTCCCTACTTGCGTAAAGGAGTAGCTGATGCCATGTTAAATGCGGGCTTACCACCTATGTGGCTAACTCCCATGAGTTTTGCAGCAATGTATCAACAACAGAAACAAAAAGAATTGGACGCAGCTAAACAAGAAAGTTCTTCAGCAATTCTAAATTAATTTGAATTCTGAAAAGCAGAGTAAGACTGCTTAGCACAGTACGTTGTACTGTTTGCATGAAGGGGAGAGTTAAGCCAGAGGCATGCATATCTCCCCCCTTGACTTCTCATTGTTCAAAACTGAAATTTCATTTCTGATGAATTTTTATCCGAAATTTGACTTAGGTAGAATCTTTACCCAGAAGTCATATCAAAAGATAGGTCAATTCGGCATTCCAAAAGCTGCAAATTTTTAACTTCTGACGGCTGTTAAATTAATATGAAGAATTCGCTGCTTAAACATCTTCTAAAAAATGGAGAGAGTAAACTTGAAAAAGCTTTCTTGAAAGAGTTTTCCACTCCTTTACATAGGTTGAACAATCCAGATTCAGTTTGTTTCTCCGAATTAATGGAAAAATTTATACATTCTTCTGCACGCATTTTGTTGTTAACGGGAGAAGCAGGAAGCGGAAAAAGCAGGATGACTTATAAATGGGCAAAATCGTGCTTACAACCCTCTGCTACTCAAGCGCCCCTGGTTATCTGGGTGCCATTAATTGACTGGGCTGATAGGGCGCTTCCTGATACACCAACTTTGTTGGAAGCGGCGGGTTTAACTTCAGATGAAATTAAGCTTTTAAAAACAAACAACATACCGTTGATATGGATTTTTGATGGGTATGATGAGTGGGGACAGCAACAGAATCATCATCATATTCAAAAAGAATTTTACCACGAAAAAAACAAAGTTGTTATTACTTGTCGAACCACTGCCTTACTTCAATATAATGATTACAGAAGATTTTTCTTTCCTATAAAACTGCGGATTAGAACTGATACTTATTGGGAGTATGCGATACAACCATGTTCAGAAATAGAAGTTCAAAACTATGTTCTAGAACAGATAAAGAATTTTTCAGGCTATAAAATCTATAAGAAAAAACTAGCTAATTGCAAAGAGCTACAGGACTTAATGAAAACGCCTATGGGCGTCTTTTGGGTAACAGAAGCATTGGTTCAAATCCTTAAAACAACGGCGGAAAGTGAACTTTCCACCTTGCCTGCTTCAGAACTATTACAGAGAATTTTAAGTAAATATCTTAGCTTTTTGTATCTTAGACAAGCTAAAAAATATAAAAAAGAAACTGAAAATCTTACTTCGTTAGAAAAAAAATTAAGTGATCATGCTATTTATATTGCAACTTGTGTTAAAGAAGCACCTGGATCTTGCATCATCTATCGTGGTAGCTATTTTAATAATCCTTCTTCAGAAGAAGAGAAAATGCTGACCTTAGGGGCAAGATGCTTTGGCGATAAGGTTACTCCGTTATGGCAACAGCTTGGTTTAATCATCCAAAAAAACCATTCTTATTATTTCCAGCATCCGTGCTTGCAAGAATATCTATCTACGTGTCAATCATCTTCCGCCAACACTATAAATTCACAATTGCCCCGCGGCTTGCCGCAGGGACAAAATCGCAATATTTTCTATGAAAAAGATCTGGAAGATGGACTTATACGATCATTGGCGGAAAGAATTTCTAAGAATTCTGTCTTACAGCAACGTCTATTTGATTATATTGAAGCATCTAAATTAGATCCTAAAGAAGCGAGGACAGCTGCAAATGCTATCACTATTTTGAATCGAGCAGGTGTTTCTTTCTCCGGGCGAGATTTCAGAGGTATTCGTATTCCTGATGCGGATTTACGCGGCGCAATATGTGATCATACCCAATTTGACAATGCCGATCTAAGTGGGGTGAAATGGGATGAAGCTTATTTACGAGGTGCCTGTTTTAGCGGTAGTCAATGGGAAAATGCCATTATCAATCAACGTCCGCAATGGACAGGCCACCGTTCTGCTATTAATGCTTTGGCGGTTACAACTCAATTGAGTGTCGGTTATGTAGTCTCAGGTAGTGATGATGGAAGCTGGATTATTTGGGATGCTAAAACAGGTGTGCCTTTAATCCGAGAACATTTGCACAAAAGCGTTATTACTCATCTTGTTTATCACCCTGAAGGTAAAGAATTAATTTCCGTTGGGGCAGACGGTGAAATTTACCGCTGGATAGCAGATACCAAGTTGTCCTATTTGTGTTGGCACCGTTCAAATGAAGAAGAAATAATTTCAGCTTGTGAAGTAGATTTTAAATACGCTTGTCTATTCTTAAGTACTAACAATCAATTATGCGCAATCAAGCCATCCAATCCTACAGATGAAAATTTTTCCTCTATTTCATGGAATCATTTGCAACATAATTCCTATAATATAGCGGTCAATAAAATCAAAGTGCTTGTCTTACACTGCAGTGAAGATATTTTATATGCGGGTCAATCCGATGGAATTTTAACATCCATTCAAAAAACGACTGGCAGGAAACTGGCTGCATGGGAAATAAGTAAGGTGTCTATCACATGTATGCGTTTATCGGAAGACGGAAAACGACTTGTTATAGGCGATGCTGCTGGAATTATAATAATCTGGGATACTATCCGAAATCAAAGCATACAAACTATTAATACCCACTTAGGTTCCATTAAAGCTTTATGTTTTGTACATGATAAAATTGTGACTGCTGGATCAGATAACAAAATTAAATATTGGTCTAAAAACGGGGAATTGCTACATGAAACAAAAAGACAACAAAGCAATATTTTAGCACTTGCTTTTTTATCAGATGAAGAAAATTCTCTTTTGTTATCTGCTGGAGCGGATCGCAACATACGAACACAACACCTTAATATCTCCAAGAATAGTGAACTTTTATTACCTAGCAGTACTTTGAAATCTAGTAAGGGTGAAGATTTCCCCATTTTAAATCTTATTTCTCTTCCTAACAATCGAGTGCTGAGTATTAATCAACAGGGTCAATGTGTAGTAAGAGATGCCATGACTGGCGCTTTATGGAAAAAATGGCCTGAAAATTTGCTGCCTCCTTTTTACCGAATGCATACGGATGGAATAGCAGGTAAATTACGTATTACCTCTATAGATTCAAGTGATCAAACGAATTTGGTTAACCATTCTCAACTAATGCCTATTTCCGTATGTGCCGCCTTAAGCATAGATCAAGGACATTGGATTATCGTAGGTTGCAGCGATGGTTCTTTACGTATTCTTAATTATCAAGGGAACATGCTTGGTACTTCTATTGCAGCTCATGCATCTCCTGTAACCGCTATTTTACACCATGAAAAAAAGTACATAATCAGTGCAGATCAAAGCGGACAAATTATGGGTTGGCAATTAAGACTCGATATTCAGGAAAACGAAGAAAACAAATGTTTATTGTTGCTTTGGACAAGCCAATCGCGCTTAGTTTTAAGTAATGCTTTTTTTGAAAATGTGCAAGGGCTAGAACCTTATTACGTGCGGTTATTCAGCCAGCTAGGAGCCCTGAATCCTGAAACAGCGCAATTAGATCTTTATAATGCTTTGCTCATGCATCAAACGGAAGAGGTTAAAAAACTACTCGATTATTACCCCCATTTAATAGATACAATTTTAGTTCTTGAAGATAGAAAAACAACGTGGCAACTAGCCTGTCAGTATAGTCCCTGGACTATCATTGAAATTTGTTTAAACAGTAAAAATTTTGATGCGAGACGAGCATCTGCTTCTATTCTGGAAAAACCAGACGACCCTTATAATCCCTTGTTCTTAGCGCTAAAATATAATAATTGGGAGACAGTATATGCTCTTTTGGAATATTTAGGGTTAAGCCAAGCAGCTATTAGTCAATTAGGTTGGCATAGAAATCCTCGCGTTATGCCAGAAATGACTCGGTTTTTAGCGGATGCTTGCAAAAGCCAAGATCCTGATAGCTCCAGAATGATTAGATACCTATTGTTATTAGGCGTTGATCCTAATGCTTCTGCCGTGGATGGTCGCACACCTTTGATGTATGTGGGAAATACAGAGGGATATTTTGAGGAAATAGCCAGTTTATTAAGAGAATATGGCGCAGATCTAGAAAAGAGAGATTATAGTGGAAATACAACTTTACTCCATGCGGCAGCTCATGGACAAACTCACTATATTTCATGGCTATTGAATAAAGCAGTAGTGGATGCTCAAGCCACTAATAGAGAAGGAAATGATGCACTTTTATGTGCAGTATACGGAGACCACCTCGATACCGCTGAAATTTTATTGCAAAATGAACATTATATGGGCAGGAAAACTAGGACAGAGAAAATACTCGAAGGGATAAAAGCGGCCCTGAAACATGGTAAGTCTGATATACGTTATCAAGCCGAGGC
>JACCDN010440681.1_pt1 | contig 11518 bp, 9 predicted proteins | sample 7441691 | NCBI WGS metagenome assembly JACCDN01 (sample SAMN15323439, study PRJNA562643) | freshwater metagenome | isolation source: river surface water | place: USA:Blue River Watershed | collected 2017-08-16
AACGAATATTACAATCGGGAGTCCAACATATTTCGCCTGTAATTGTACCATTGCCGACAAGAGATTCTGGAGACAAGGTTGCGCCATGTTCAAAAATATCATAATTAGTATTGAGTTGTTGAATGGTAATCTCATCAAAGTTATTCAAATCGGTTCCTTGAATTTGGAAACAAGCACTTTCATTTCGATGTATACTAATGGTATTATTCGTTAAACTTGATTTTAGTGTGGGTGCTATATTAGGCGATTGATTAATAATAAATTTCACCCGTACAGTATCGTCTTGTGAATATGGACAAGAATTATCGTAAGCAATAAAATCTAAGAATGCTCCAGCTCCAGTATCTAAAGGGCAAGAGGGCGTCCAACAAAATTTAGAATTAATTTCTAGAGAGCCCGCAGTATTCGGAGGATCTAATGAGGCAGAACCTGTAGCAAATAATTTATACATACCACTGGTATCAATTCTGAATTTTAAAATTTCTGTTGAATTTTGATCAATGGCATTCAAATCGAAACAAATTTGCTGACCAATATTTGCATAAATAGTATTGGTACCTCCGGCAATATTTGTGGTAATAACGGGTTTGAATCGAGGAGGGCAAATAAGAACTTCGAGTTGTAATTCTCTTCTTACTTCACCAATTTTCACACCATTTCGATATTCTTCTGCAATAATTGAAATAACATAAACCCCTATTTGTGTAGGAACAAGATATATTGTGGCACTATCATTATCTATAGTAATATCCGGATTACCATCCATCATATTCGATGAACTATAGCCAGTATTCCAAATGATATCTGAATAAGGTGCAGGACCAGTTGCAGCTTTAGGAATATTTCCGCCAGCACCTGTGTATCCACCTCCTGCCATTGGTACACCCATTTTCATTCTTATTTCATCACCATCTGCATCATAAATTCTGAAGTCGTATTTAAAAGGTTCACCTACGCATAAATAACTTAATGGATCACGCAGAAATTCTGGTGAATTATTTTTAGAGAACGAATTATTTGCAGGATAAGGCGAGGGAATTTCCATATAAAAAGCCATGGATTCATTTCCAGGACTGACTATATTTTTTATTACATTATTACGGCAGCAGCCTTCCCATTGAAAATAATACCCAGCAGAATTATTAAATGTAGTTTGAGGCATTGTAAATGTTGCAGTATAAATTCCCGTCTCTACGCAACGTAATGTAGGATTAATGCAACTTGTATTATATACAATCTCATTTACCGACCTTAAGGTCATTGAAATTGTTTTTATTGATGCATTCGAAGCTTTATCATATACTCCTACAGAAATATTATTTAGGAAATCAGTTCTACTTACACAATCGCGATACATTTTTAATTTCAATTGGTATGTATCACCTGAAATATGGTTATAGCTAAAATCACCACCTACTATATGAGAGGCTTGAGAATTCGCTCCAAATACAAGTAGAATTAGAATTAAAATAGACTTTCGGGTGTGGGTAATCAAGTGCATTTACTATAAATGTAAAAGAAATGCATTAATTAAGACAATTAATTACCTATCTGTAAAGTAATTAGAGGTAAAAACACAAGAATATGAGGTTAACTCTACATGAAATAATGCATTTGAACGTCCTGAGGGCAATTATCTAAAATATATTAGGTTAATCGAATAATAAGGTTTACTTTTGAGGACTGTTAAGTGATTTATATCAACTATTTGCGTTTCGAACTCGTATTGTTGCTTCTAAAAAAACCTTAATTAACAAAGGCTACGAGTTTTTCCCTAATCAGAAATCTTCAGAATTTGTAAACTAGCGAAAGCTATTAAATTGAATTTTTAATAAATTATAAATAATACAATGCAAGGAAAAGTTAAATTTTTTAATAACTCAAAAGGTTTTGGGTTTATTACACCATCTGATTCAAGCGAAGACATCTTCGTTCACACTTCAGGATTAATCGATGAAATCCGTGAAAACGACGAAGTAACTTTCGAAGTTGAAAGAGGTAAAAAAGGCATGAACGCTGTTCGTGTTGAAGTAGTAAGATAATATATTTCAAAAATATAAAGATCTAAAAAAAGCCACTTTCGAGTGGCTTTTTTATTTTAAGAAGATTTGCATGTAAAGCAAAGTATACTTCCTTCATTAAGTACACTCTCTGCCCAAATGGTTCCTCCATTTGCTTCTACAAATTCCTTACATAATATTAATCCTAATCCACTCCCCTTTTCTTTATCAGTACCATAATTTACTTTGGGGTTTACTCCAAAAAGTGAATTAAGCGTATCCTCACTCATCCCCATCCCTTCGTCAGAAATACATATCCTTAACATGTTATTTTCCAACACTGATACTTTTAAGGTTATAGTAGACTTATGCTTCGAAAATTTAATCGCATTAGATAATAAGTTACGCACTACAAAATCGAATTGATCCTTGTCTGTATGTGCTTTTATAGACTTTTCGAAATTTACCTGTACCTGTATATTCTTTTGTCTTAAGTTCAAATCGAATAGATCCAAATTATTATGTACAACATCATAAATATAGAACGGTTCTGGATTCGATTTAACTTCTCTAATTTGAGCTTGACCCCATGTTAAAATATTATCTAAAGTAACGAGAGATAGTTGTGTTTGTTTCTTCAATATATCTAACAATTCTTGCCTCTCTGCTTGAGATATCTCATCCTTTTCTAATTCAAATAATAAGGATAAAACATTATTGATTGGCGATTTTAGATCATGTGCAATAATTGAAAGCAATTTATCTCGAACATGTAAAGAATGCACTAACTCTTTATTCAATTTATTTCTTTTATATGAAGCATACCCTACTACTGCAAGAATTACCAGAATAGCCAGAATCAATACTATTGCTATAGATGTTTGTAAACTTTGTTTTTGAGCTAGTAGTTCTAATTCTTTAATTTCTGATTTAGATTTTACCAACTCGAAATTAGATTGAAGAAGTTCTATTTGCCCTTTGTTTTCATTGCTCAACAATGAATCATTTAAACTATGGTAATTTTCTAAGGCAATGCAAGCACCTTGAAAATCTTTAACGGATTTCTTTACTACGTATAATGATTGATAAATTTCTAACAATAAATAACGTTGATTTATTTTAGTCGCAATTTCTATTGCATCTTGCATATATTTTATACATAAATTCGGATTCGACTCCTCGTATAAAAGCGCAATATTATAGATAACTCTAGCTTGTTCTTCAGGGATATTGTATTTCTCGCAAAGAAATAACGACTCATTGTAATACTCTAATGCTTTAGTATTTTGATTTAGGTTTGAATAACAATTGGCAATATTAGTATTTACAGTTGTTGATAAAGAGGGCACGTTCAACACTTTAGCGACCTTATAACATTTGAAAAAATAATAAAGCGCTTTGTTAAAATCGCCTTGTATAGCATAAAGTGTTGCTAAATTATTTACAATATTACAATAAGATAAATTTGTTGTGTCTTTTAATAGATCTAAAGCTTTGTTTAAATACATCGCCGATTTATCAAAATTTTCTAGCTGAGTATTTATAACTCCTAATGAAGTATAGGATTGTATTATACCAGCAATATCATTTATATTTTCATTAATTTTTAATGCCCTTAAAAAATAGGAAGTTGCTTGTTTATATTTAGCTTGCTTAGCTTCAACAACTCCGAGTGCATTGTAAGTATCGGCAATACCACTTCTAAATTCGATATGATAAAAGCTTTCTAATGCTTTAAGTAATGATGTTCTGGCTTCTACTAATTGACCGTGAGATTCGTAAAGTTTACCTTCAGAAAGCAAAAATGTAGCTGTCGCCTTTTCATAATTCAAATTTTTCGCATATTCAAAACCTAGTTTTAAATAGTGATTTGCTGAATCGACATTTTTGTGATTATAATGCGTAATTATACGATCATAAACAATAAGTTTTGCTGTGTCGTTATCCGATAAAACTTTTAATTCGTTTTTTAATACATCTATGGGTTTCTCTTTAGCATTACCAAACAGAAATGTAAACAGAAGTAATACAGTATATGTATACTTTAGCATAAAAGGGTTGTTGTGTTGTTAATCCTAGGTAAGTTATAAATTAAGTTCTCAATAAACAAGTTAATTATGTACTTGAATTACAAATAAAACTAACTTTAGTTCCACTATTAATTATGCTTTCGAGCCATATAGAACCTCCATTTGCTTCTACAAAATCCTTACAAAGTAATAAACCCAATCCACTACCCTTCTCATTAGCTGTTCCAGCATTAAGAATAGGATTAACTCCAAACAATGATTTCAGAGTAGTGTAATCCATACCAATACCATTATCTTGAATAGTGACTATTATCTTACCTAAAGAATGCTGTTGAGCTTGAACAATAATTGAAGCATTGTTATAGGAATATTTAATAGCATTCGAAAACAGATTCCTAACAACAAAATCTAATTGATCAATATCGGTTAGCACTTTCAAATTTCTATCAAAATTTAATTCGAATATTAATCCTTTATTTTTAGCTTTCATTTCAAAGAAGTCTAAATTTCTTTGAATAATTTCCATTAATAGAAATTCTTGTGGATTAGTATTAATACCTCGAATTTGCAGTTGCCCCCATTTCAAAATATTATCTAAAGTGACCATAGATAATTGGGTTTGCCTTTTTAAGTCTTCCAATAACTTAATTTTCTCTTGACTAGTTAAATCTCCCTTACCAAGTTCATCTAAAAGCAGTAAAATGCTATTAATAGGCGATTTCAAATCGTGAGATATTACAGATAAAAGTTTATCGCGTACTAAAACTGATTCTAATAAATCTGTGTTTAATTTTTTTCGTTTATTAGATGTAAAAGCAACAACGCCTAAAATGGCAAGAATTGCAAATATCAATACACCAGCAATCGTTTTTTGCAGGTTATGTTTTTCTTTGTTTAATTCTAATTGAACAATCTCAGCTTTTGATTTTTCCAGATCGAAATTAGATTGAAGTAATTCAATTTCAGTTTTATTCTGAGTACTTAGTACAGAATCGCTATATAAATGAAACATTTCAAAAGCTTCTACTGCACCTTTATAATCTTTAAGTGCTGTTTTAATAGTATAAATGGCTTCATATATTTCTACACAAAAACTTTTTATACTCAAACGTTTAGCAATAACTAATGCATCTTCGAAATATTTTAATGCTAATTTGGGATTTGTGTTTTCGTAAGTTACGCCGATATTATGCAGTACTCTTGCTTGTGTTTCCGGCATATCATATTTAGTACTTAATTTTAGAGCCTCATCATAAAATCGAAAAGATTTCTCTGGATTTTGAAGGTTTGAATATGAAATGGCAATATTCAGAATGATGTTAATTTTTGTAGATGTTTTTGAATTTTCATTTAATGATGCCAGGGCAAGCTCAAAATAATAAAGTGCTTTTCGATCATCTGCCTTCATCCCCATTAATGAACCTAAATTATTACAAGCGTCTATATACGTTTGACTTCCAATTTCTTTTGATAAGTTTAAACAGTTTACCAAATAAATTTCAGACTTTTTGAAATTATGGATATACAAATTAACTAGTCCAAGTGCTAAGTAATTTGAGGCAATTCCTTGTTTGTTTTTTAGTTTCTCATTGAATCTTAATGAACGTAATAAATAACTTGTAGACATAGAGTAATTCCCCAGTTTACCATCTAGTACGCCCAGCATATGATAAGTATTTGCCAAGCCTAAGGCGTTATTTAAATTATAATAAATATCTAAGGCATGTAAGGTGATTTTACGGGCAGGTAAAAACTCACCATGACTTTGTAATAATTCAGCTTCTGTTAAATCTAATAAAGCTACACTACTGAGAGAATTAATTTTCGCAGCAAACTGACGAGCAATATTTAAATAAAAGGTGGCAGAGTCTTTATGCGTGATGCTATACGTTTGAACAATTTTCGCATAAGCTTGTATTTTAGCAGTGTCTGAAGGAGTGTTTTTCAAGAAAGTTAACAACTCATCTACAGCCTGATTTTTTGCATTTGAAGTAATGGCTAATAAAAAAAAGAAATAAAAAAGAATTCTGAATTTCATAAATAGACTTTTGTAAAAGTCTAAAGTATCATATTCTACAATGGTTTTGAGGGTTTATATACAAATGTACTAATACTAGTATTATTGCCAATAATGATCACCATAACTGCAAAAAATTTCCTCCCCAATTTTTATGCTTCTTTTTGCAACTATACAGGGCTGATCATTTTCATCTAAGGTAATGTAGGAGTTATTCTTAAAGTTAGTTTTTATGCTACCATTCGCATCATTAGCATACTTAGCAAGGCACTCTGTATACATTGAATCCATAACCCGTCCATTTACTAAGATTACAAAGTACGATTGAGTATTTACCCTTTTATGCTGTTCCTTAGCATCTATAATTTCACCTTTAAACACTGCTATGATTTCATCTTTATAAATTTTTATGGCTGTATATAATCCTAATCCAGCTCCTGTGATCTGTGAGGGATCAGTATACAGGTAATCTTCTTCTGGAGCATCAATGGTAGTAGTAGGAATGTTATTATACATACCGCAAATTATGCATTTTATTAATCACAAATAAACCCATTCATGCCGAAATCAAACAAATTGTATGATTGAGTACGCTATTAAACCGGTTAAGTATTCAATTAACTTACTTAGGATCATTGTACTTAAACAAGTAATTAAATTCTGTAATACAATAAGTTTCTTTGTGAATGGGATTGTTAAGTTCACTTTTAAAGGGAAGTACAGATGCTTTGTTCATAGCTGAATCGAACACGGGGATTCTTGTATACGCTAATGAGGTAGCCTGTCAGCTTATTGGCTATAAACGAGATGAAATCATTGGGAGACATCAATCTACATTGCACCCACCCGAGGAATTAGATTTTATAGTTGCAAAGTTTATAGAATTTACCACCATAAAAGGATACAAAGAAGTTATTACACATGTATTGCATAAAAATGGAAATCGTATTCCAGTTAAAATATCTTCTTCAAATAATTTTGAAGAAGAAGGCAAAACATATACCGCAGCATTTTTTAAAGATATTACTTCTGAAGAAGAGCTTACAAAAATAGCTTACATTCAATCTCATGTTGTTAGAGCTCCAATTGTAAATATCCTAGGATTACTAGAGATCTTTGATATTGATAATTTCAATGGCACCGAAGAACAAAAAAATATAATTCAAACTATAAAGAAATTAACACTAGATCTTGATGAAATTGTAAAAGATATTGTTAAAAAGACAAATAGTAAGTTTTAAGATTAATTGAAATCTTCTGCCTGTCGGCAGACAGGGAATTATAAAATGATGAGGGTTCTTTCGATAGAATTCATAAGAGTATTGTCTACATTATTAGCTATTGCATAATTGCTCCAATTTGAAACTATAGCAGATATCTTATCAATTATTTCTTCTACATTTTTTATATTCATGCTTTTGCCAACAGCGAGCAAATCCTTTCTATCAATGTTTTTTCTTTTACCGTTAACACTAAGAGCATGTTGACTAACCCAACTGCTATCAGGTCTGTATGCATGGCAAATATCATATGCTGGAGCTAATTTCCAACCTCCTGATTTATTCATCATAAATGCAAAGTTTTTTGTGTGGTCATCACAATTCCTAGACATAATATTGAAAACCATTCTTCGGAAAAGTTCTTGAGCTTCTGGATAACTCAAACTAAGCATTCGCATGGTTTCAAATAGTTCTTCATAACTATATAAATTTACCTCATTAAAATCAAAATGCCTGATTGCACAAAAAGTTTGAACGTGAATTTTATTCTTCCCATTTTCTCTATCGAATCTTTTTGTCATGAAGTGTGCTCTTCCATTCTCTTCGAGTAATCTGGATTCCATCATTTGAATTTCTGCATCAATTGCCATATCGTAGTAAGCCTTCTCAACTCGTCCGTAACCCTTTGAGGCACCAAACTGAGAATCAGAAACACCATCAAATTTAATTAGCCAATGCTCAAAACCTTTAGGGGCACTTGCCTGTCCGCTTCTAACTTCTCGTGTTATTGGGTTGTAAGTTATTAATGCTTTTGCTCTTGCTCCACCTGCAGAAGATCCAATTTTCAGAATTTCAAAAAGTGCTTTTTCTTCATCTTCAGATAAATCCAAAGTAAAGTCTTTTCTACCTGTTAAAATTTCTTCAGCTATTTCGATAAGACTTCCTATTTCAATTTTAGTGGAACTATTATTCGATTTAGGTTGAACTGGTTCAAACTCTAAAGCTCCCATTCCTCGCTCCCCTATAAAACAAAGGGTTTCTACAGGATTTAAACTATCTGTAGGTCTTCCTTGACTTGTTAACCAAGCATTGATTAATGCATTTCCATATTTATCTGGAAGAATATCTGCAAGCAAACCAGGCAATCCTTTGAATGTTGAACTATTTCTATTTTCAGGAAATTGATATAAAACATCTCCATTTTCTGAAGGCATTACAATTGGAGATAAATTTATTCCTGATTTTAAAAAATTATGATCGTACTGGAATGTACCTAGTCCTGTATTTGGATCCCACGCAATAGCACCCACTCTAGTATTCCATATTTTTACGAAAGCATTATTAATCATCACCAATTAGATTTTTTTGTATTAGATTTCTTGACATTCCTAGAAGCTTTTTGGCGCATCTTCATCTCCATTTCGGCTAACAAAATTGGACTAATTTGTTGTTTCACTTCAAACGATTCAAAAACTTGAAGTCTGTTGAGAATTCTAAGAACTTGAATTAAAGTTATCAATTGAGTCCTTTTCCCTAATTCTAAATCCGATAGGGTTGTTCTATTTATTCCTGCTTTTTCTGCAAGACTCTTTTGGGTAATATTTTGTTGCAAACGATGATGCTTTACAAAATCACCTATTGTTTGAATGATAGCATCATCACTCATTTTATAAATATTGATGATGGTTTTATCCGACATAAATTCAAAATTTTAAGCTTTATGATGGTTTTATCCGACAAATATATAAATTATATCGACATAATAATAATAATTTGATGGTTTATCCATTATAAAAAAACTCCAGCCTCACGGTTTTCAGGGATATCCTAATTTCAATATTTTCAGTGATGTATAGCCTGTTTTCTCGACCTACATTTGAATTGTCAAACCAATCAAAAAAATTATGAAAACGCTTTTAATCACCATCGCAATTATTTGGAATATTATGATTTCAAATTCTGCAAATGCTCAATCGAGTATCATTAATAATGTTGATTTTACCATTAATGGTACGGAAGAGTGTCCAATTTTCATCTGGAACAATAAAAAAGAAGTAAATACAAGTTATTACTCCATAGAATATTCATATGACAATATGAACTTCAACATCATTGCCAATGTAAAGGCTGTTGGAAGTTCTAATTTCAAAACGAACTATATGTACTCTAGTTTGTGTAAAAAGCCAGAATGTACCACATATTACAGAATAGTTCTTGTATTAATGGGAGGAGAAAGAATTGTTACAACATCTAAATCAGTAGTAATAGTTGATACTACTATTAATCAAAATGTTATAGCAAAGACTCTTAAATAGAAAAATTAAGGTTAAATTTATAAATACACCAAACTAAATCAAAAATGAATACACTTACAGCTCCACGATTTGTGATTCTACAATCGAACACAAACACTTCTCAGTATTTCTATCTTGTTCTTATGGATCTTCCACCTGACACAGCAGATATACAGTACTCACAAGCACAAAATATCACACCAAAAATGAATGGTACTGAGCTTGAATACAAAACAACGGCATTTGATCTTCCAGAAAATTACGAAGGAGTAACCGTAACTTACTTATTATTACCTTATGCTGTTGAAAGCAATGACGGCATTCCAAATATTACCCAAATTTCTTTCAATGCTCAAAAGTCTGCGAAGAAAGGTGATACCGGAGGTGTTGGTACGAAACACTTAGACGAAGGTGGCGATACAAACTATATTCTTAAAGACAGAGTATTTGTTCTTAAATCAGACACCAATGATACCTACTTTGTAGGTGGACTTGTTGATTACCCTAGCACATCTAGTATTGGTTTACCATTACAATTAAAAAACACGAACGAATATGAAGCAGGTATACGTACAGTAGCAAATCCAGCTAAAACATTTCTTGCATATACTCAAAATCCAGCTAGCTATAATATAGCAACAAAGGTAGCTAGTATTGCTGCTATTTTTATTAATGGATATAACGACAGTGAACACAAAGGAATACTTTGTTATAATGGAGTGGATTTATATGCGAATCCAATGCATCCTGATTACGGTTCAAACGTTAGTCCTTTATAAAGAAGACACATGCTTACGATTCTCAAAAAACAAATACTTTGGATTTGTATTGCAATTCTTTGCACAATAGTCGCTCGTCCATGTAATGCTCAAACAGATACTAATTCTATAAAAGCCATATTTATAAAGGCAATGGAGTATCAGGATTACAATAACGATTCGGCAATGATACTTGCCCAGAAAGGATTTAATTTATCTAAAAAAGCGAACTATAGAGCAGGACTAGGCATGGCATTTATGCGCTTTGGTGCATTAATGAATATTAAGGGTGAAACAGATTCTGCCTTAATGTATTTTCGAGAAGCATTAATAATACGCAAATCATTAAACAACAACACAGGTATTGCTGGGCTTTGTATGCAAATTAGCAAAGTATTTAGTAATAAAGGAATCAAAGATTCTTCATTTTACTACATGTATGAAGCCCAACGATACTTCGATAAAACGAACGATTCGGTCCAAATTGCAAGTGTTTATTTAGAATTAGCAAACTTATATACTACTTATGGAAGCTATTCTATTTCACTTAAAAACTTAAATAAAGCCTTACCTATATTACTGAAAAATAATGCTACCGAATTACTCTATCAAACTTATATAGAATACGGTAATTTATATTTCAAACAAAGTGAAAATACAAAAGCATTATACTATTATTTAAAAGCGAATAAGATAAATGATGAATTAGAAAATCCTGTGTTCTCAGCATTCAATGATAATTCAATTGGTTTGTGTTATGATGAATTAGGTGATAAACAAAGTGCCATTGCGTATTTTAAAAAATCAATCAATGCTTACACAGAATTAGAAATGCCCAACGAATTAGCCTTGGTTCATTTTAATTTAGGGAATTTATACGTAAACATTAAACAAGCCGATGAAGGTATTTATCATTTAGAAAAGGCAGAAAAAATAGCCAAAGTAATAGAAGACAACTATAGAGTATCTAGGTGTTATGAAATACTCTCTGATGCATACGCTAATAAGGGTGATTATTACAAAGCCTATCAATACTATGTGAAATACAATTCGATTTCTGATTCTATATTGAACGAAGAAAAAGTAAAACAGATCGCAGAAATGAATGTGATGTACGATACCGAAAAGAAATCGCAACAAATTGAATTATTAGATGCCCAAAACAAGACGAAAGATGCTCGAAACAAATTACTCATTAC
>JACCDN011243546.1_pt1 | contig 11517 bp, 11 predicted proteins | sample 7441691 | NCBI WGS metagenome assembly JACCDN01 (sample SAMN15323439, study PRJNA562643) | freshwater metagenome | isolation source: river surface water | place: USA:Blue River Watershed | collected 2017-08-16
CGGTTGCGACCAAGGCTGCCGTGCAACGTAAACCTCGTGCGCTTGCCGCGAAACCTGTTGCCAGTATCGTCGAAAAAAATCTGAAGCCTGTTGTGGCCAAGTCGGTTGCTACCACTGCAAAACGTCCGGCCGTCGCTGTGAAGGCCAAGGTTAAGCCAGTGGCGACCAAAGCCGTCACTAAGGCAAAGGCTAAAAGGTCGAAACTGGTACGCGATAGCTTCTCTTTCCCCGAGCACGAGCATGAGTTGCTGTCTGCATTGAAGAAGCGTGCTAAAAATCTCGGCAAGGAATTCAAGAAGTCCGAGATTCTCCGTGCGGGCGTTGCTCATCTCGTGGCGATGGCGGATGCTGCGCTGGTTGCCGCGTTGGATAAAGTTGAGCGTGTCAAAACCGGCCGTCCGGCTAAAAAAGGCAAGAAAAAGTAAACGTTTTGAGTTGCTCCAAAAAACCAGGACCTAGAGCCTGGTTTTTCGTGAGTCTAATTATGTCAACGTCTGTTGCGAAACAGCGTTAATCGGATCCATAACCAGATCGGTCTGAACATATGCAGAAAGCGCCTTTAATGCACGGACAGCATTAAAGGAGGTTCAATTTGTTTGAATCACTGGGCTAATCGGCCATTCGATCCATGCCTCAAGGCCACCGCCATGCCTCGGATTAAGCGTTACGCGCCATCCATGTATATTCGCAAGCTCCCGAACAATGGCCAGGCCTAAACCAGCGCCACCAGTTGCAGCATTTCGCGATTCCTCGATGCGCTCAAACGGTAAAAAAACCGATTCGATTTTGTCAGGTGCGATCCCGATGCCGCGGTCTAGAACACCCATACGGCATTTCTGATCTTCGACCCTGCAGATTAAAGTGATTTCGCCGGTCGGTGCGTAACGCAAGGCATTGCCAAGAAGATTGTCGAGAGCACGGCGTAGTGAGGGCGTTGGCAAAGCGAGATTGATATCAGGCCCGCAATCAATGTGAATGCGCTGGCTCGCCCCCGTTTGATCTACAAGCGCCTGCAGCAGCTCGTAGACATTGGTGTCTGATAGAGATTCCTTCTCCAAACCGCGCGCCAGATCTAGAAGGGTACTGATCAGCTGGTTCATTTCGTTGATGTCTGTTTCCAATCTGGAGATCAGTTTGTGCGTAGGCGATTCCTTGATGAGTTCCAGCGCAAGCCGCATTCTGGCCAATGGCGTTCTCAGGTCATGAGAAATACCAGCCAGTATCGTCGTCCTTGCAGAGAGGAGGTGTTGAACCTGTCGGGCCATTGTGTTGAAACGATTTGCCAGTTCGCGCAATTCCTTGGGCCATGCTTTCGGGTGTAGCTCCCGATATTCGCCTTGCCCTAATTGCTGCGCAGCCATTTCCAGTTTAGACAGCGGCGCGGCGATGCGTTTTGCAAGGATATAGGCGAGCGTTGCGGCAACCACTAAACCAATCATGAGCGAAACGATAATTGCGTGGAGCGGCTGGACGCCAACCCGTTCCTTGGGTATGCCCACCATCACTGTTTGGCGCCCTGAAGGAAGTGCGGCCCAGTACCACGTTTGCTGATTGGCTGTTTCGACTAAAAAGCGGGGCGCGTAATTAAGCCGCGCAGTGAGTGCCTGCTCCAGAAATGTAAAGTACGGTGGGCGCCAGCTCGGTGCCTGGTCTTCCAGAGGTTTTTGTCGGATTGCAATGGCGTACTGCGCCATCAGATCGCTTTCAAATGCGGGCTGCTTTTCGGCAGGAAGGTCAGACCATGTTTGTGCGGATAAAACCATCAGGCCGGCAAGATCGTCTGCTGAGCGGAGAGCCACTGGCAGAAGTAGAAAGACGGCAAAGATTGCGGAGACGATTAATTCGACCAATATGAGCGCGCTTGCCAAAAGCAGCGTATTCCGTTTTGCAAGGCTCATGGTTGTTTCTATGCGTCTCCGTGAGGGTTGAACAGGTAACCTTCGCCGCGCACCGTCCTGATATAGATGGGGGCTGCGGGGTTGGCTTCGATTTTGTGCCGCAGCCGGGTAATCCGAATGTCAATGCTGCGATCAAAGGCGTCGCGATCATAGCCTTTGAGTAATCCAATCAGCATGTCACGTGTCATGACGCGGTTCGGTTGTTTAACAAACAAGGCAAGCAGATCAAATTCACCCGTTGTCAGATGGATTTCATCTTTCTGGCGTAAAAGCCGCCGGCCGGCCAAATTGATCGTATACGGGCCAAATTTTTTGAGTGCAGTTTCGTCAACCTTGAAAGGCTGGCTATCCTGATCATGCCGACGAAGCAATGCCCGGATGCGTGCCAGCAATTCCCTGGGATTGAAGGGCTTGGCGAGATAGTCGTCAGCCCCGACTTCTAATCCAACAATTCGATCAATATCTTCACCGCGCGCCGATAGTATCAGTATCGGCAGGTTTGTTTGCGATCGCAGAAACCGTGTCAGTGACAACCCATCTTCGCCCGGCAGCATGAGATCAAGAACGATCAGGTCAACGGATTGAGTTTCCAGTGCGGCGCGCATGGCGGAGCCGTCTTCTACCGCGATGACCTCGAATTCATTACGTGAAAGATAGTCAACCAGGAGCTCACGCAGGGTTGGATCATCATCAACAACAAGAATCGTGGTGTTTTGAGCGTTTTCCATGAAGCAAGGGCCTAGACGTTTAAGCGATCAAACTGGCGGCTAATTGCCCGGATTGGAGATTGGTAACTATCCACATAACTTTTCATTGTAATCCATGTGGCTTCCTGAAATGGCGTTGTTTGCTATTTGAAACAAATTGAAACGGATGGAAACCGTTCAGACAAACTTCCGATACATACCGAATGCATGATGTCCAGACTGGCAGCGCATGCCTTTCGATTCAACTGGAACGCAATAGAACTGGGGACATCATTTTTATCATGTCAAATGGGGCTGTAAGAGGGGTCATAAGATCGGCGTTAGCGATGAGCGTCGTGTTGGCGCTTTCCGCATGCGGCAACTCGAAAACCGACTTCAGCGGATATATAGATACGGACATGTCCTATCTATCAAGCAGCTATCCGGGGAGATTGCAGGCGCTCAATGTGCAACGCGGCACGTTGATCACTGCAACACAAAAACTATTCGAGGTAGATCCGGCTTACGAAACCCTCTCGACAAACATTGATCAATTTAACCTGGACGCGCTAAAGGCAGAGTACGAACAGACCCAGAATCAGATTGATTATGCAAAGAAGCGTCTGGGCCGCGAGCGGGTAATGGCCAAAAGCGATGCGTCCAGCAAGGATGATGTCGAATTGGCACTTAAGAATCTGGATGTGTTGAAAAACCAGTTGGCCAACATCAGTTCGAAGATCGAAGCGAGTCGTGGCGTCGTTGAAAGAAGTTTGTGGCAGAAGTCCCAAAAAACCGGCGTCGCACCCTCGGATGGACTGATCTTCGATACCTACATGCAGGAAGGGGAGTATGTACAGGCCGGGCAGCCCATCGTTGCGCTGATCACGCCGAAATCTCTGAAAGTGACATTCTTTGTCGGAGAAGCCGAACTTGCCCAGGTCAAGCTGGCGTCCAAGGTGCAGGTCACGATGGATGGTGTTCAGCAGCCGCTGACTGCAACGGTCGACTACATATCAAGCAAGGCTGAATACACGCCACCCGTCATCTTTTCCCGGGAAGAGCGTACCAAATTGGTCTTTAAGGTGATCGCACGCCCCGAGTCGGCAGATTTGCAATCGATCCATCTTGGCCAACCTGTTACGGTCAGCACACGCAATGACTGAATTAGCCATAGACATTCGCGGCCTTACCAAAAAATTTGGTGAGAACACGGTTGTTAATAATCTATCTCTTCAGGTTGAGCGGGGGTCTGTCTTTGGTTTTCTGGGCTCAAACGGTAGTGGGAAGACAACAACCATACGCATGATTTGCGGGTTGCTCACGCCAACCAGCGGTAGCGGCAGCTGTTTGGATCTGGACATCCTCAAGGATGGAGAGCAGATTCGCGCCAGAATTGGCTATATGGCACAGAAATTCTGCCTGTATGAACAGCTGACGGTCGAAGAGAATCTGAGATTCATCGGCGAGGTATACCAACTGGCTGATCTGAAAGAACGAATCTCCGAGCAGCTTCGGTATCTGCACCTCGAAAAATATAGAAACCACCGGGCCAGAGACTTGTCTGGCGGTTGGAAACAACGGCTGTCACTCGCATCCTGCCTATTGCATTCGCCCGAGATCCTATTCCTGGACGAACCCACCGCCGGGGTCGATCCCAAGGCGCGCAAGGAGTTCTGGGATTATCTCCACGAAATTGCGATCGATCAGGGAACAACCATCCTGGTGACGACCCACTATATGGACGAGGCGGAGAAGTGCACTAATCTTGCCTATATCAACCAGGGGAACCTGCTGTACACCGGCACGACCGGAGGGATCATTCCCTTCTCGAAAATAATCAGCTATGTCACCGATGTTCCCAGACAGCAACAGGCAAAGCTGACGTTGGAGATTGATAGCAAATATTCCTCAGTGATCGCCAGTTTTGTCAGCAATCAGCTGAGAATCTCGTCTCGCGACGAAGAGGAGCTCGATCGCATTCGGGACGAATATCCGGAATTCAAGTTTTCGAGAGTAGATCCTTCGTTTGAAGAAGTCTTTATCGGCTTGATTTCATGATGGTCTTTAATCCCAAAGTGACCCATATCTTTGGCTTGTCGCTTGCCAGAATTAAGGGGTTGATGCATAAGGAATTTACGCTCATCAGACGTGACCGTGGAACCGTCGCGCTTTTACTGATCCTGCCAGTCATGATGCTGGTTTTGTTCGGCTTCGCGATTCAGCTGGACCCGAAGCTGCTTCCCACCGCCATCATCGCTCATGATCAAAGCCCGCTAACCAGAAGCATCGTCACAAATATCGAGGCCTCCGGTTACTTTAAAGTTGTGGATGCCCATTCTTCCGAGGCAAAAGCAGACAACGAGATGTCAAAGGGTGCGCTGACGTTCATACTGACGTTCTCGGGCGGATTCACGAGAGATTTCATCCGTGGCGAGAATCCTCAGATTCTCATTGAGGTTGATGGGTCAGATCCCGGTAACAGCATGAACGCGGTCAGTCATCTGCAACCCATCATCGACCAATCGATCCGAGAATTCACGAGCAAGGGGTTGGCCACCTCTGAAAATTCAGGCAGGAAGCGTGAGGCGACGCTGGTCGTTCATCGCAATTACAACGAGACCAACAAGAGTGTGTTCAACATTGTGCCGGGGTTAATCGGAGTTTTGCTCACGCTTACTCTTGTGATGATCACCTCTACGGCCATCACGTCGGAACGAGAGGCCGGCACGATGGAGTTGTTGCTGACAACGCCGCTGAAGCCTGTGGAGATCATTCTCGGAAAAGTGATTCCTTACGTGCTGGTAGGGTATGTTCAGCTTACGATCATCGTGGCCTTCGGCCTGCTGGTTATTGGCTTGCCATTCGAAGGAAGCATGTTGCTGCTCTATCTGGCCAGCGCACCATTCATTGTTGCGAATCTGATGATTGGCATGATTTTTTCGACTTTCGCACGCACAGCCATGCAGGCTGTGATCATGAGTATATTTTTCCAGCTTCCATCCATGTTTATTACAGGATATGTCTTCACCTTTTATGGCATGCCAGGTTGGGCGAGAAACGCCGGATCGTTATTTCCGATGACCTATTACATGCGGATTGTCCGAGGGATTTTCCTCAAGGGAAGCAGTGTCTTAACACTCATGCCAAGCATATTGACCCTGTCTGCCATCACAGTGGTGTTGATCTTTATAACAAGTAAGAAATTTAACAAGACACTGGATTGAAATCAGGCACATGGCTAGACAAATTGCTAAATATCTCGTCTTCGTAAGCGGTGTTCTATTGTCGGGATGCGCTCTTCAACAAGAGGCGGCCATCCCGAAACTGGAAGAGCCGACCGCATTCCGTGGTGGTACTGTCATTGTGCGTGAAGGAGAAGATTTCGCAACGTATGCCTGGTGGGAGCGGCTTAACGACCCACAGCTTAATGAATTGATTAATCTTGCCCTGGCCAATAATCATGATCTACAGATCGCAGTTGCCAATGTCGAACAGGCAGAGGCCCAATTGCGCGCGACCAGATATGCCTGGATACCCACGCTGGATGCGCAAGCAGGGGGAGTTGGCTCGGGAGGGATTGATACCTCCTACGCCAACAAGGGGAGCGCGAACTTCAGTAACGGTTTAGGCAGGGTGTCCGCTGCCTATGGTGCTTTTGTCCCATCTTATTCCCTCAATATCTTCGCGCTTATTAATCAAACGCGTGTTGCCGAAGCATCGCTGGAAATTCAAAAGGCTGCCAGAAATGCCGCCCAGCTAAGCGTTGTCGGCCAGGTCGCCGGAAGTTATTTCAACCTCATTGTTGCCCGCCGGGCGCTGGTATTGCAGGAAGAAGAGATCAAGTTGCTTGTACGTTTGAAGAACGTAAATGAGGCCCGGTTTAACGCCGGCGGAAGTGATGCAGAAAATCTGCATGAAACGGCAGGTCGGTTGCAGACGGCACGGAGTGCTCAGGCAAGCGTCCGTGATGATATTCAACGGACTGAAAATGCACTGCAATTGCTCACTGGCAAAATGCCCGGAACGATTGTCACAAGCAAGATTCCCGCAGACATCACAATTGGCGACCTTATTCCATCGAAGCTTCCGTCGAGCGTGTTGCACCAACGTCCAGATCTGCTTATGGCTGAAAACAACCTGATGGCATCGGATGCGCAGGTATCGGTTGCCAACGCCGCATTTTTTCCGACCATCTCGTTGACCGGCCTGCTCGGTGGCGCATCAGCCATGCTGTCAAACTTGTTTTCAGTTCAGGGTGGATTCTGGGGGGCGACAGGGAGTGTCGCTGCACCCGTGCTCAACGCCCGAAAACTGGCCGAAGTAAGCGCGGCAGAGGCAAAACAGAAGGCGGCCTACGCGAACTATCTGCAAGCGGTTAAGTATGCATTCGGTGATGTTGATAGTCAGTTAACGAGCCTGCAGATCGTCAAGCAAAAACAAACAGATCTGATAGCTGCTCATGATGCTGCGAAAAGACTCGCGGTGATCCGTTTTGCAAAATTCAAAGCAGGTGCCGCAGACATTCGCTTGGCGCTGGAGGCTGAGATTGCTGCCGTTGAATCAGAAGGAAGTGTGAACGAGGGAAGCAGCAGGCAGCTTTCTCAGCTGGTTACCGTGTTCCAGAGCCTGGCTGCAGGCTATGCGGTTACAGCGGGGGAAAGAGCCGTCGAACAAAGTGCTGGGGTTCAGGGCAATGCGGTGTTATCGCAATGATTAATGGTAGGGTTGTCGTTCAAAGATCGCATACCCGTGCATTGCAGCATGAAGCTCTATACAACTATTGAATGATTGAACAAATCATCTCTCTATACTTCCCCCTCTTGTTCGGCTTCAGAAAGCATTGCAGCAATTGAAAACAGCCCCTCATCCTCGGCTGCTTCCGAAATATCTTCAAGCCTTGCGCCAGCTGCAATAAGTTGAGCTGTCTGGCAGTTTGGTGGTAAGTCATGATAGAGATCAATCAAACGGCTTCGAACACAAGCGAGAGGCTTTTGATCAGCCTCTTCTTCAATTCCTAACGCGGAAAATAGTGATGCGGCAAGATGCTGAAGCCCATCCCTAACTGCGAACGAGGCTACTGATTCAGGGTCACACCCATTTCGGATTGCCATGGCGGTTCTAGAGTTGTTGGGAATTGAGTCTTTTGTTTCATCGAGAATGCGTTTGATTGTGTTCATGATGACCTCCTTGGTTTTTGTAAACTCTCCTCCCTAGCTATCTTCTGGTCTATGTGCGGTGCAGCGTGGAAGGGTTGAATATATTGCTTTATGTATTTATAGAGTGTAACATTTCTACAATTGTCGAATTGTCGATATGTTTGCCAAAGGTTCAATCATGAAACTTGCTGGAAATCTTTCAAGGCTCCTGCTCACTTGTGCAATGCTGCTTGCTGCGAACGTAAACGCTGAAAGCATCTTGAAACCTGTTAGTCTTGGCAACGGTGTCTACGCACTGATCGGCTCGATTGCCGCGCGTGAACCAGTAAACATGGGGCTTAATGCCAACTACGGCGTAGTTGACACACCCCAAGGCGCTATTCTGATTGATTCAGGCGCTTCCAGCGAATCTGCAGCACTCCTTGAAAAGGAGGCGTCAGTACTCACCGGAAAGCCAGTTAAATGGGTCATCAATACAGGTAGTCAGGATCACCGCTGGCTGGGCAATGCTTATTTCATAAAAAAAGGTGCAGAAATTATCGCCCTGTCTAAAACCGTGGAAACCCAGAAAAAACTCGGATTGAGCGAAATCGACGCATTAACCCGAACACTGGGTGATCAGATGGCTGGCACTCACCCGGCCTACGCACAGAAGCCGATTGCCGCTGAAACCAAAAAACTGGTTCTTGGTGGGCGACAGATTGAGATCAATTATTTTGGTGACGCGCATTTCTCGGGCGATGCCACTGTTTTATTGCCCAAGGAAAAGATCGCATTTTCAGGTGACCTGATTTATGTTGACCGACTGTTGGGCATCCTGCCCGAAAGTAACGCTAAGTCCTGGCTATCGGCATTTAATCGATTTTTGAAGCTCAATCCTAGGGTCATTGTGCCCGGTCATGGCAGCGTCACGGATGTGGTTAAAGCCCAAAAAGATACTGGCAACTATCTGTTCTTCATCGTAAATGGAACACAGACCATGGCTGAAGATATGGCCGGCGTCGATAAGGCTGTTCAGGAACTCGGTGACGCTAACCAATTCAGTCACTTGGCAAACTACAACGAGTTACACAAAGGTAATGTCAGCCGTGCCTATCTGCGCCTAGAGGAAGGCCAATAAAGATGCTCGCCAACTCGAATCAAACAACTCAAAAGCCACTCCTGTTGTGGGTGATTGGCGTCACGGCAACGGTTGTAATCTGGCTCCTGATCTATGGGCAACTAATTAGTTTTGCCGACTGGGTTATTTCGGTTTTCGGGTTGACACGGGATAGTCAGCTGGGTGAGTCACTCCACTTTTTCTTCTACGACACGCCCAAAGTGCTCATGCTGCTGGTCGGTGTGGTCTTTGTTATGGGCGTCATCCAGACATTCTTTGCCCCTGAAAAAACCCGTGCCTTGCTTTCCGGGAAACGGAGCGGCATAGGGAATGTGCTGGCCGCGTTGCTTGGGATTGTGACACCATTCTGTTCCTGTTCTGCTGTGCCGTTATTTATCGGTTTTCTTTCCGCAGGCGTTCCTCTGGGGGTGACATTCTCCTTTCTGATTTCAGCGCCCATGGTCAACGAAGTCGCTCTGGCTCTGCTGTTTGGGATGTTTGGCTGGAAGGTAGCGGTGCTCTATCTGGGATTAGGGCTTGCAGTGGCGATTTTTGCGGGCATCATGATTGGACGCCTCAAAATGGAGCCTTACCTGGAGGATTGGGTTCAGAAGATTCAGGCTGGACAATTGGCTACTGCCCCCAGCGAAAGCATGGGTTGGGTTGAGCGCTTTGAAGCAGGCACTCACCACATCAAGGAAATTGTCGGCAAAGTCTGGCCTTATGTCATTGTAGGTATAGGGTTAGGCGCAGGTGTTCACGGATATGTGCCGCAGGACTTCATGGCCTCATTCATGGGGCCAGATGTATGGTGGGGGGTTCCAGCTGCGGTAGTCTTGGGTGTCCCTATGTATACGAATGCCGCAGGCATCATTCCGATTGTTGAGGCACTGATTGGTAAAGGCGCAGCACTAGGCACTGTTCTGGCATTCATGATGAGTGTTATTGCGCTCTCCGCCCCTGAGATGATCATTCTGCGTAAAGCACTAAAGCCTCAGTTGATAGCAGTTTTTGCCGGAGTAGTTGCTGTTGGCATCATGTTGGTTGGATTTATTTTTAACTGGTTATTGTGAGGGGATTTATCATGAAGCAAGTCAAAATACTTGGCACAGGTTGTGCGAACTGCCTTAATACAATGAAGCTAGTTCAAGAGGTCGCTGCCAGCAAAGGGGTTGAGATCCAGATTGAGAAGATCGAAGATTTACCAAGTATCATGGGCTATGGCGTTATGAGCACACCTGGTGTTGTTGTTGATGGCACAGTCGTCCACGCAGGCGGTGTGCCGGCGCGTAACAAGGTTGAAGGCTGGTTTTAAGATAAGCCTCATGGTTCATGACCATAGCCATAATCAAGGCAAAAGCACAACCAACTATGGCCGTGCCTTTGCCTTGGGAGCAACCCTGAATATCGGGTTTGTGCTCATCGAGTTCATTTATGGCCTAAGGGCAGACTCTCTCTCACTACTAGCGGATGCGGCACATAATTTGTCCGATGTCGCTGGGTTGTTGCTAGCATGGGGTGCCATGCTGGTTGTTCGCTTAAGTCCCAACGACAAACATACTTATGGCTGGCGCAAAGCGACGATTTTGGCTGCATTTATCAATGCGGTGGTGCTGATTGTTGCTATGGGCTTTCTCTTCAGGGAAGCCTATTTGAGACTCAATACCCCGATCCATTATGCGGGAAGTACGATGGTAGCCGTTGCTACTATTGGTGTACTAATCAATGGAATATCGGCCTGGCTATTCATGTCTGGCGACAAATCAGATCTGAATATGCGGGGCGTATTCCTACATATGGTGGCTGACGCGCTGGTTTCATTAGGGGTTGTTATTGCAGGCGGACTTTTTATGCTAACAGGGTGGGAGTGGCTTGATCCTGTGGTTAGCATGATAATTGCCGTAGTGGTTCTTTTGAGCAGCTTGAGTCTTTTCAAAAGATCTCTGCACCTGATCTTTGATGGTGTGCCTGACCAGATTGCCTTATCGCAAGTGCGAGCTTATCTAGTTGCTTGTAACGGAGTAACAGGAGTTCACGATCTCCATATATGGGCAATGAGTGATGTTGATTTTGCGTTAACCGCTCATTTAACAGTAATAAATGAACACCCAGGGAATGAGTTTCTGCATCAGACTGCTCACGTTCTTAAAGATAGATTCGGAATCAACCACGTTACTATCCAGATTGAACTTGAGGGTGATGTTCTTCATTGTGCTCAATCTGAAGGGTGTCAGATATCCCGATGCTCCTTGGGTCAAGGATGTCTGATGTAACTTAACTTGAAAAAATACCCGCGCTGTAATAAATTCGTCACTTCTTTTCGAGAAAATTGGAAATATGGAAACGCTGAATGCTTCTGAACTTCTTGCTGCTCTAGGGCATGAATCACGACTCTCTATCTACCGCCTGCTGGTTGAGGCTGGTCCGGAAGGCGTGAATGCAGGGGCAATTGCAGAACAGCTTGGGATACCAGCGGCGACAACGTCTTTCCATCTTTCCAATCTGAGTCGTGTCGGTTTGATCAAGGCCAGACAGGAGAGCCGTTTCATCTACTACGCCACGGATTACAGCGTGATGGATGAGCTTCTCGCATTCCTGACAGACAAGTGCTGTCAGGGTCAGAGTTGTCTGCCCAAAACCGAACAGGTTGATACAACCGAAAAGCGTCGGAAGAAGGC
>JACCDN010849439.1_pt1 | contig 11515 bp, 8 predicted proteins | sample 7441691 | NCBI WGS metagenome assembly JACCDN01 (sample SAMN15323439, study PRJNA562643) | freshwater metagenome | isolation source: river surface water | place: USA:Blue River Watershed | collected 2017-08-16
AATGCTTTGACAGGCTTGAACCCAAGCGTGTCAAACATGAACCTCACATTCAACACTGACGTTGCATACCTTTCAGGTATCGGCTTCACCTATTACAACAACAAGGCAACACTTGTAGATAACACCGTTTTCGGTACCTACAAGATCGTAAGCAAGAAGCCTTTCAAGATTCAGTACACAGTCAATAAGGGTCGTGTCTGGTCAGATGGAACACCTATCAACGGTATCGATCTGCTTCTTTCACACGTCACTTCAGCTGGAACATACTCACAGATTGCAGGACTTGGCGATCCAAGCGATGCAGATGTATCACCAGCATTTGACTCACTCGGATACGGTGGACTCTACGAAGAGAACGTAGTCGGTCTTCCAATTCTTTCAGCTGACAAGATGTCAGTAACCATCGAATACGATGCACAGGTACCAGACTGGCGCCTACTTTCACCTGGCCCATCACCAGTACACGCTTTGGTATTGATGGCAGAAGGAAAGAGCAAGCTCGGAACAGTTGCAGAGAACATCGCAGCTAAGGAGCGCTTCCTCAAGGCATTCGATACATACAACACAGCAACACTTAAGAAGATCGGAAAGATCTGGTCAAAGGATTACAGCATCGGTGCTGTAAACGCTGACACAAACCCACTTCTTCTTGTTGGTAACGGTCCATTCATGGTCAAGTCAGCTGTTGCAAACGGCGCAGTCACCATGGTCCGCAACCCTAAGTACAACTCAGGTCCAAAGGTGAAGAGCCTTGAGCGCGTTGTATTCAAGGTTATCGGCGATGGAACAGCTGCTGCACAGGCACTTAAGAACGGTGAAGTTGATATCTACGCCGGTCAGCCAACAGCAGATGCTGTAGCGCAACTTAAGGCAATGGCTCCAGCAGTTAAGGTCATCGGTGGAGATCAGGCTGTTTACGAGCACCTTGACCTTCGCGTTGGTCCTGCTTACGGAACCGGAACAACATACGACGGTCCATTCGCTGGAATGTCACAGAAGGCAAAGGATCTACGTACAGCCTTCCTTCTTGCATACCCACGTGAAGAGATCATGGCAAAGGTCATCAAGCCAATCAACGCTAAGTCAGAGTTGATGAACTCATTGATGGTCTTCAACTCAGAGCCAAGCTACAAGGCAATTACTGCTAAGTCAGGCGTTGCTAAGTTCACAGCTGGTACACAAGCATCACGTACAGCTTCAGCACTTGCTTTGGTAAAGAAGTACTACCCAACAGCTGCAGCAGGTAGCGGATCTGTAAAGATCAAGCTCCTCTTCGGTCAGCCATCTAACGCACGTCGTGTTGCTCAGGCAGCACTTGCAAAGGCTGAATGGGCGAAGGCAGGCTTCGATGTAGATGTAACACCTACATCAGGATGGTCTTCATACCTAGAAGATCCAAAGTATGACGCTGCATTCTTTGCTTGGGTAAAGAGCGCTGCATTCCAGTCAGGAAACGTTGGAACATACGAGACTCAGGCAAATGCCCAGGGTTACTCAAATGCAACAATCGATAAGATCTATAAGGAGCTCGGTGCTTCACCAAAGACCGCAGCTCAGATCACAGATCTCTTCACACAGGTTGATGCAGAGTTGATCAAGGATGCAGTAACACTTCCAGTGTTCCAGCACCCATCAGCTAACGGTGTCTCTGCTAAGTTGCAGGGCGTTGCACCATCACCATTCTCTCCAAACCTAGTTTGGAACCTATGGGATTGGTACTTCACAAACTAATTCCTTAATTGAGAATTATTTGTGTATAAATAAGTAAAGAGGGAGTGGCATTCGGAACCTAGTTTCCGGATGCCACTCTTTCTTGCTCCTTCAGATACAATTTCGACCTGTTTACCCGCATTAACCAAAGACCTCATTACATGAGTAAGCGAAAGGTGTACTTGAAAAAGTGATTGCCTACATCTCCAGACGCCTTGGCGTTCTCTTCGTTATTCTCTTTGGATCGAGCTTTATTCTTTATAACTTAGCTGCAATCTCGGGCGACCCACTCGGCGATCTTCGCCTGAGCAAGGAGATCAACGCCAAGCAGCAGATCATCGCCCTTACCCGCGATCTACAACTAGATGTCCCACCACCATTGCGTTACTTCCTCTGGTTACGTGGAGTTCTTGGAACTTTTATTGGTAATCCAGATTTCGGATTAACTCGTACCTCAAAGCCAGTGATCGATGAAATTTTGTTGGCTCTGCCAACATCAATTCGACTTGTCACCGCAGCAACAATCATCGCAATCATCTTGGGTATCACCATCGGAATCGTCACCGCACTTCGTCAATACTCACGTTTTGACTACGCGATGACCTTCATCTCATTCCTTCTCTTCTCACTCCCAATCTTCTGGGTTGCAGTTCTTCTCAAGGAGTACCTAGCAATCCAGTTCAATACATTCCTTAGTGAACCAACGATCGCCCCTAAGTGGCTGATAGGGCTGAGTGTTGCCGCCGGTATCTTCTGGTCGGCAATCATCAGTGGCTCTCGTAAAAGAGTCTTGATGATCTTCGGTGGAGTCTTTGTAGCCAACTTCGCACTTCTCTCATTCCTCAGTGCGACCGGATGGTTTGCAAACCCATCTCTTGGACCAATCGTTCTTGGATTGCTTTCCGTCGGTGTCGCCTTTGGTGTTACTCAACTTTCAACAGGTCTCAATAACAAAGCTGCATTGAGGGCTTCGCTGACCATGGCCGCCTATACAGTCATTACTTATTACCCTGTGCAGTGGCTCTTTGAGCAGAAGCCAAAGCTTCTGATCTACCCGCTGATCATCGCTCTCTCCTTTGGCTTTGCTGTGGTTGTCTCACTTAAATTCTCAAAGATTGACCGCGGTCCAATCATCCGAACATCGATACTCTCAATTTTCATCATGGGATTCCTTGTAGTCGTCGATAAGTTGATGCAGACATGGAAGCCATATATGGAATCTGATGCGGTCTACTTCCGCCCAATTCCAACAATTGGTCAGGTAAACGCACTCCTTGAGCCAGGTAACTTCTGGATGACCTTGCTCGATGCATTGGTGCACATGTTCTTGCCAACACTTGCGCTCTTGCTCATCTCATTTGCTGGTTATGTTCGATTCTCACGTGGAACGCTTCTTGAGGTGCTTAACCAGGATTACATCCGCACAGCGCGTGCAAAGGGACTTACCGAGCGCACTGTGATTATGCGCCACGCATTTAGAAATACGATGATTCCTATCGCAACAATCATTGTTGTGGACTTTGCATCCATCATCGGTGGTGCGATTATTACTGAGCGCATCTTTGGTTGGATTGGAATGGGTACTCTCTTTAACCAAGCGATCAACTCATTCGACCTCAACCTCTTGATGGGTGTCTTCTTGTTGACAGGATTCCTTGCAGTCTCTGCCAACCTCCTTGCAGATCTTCTCTATTCAGCTCTAGACCCACGCATTCGTGCGGGTGCGGGAGGTAAGTAACATGTGGGGTAAGAAAGATAAGAGCGAAGCCTCAATCACTTCTGGTGAACAGGCAATTGCAAATAAGGAGACAGAAGGCTTAAGTCAGAGCCAAATTGTTATCCGCCGCTTTATTCGCCACAAGGCAGCGATGACATCAGTCTTCGTTCTCATGTTCTTGATCATCGCTGTCTTTACAGCACTTGAAACCAAGATTGGTTCTATCCGCATTCCAGGTTGGTGGAAGTTTAGATATGACGAGCTTCTCGATCTTCGTACAGAAGGTTGCCCAGAAGGAATCGTTGGATGTCCAACTATTGACTTCGTTCCATCAGTGATCGATGGCACCGGTATGGGCTTAGGACGCCACCCATTCGGACAAGACGATATCGGACATGATTATTTCTCTATGGTGATGCGCGGAGCACAGCGTTCACTTTATGTAACAGCTGTCATCGGCTTCCTCGGAGGAACCATTGGCATCATCATCGGTTCTATCTCTGGCTACTTCCGTGGTTGGATCGATGCAACACTGATGCGCTTTACAGACTTCATCATCACAATCCCAACCATCATCATCGGTTCTGTCGTTGGTTTCCACTTCGGAAACCTAGGCGTTGGCTTCCTCGCCTTCTACTTAGGACTCTTTGCCTGGACGGGACTATCGCGCCTTGTTCGAGGCGAATTCCTCAAGCTTCGCGAACTCGAATTCGTTGATGCAGCACGCGTTGCAGGTGCAAGCGATCGCCGCATTATCTTTAAGCACATTCTCCCTAATGCAATTGGTGTGATCATCGTTTCGATCACCCTCTTGATGTCAGGTGCGATCTTGCTTGAGACTGCGCTCTCATTCCTTGGCTTCGGCGTTGTTGCACCAGATGTATCTCTTGGTTCGCTCATTAGCCAATATCAGGATTCATTTACGACTCGTCCATGGCTCTTCTGGTGGCCAGGTCTTCTGATCATCACAATCGCCCTCTGTATTAACTTTATTGGCGACGGTCTACGCGATGCATTCGATCCACGTCAGCGTCGTCGCCTTACCAAGAAGGATAAAGAGCGCGCGAAGGTGCAAGCTCGAATTGCGGCAGCTAATGAGTAACGTTCTTTTAGAAGATACTCAACGCGCAGGCGATCACAAAGAGAGTAATCAAAGTCGCCAGACCGTTTCGATTAAGGTGCGAACTGTAAGGACACGCACCTCTGTCAGCGCTGCTGCGAAAGGCGTCGAATCGAATGCGCGCCAGAGCAAGAGCTTGACCAGAGTGAGTACGTGGGGATTCACCGGGTCTCATGTTGTAAGCATCGGGGATCTTAAGTCCGCGGATTTCACTGGGATGGATAGTTCTGGCGTGATATCTGCCTGGGGCTTGAGCCGCCCAGGCGTAGATCTTCTTGCCACTTACTTGGATATACATCGAGTATCGAGCGCTAATGTCTTCGACCTGATCCCAGCCGATAGTGATCTCGCGGAGCGGATTGGTAATTCTGATTCCCTCATCGAAGAAGGTCACCTTGGGGCGAATGAATCCCAAATGAAAAATGTAGGAAACCACCAAGGACCATGCGATCGTAATCGCAACTCCGCGGGGGCCTTCACTAAAGAAGCTTTGGCCAACAATTCCAGCGCAGAGAATGTAGATAGCACCAGCAAAGAAGTAACTACTTCTCGGACGGTAAGTCTCAGAATTACTCACACAAGTAGTCTCTCACGAAAGGTTCTCCGATGAGCGAGCCAGTACTTAAGGTCCACGATTTCACCGTCGAATTTTGGGTTGACGGTGTCTGGTACCCAGCTGCAGTCAATATGAACTTTGAAGTCAATCCTGGTCAGGTCCTTGCCATCGTAGGTGAGTCAGGTTCAGGTAAATCAACAACAGCGATGGGTTTGATGAACCTTCTTGCATCTAACGCTCGTATGAACGGCAGCGTCAAGGTCAAGGGACAAGAGATGCTCGGAGCAAAGGGATCAACCCTCCGTAAATTCCGCGGCAAGGAAGTTGCTTACATCTTCCAAGAGCCAATGACAGCTCTTAACCCTGTCTACACAATTGGATTCCAGATCATTGAAACTCTTCGCACCCACTTTGATATGGGTCCAAAAGAGGCACGTGAGCGTGCTCTTGAATTGATCACCATGGTTGAAATTCCAGATCCTGCAACCTCGATCGATAAGTACCCACACCAACTTTCAGGTGGACAGCGCCAGCGCGCGATGATCGCCCAAGCACTTGCATGCGATCCAGGTCTTTTAGTTGCAGATGAGCCAACGACAGCCCTTGATGTAACTGTTCAAGCAGAAGTTCTTGATTTAATGCGTAACCTCAAGGATAAGTTGAATTCAGCGATCCTTTTGATTACCCACGATATGGGCGTTGTCGCCGATATGGCAGATGAGATTCTTGTGATGAAAGATGGCCTCACCGTTGAACACGGAAGCGCAGATCAGATCTTCAATCGCCCACAGCATCCATATACACAGCAGCTACTTGGTGCAGTTCCTAAGTTGGGTTCATCTGCCCGTAGAGCTCTTCCATATGACGAGAACGCAAAGCCTGCACCAGTTCTCAAACTTGAAAATGTCACCATCGCTTATCCAAAGCGTGGCCGTATTCCTGAGTTTGTTGCAGCAAAGAACGTTAACCTCGAGATCTATCCAGGTGAAATCCTTGGCCTCGTAGGTGAATCAGGTTCAGGTAAGACCACAATCGGTCGCGCTGCAATCGGTCTGATTCCAATTAAAGAAGGAAAGCTTGAGATTGTTGGCAAGGACATCAGCCACGCAAAATCGAAAGAGCTCCGTGCGATTCGTCGCCACACCGGCATCGTCTTCCAGGATCCAGCATCATCACTCAACCCACGCCTTCCAATCGGTGAATCCATTGGTGAGCCGTTGTATTTGGCCGGCGAGGCAAAGGGTGCTGATCTAGCTCACCGCGTTGAAGATCTCCTCGATCAGGTTGAGCTTCCACGTAGCTATCGCAACCGTTACCCACACGAACTTTCAGGTGGTCAGCGTCAGCGTGTAGGTATTGCTCGCGCCCTTGCACTTACTCCAGATCTCTTGATTGCAGATGAACCAACGTCTGCTCTCGATGTATCTGTACAGGCTCGCTTCCTCGAGCTCTTGCAAGAGCTTCAGGGAAAGCTCAACTTCGCATGTCTCTTCATCTCACACGACTTAGCCGTCGTAGATATCTTGTCTCACCGCATTGCAGTAATGCAGAACGGTGAACTTGTTGAAGTTGGCGATCGCGATCAGATCTTGCAGCATCCAAAGAGCGAGTACACACGTCGCCTTATTGCAGCAGTTCCTGTTCCAGATCCAGCTGAGCAGCGCATTCGCCGCGAAGCTCGTCTAGCCGCTAAGTAATTAGCCAATAATTGGTGGGATGACATCCTTCATCAATTTATTTGCCGCTAAATTCTGATCTGTTGTCACTGTGCCGATGGATTCACGGCCTGGCTTGCTATCGACGATAGTGATCCAGACATATGCCCAGTTATATTTAAAGGCACTTCCTTGGAACTGAACAGTTGAAGCATTCGCAACTCTGCTATCGATCAAACCGGCTTCAATTTTCGGTGAGCTTCCCTTTTTGATGCAGTGCTGAGCTGCCTCTGAATGTCCACGGTTAAATTTGAGGGTGCCATCGACCAGGAGCTCAACTTTAAATTCTGCAACTGGAAGTGACTCAACGACTGGGCAGCCACAATGAGGGCAGTTATCTGCCTTATCTGAGATTTTTGCTTCGCAATCAGTACATGAAATAAGTGCCATGGATCTGAGAATACTTCAGAGCAGGAAAATACTTAAGGATTAATCTCGTGCCTGACCAGACAGATGTTTATAGCGACCCATGAATTCGGCCTTAAATTCAAAGTAATCACCTGAAATAAGTGCAGCGCGCATCTGATCGACCAGGCGCACAATAAATCGTTCGTTATGGATGGTGGCAAGAGTTGCGGCAATGATCTCTTTCCCACGAAAGACGTGGTGCAGGTATGCCTTGGTGTAATGGGTGCAGGTATAGCAATCGCATTGGCTATCGATTGGTTCAAAGGCGCGACGGTTGGCGGCGTTGGATAAGTTAAAGCGCCCCTCCATTGTGTAGACAGCCGAGGTGCGGGCAATCCGAGATGCCAGAACGCAGTCGAAGGTATCGATACCGTTCTCAACGCCGACAAAGAGATCTTCTGGGGCGCCGATTCCTAACAGGTGGCGTGGCTTTTCTGCCGGGAGAATCTCATTCATCCACGTCAGGATCGTGCCCAAAGTTTTCTTATCGAGAGCTCCACCTAAACCAAATCCATCAAAGCCAATGGGTGAATCAGGATCACTTGAACGCAAGGCTGCCATATCTGTTGCAGCCTTCTTACGCAGATCTTCGTACTGAGCGCCTTGAATGACCCCATAGAGGGCCTGATAGGGCTTCTGAGAGCGTTCTACGGTCAATTTCTGGTGCTCATCAAGGCAACGGATGCCCCACAGTCGTGTGCGCTCTAACGCCTTCTCCTGATATCTGCGAGTGTTATGCAAAGTAGTGCACTCATCGAAGGCGAAGATGATGTCAGCGCCGATCTTATGTTGCACCTGCATCGATACCTCAGGAGTAAAGCGATGCATGCTGCCATCGATATGAGATTTAAAGGTCACGCCCTCATCATCGACATGGGCCAACCGCTCTTTATTTCCAGCAACGACTTCGTCAGATCTAAAGGTCTGGGCATCCATCGCCAATACCTTCTTAAAGCCAACGCCCAATGAGAGAACCTGAAACCCACCGCTATCTGTAAAGGTCGGCCCCGGCCAATTCATAAAGCGGGCTAATCCGCCGGCCTCATCGAGAACGTCAGGGCCTGGCTGCAAATACAGGTGATAGGCATTAGAGAGAAGTGCTTGTGCGCCAAGTTCCTTCATCGTCTCTGGCAAGACAGCTTTAACCGTGGCCTTTGTACCTACTGGAATAAAGGCAGGCGTTGCAATCTCACCATGAGGCGTTGAGATTGTTCCAGCACGTGCCAGTGATTTCTCTGGCGCATGCGAAATCTCAAAGCTAAAGCCGTTACCAGATGGCAACGCGTTGATCCTCATCTAACCAGAGCGCATCAGCTTCTGTGATGCCAAAGGTTGAATAGAAGGCAGGAATATTTCGCACGATCTGGTTGCAACGGAATTCATATGGTGAATGTGGATCTGTTGCAATACGGCGGCGAAGTTCTTCAGGGCGAACCTTGCCGCGCCATGCCTGTGCCCACGCAAGGAATAGTCGCTGGTATCCATTCATTCCATCGATGACAGGAGATTCTTTTCCAGCTAGTGCAATCTCATATGCCTTCAGAGCAATCGAAAGTCCACCGAGATCTCCGATATTTTCACCAACGGTAAGTGCGCCATTGACTGTCAGATCAGGAGTTCCTTCTGGAACAAGTGCGTTGTACTGGGCGATCAAGAGATTGGCCCGCTTTTCAAATTCAGCGCGATCGGCATCTACCCACCAATCAACCATGTTGCCATCGCCATCGAATTTAGAACCTTGGTCATCAAAGCCATGGCCGATTTCGTGGCCAATGACAGCACCGATTGCGCCGTAGTTAGCGGCATCATCAACATCAAGGCCGAAGAATGGCGGCTGCAAGATTGCCGCAGGGAAGACAATCTCGTTGCCCAGTGGGTTGTAGTAGGCGTTAACTGTCTGAGGAGTCATATGCCACTCATCACGATCGACCGGCTTACCAATCTTGGCAAGTGCGAAGTCGCGTTCGAATTTGGTAACGCGTGCAAGGTTTCCAAAGAGGTCATCTGCAGTAATTTCAAGAGCTGAGTAATCACGCCACTTATCTGGATACCCAATCTTGGGGCGGAATTTCTCCAGCTTTGCAATCGCCTTTGTCTTTGTCTCTTGGCTCATCCACTCAAGGCCATTGATGCTCTGGCGATATGCCTCAATAAGGTTGGCAACTAAGCCTTCCATGCGGGCCTTTGCTGCAGGTGGGAAGTGGCGCTCGACGTAGATCTTGCCGATTGCCTCGCCGAGACTTCCCTCAACTAGTGCAACGCCACGCTTCCAGCGCTCGCGAAGTTGTGGTGTGCCAGAAAGGGTTGTGCCGTAGAAGGCAAAATTCTCATCGACGATCTCTGAATTTAAGTAAGAGGCGCTACCTGTAATGACATGCCATGAGAGCCATGACTTCCAGGCTGACTTCATTGCGCCATCTGTTGCAAAGGCTGAAACGAGGGGATTGATCCCTTCAAAAAATGATGGCTGGCCGACAACGACATTCTCGAAGGCGACAGCTGGAACTTCACCGGCTGAGATCCAGAGTGGCCAGTTCAGTGCAGGGGAGAGGGCTTCGAGTTCTGCACGAGACTTCTTGTTATAGGTCAGGCTGGCATCGCGGTTACGGACCTGATCCCAGTGCAGAGCAGCAATCTTGGTCTCGAGCTCAAATACTTCGCGAGCCTTTGTTGCGCCATCTGCAATTCCAAGGAGGGTAAACATCTTCTCCATGTGGGCCACAAATGCAACGCGAATACTTTCGTATTGATCTTCCTTGTAATAGCTCTCATCAGGAAGTGAGAGACCACCTTGATGGATATACAAAATATTGGATGATGAATCCATCATGTCGGGAAAGATTGCGCTATCTGTAATGCCACTTGCGCCACGGGCTTCTAGCCATGACATTGTTGAGATGAAGTCATCGAGTGATTCGATGGCATCGACCTTTGTTAGATCTGCAGCAATCGGAGTTGCACCCAATTTTTCAATCTGTGCCTCATTCATAAATGATGCATACAAGTCTGTGATCTTCTGCGCCTCAGGGCTGCCAGATGCGCTCTCAATAATGGCGCGAACCTGGGCCTCTGCTTCGTTGCGCAAGACCATGAAGACGCCATCGCTCGAGCGATCTTCCGGGATAACCGATTCCTTAAGCCACTTGCCATTGAAGTGACGGAAGAGGTCATCTTGTAGGCGCACTGTTGGGTCGATAGAAGAGGTGTCGATTCCGCTCTTGAGGTCAGACATAGATAACTTGCTCCTTGAAATTGAAGTAGTTGAAAGTTCAACCTTAGGCGTATCATCGCCTTATGGCACGAGAAAACGCTACCCCACCCCGTTGGTTAAACCCAATGGAGATGGCTGCTTGGCGTAGATACATCGTTGCAAGTCGCCGCCTTTTGGAGGCCCTCGATGCCGATCTTGCCGATCATGAATTATCGATGCCTGACTATGAAATTTTGGCCCAGCTCAGCGATGCCCCTGATCGCCGAATGCGTATGAGTGAATTGGCCGAAGTTGCCATGCTCTCGCGCTCGCGCCTTTCTCACCGGATGAAGGTGATGGAGAAGGCGGGTTGGGTTCGCCGAGAGGCATGTCCGATCGATAAGCGTGGCTTCTTTGCAGTGATGACCCCTAAGGGATGGAAGGCAATTGTTGCCGCCGCTCCAGATCATGTCGAAAGTGTGCGCGGCCGTTTTGTCGATCTCCTAAGTAAGGAAGATCAGAAAGTATTGGCAGAGATTTTCTCTCGCGTTGAAGAGGGACTTCGAAAAGATCCCGTCGATTAATATTTTCGAGTAATAATTTCGAGAATAATTATGAGTAATAAAAAACCCCCGACCAATGGCCGGGGGTTTTTTATAAGTAATTAATTACTTAGCTGCTGCCTTCTTGCGACGGCGCTTCTTTGGAGCTGCAACTGGTGCAGCCTTCTTTGATGCAGCCTTCTTGCGCTTCTTTGGAGCAGCTGGCTTAGCAGCTGCCTTCTTGCGCTTCTTTGGAGCAGCTGACTTAGCTGCTGCCTTCTTACGACGCTTTGGAGCTGCCTTCTTAGCTGCTGCCTTCTTACGACGCTTTGGAGCAGCCTTCTTTGCTGCTGCTGCCTTCTTGCGACGCTTTGGAGCTGCCTTCTTAGCTGCTGCCTTCTTACGACGCTTTGGAGCTGCCTTCTTAGCAGCTGCCTTCTTGCGACGCTTTGGTGCTGCTGCCTTTACGGCAGCCTTCTTGCGCTTCTTTGGAGCTGCTGGTGCAGCTGCCTTCTTACGGCGCTTTGGAGCAGTTTTCTTTGCTGCGGCCACGTACT
>JACCDN011002688.1_pt1 | contig 11511 bp, 7 predicted proteins | sample 7441691 | NCBI WGS metagenome assembly JACCDN01 (sample SAMN15323439, study PRJNA562643) | freshwater metagenome | isolation source: river surface water | place: USA:Blue River Watershed | collected 2017-08-16
CGTCAGCTGCCAGAAGACTTTTCCCTTAAATACCTCCGGCAGGGCGGGCACCAGAATATCCCTGTCCCGGGCATCCAGAATGACCCTGGAGTGGCCACATACTCCGGTATCATCCGGAGAATCAGGTATTCTGACGGGAAGGTGTAGAAGTCAAAGTGAAAGCGCCCGTCCCGTTCAAGACGGCGCAGCACATCAAACCCCCGGTCATGACGCGAGGTGGCGAAGGGCGGGGCCTTGTATTCATAATCGAGGTAATGCCGGGGCGTGAGTGGCAGCACCCGGCTGCGACCGGGAAGCAGCTCAAAGGGTACCGTTGCGGCGTACCCCAGACTTGCGCACACATTGATGGCCTGCTCTTTATCCCTCACGGACTGCGGCTCGGCACTGAGCCAGTTGCTGTATCCCGAGCCGAGCCCAGCCTGACTTTTGTGGAACGATAGAACCGTGAGCTGTCAAAGGTCAGCTGGCCATTTTTTAAATTCAGTTCACGGATGACCGCACCGGGCAGGGGCTCCATCAGGGCGTATTCCCAGCCTTCTTCATCCCGTATTGTGACGGCACGGTAACCGCCCTCCCGCTTCACCAGACTGTGTACCTGCAGGGCGGTGCTGAGTGTCTCCGGCACCGCAATGCCCGTGGCAACATCGGTGCGCTTTCTGGCAGCAAACCAGGGAAGCAGCGTGTTCAGAAGAAAAGCCGCGTTGAGGCCGTGCACCGCTTCGGCATCGCTGATACCTGGACGTGCAGAGAGTCTGTTTTCCCGGTAATCATAAGCGGTACTAACATCCGTCAGCAGGCGGTCGTAACCCTGCACGAACGTTGCAACAGCGTCGTCATCAAAGAACGTTATCTCGCGGTTTTCAGGCTGTGTCACATGAACAAAATCCAGTGACCAGCGATGCCCCACATCTTCCGGAGGATGCTCGCGCAGAGTGTGCAGTAACGGCTGCCATTCTTCCGGCGATGGCCCGGCCTGCAGCTGCTTCATGCCTGCGATAAAATCCCCGGCATCGTTTAGGAGGGCAGCCAGCTGGCCCTTTTCACCCAGCTGGCGCACTCTTTCCCGCTGCGCTTCATCAGGGGACGGTATCCTGCCAGAAAGTTCCTCAAGCAGGTCTTCACGGGAGGGACTGATTTCCAGATGACCGTTGTGACACCTGAACAGCAGTTTGCCGGCCTTCTGCCCTGTGCTGACTTTCCTGCCCGCTTCCGTCACGGCCAGCAATGCCACACGCGCCGCCACGGTGACCGGCTTATCCTCCCCCGGCGCAGACAGGGATTTTGTAAGACGGACCGCAAAACTCTCTTCCGCTCCCTGTTCATTTGCCAGCGTACAGCCCACCATGCTGATGTACGCCGGCCCGCGGCCTGCAGCGGTGGCCAGGGTGTTCAGATGTGCCGCCAGCAGCGCCGGCGCCATCCCCGCCAGGGTGTTGTTATTCCGCCCGCCGGTGGTACCGTTGATATCGCGCCCATGGCCCACCAGCTGCCAGCGCACCTCACCCCATACTCCGCGGAAGGCTTCCTGCAGCTGCATTGTATAATCAGCGCCAGCCACTGGCCGTTTGCGATTGCAGTACCCGGTACTCTCCTGAGATATCCATTCGTACCAGGATGCTGCCTGGCGCATGCTTGCCCGCCAGACTGACCGCAGCATTCCTCCAGCTGGATAATCAGCTGCTTTTCATACGCTGTGTCTGATTCTTCCTGTATCAACACGGGAACATCCGGCCGCTGCCAGTCGCTGACGTTTTGATTACGTGCCGGGGAGTTGCTTTCAAGGTGGGTGGGCACATGGTCAGCCGTTTCATGACGAGGAGCCCGGCGTACAGGAAGCAGTACCTTGTTTTCATCATCCAACCGATAAATATACGCTTCATCATCAACGTGCCTGCGGCTAGCTTCTCCCTGGATAGCAATAAGAGGCGCGTGATACAGCTCCAACGGAGTCCCCGCGGAATAACCGGTCAGCAGCGCTTTTACAAAGGCTTTTCTCCCGGCGTCATTCCATTGCGCCCATCCGCCGACGGCCAGTACAATGCGATCCAGCTGTTTCAGCCCGCTTGATCGCGGTATTTTTCCAGCACGGCCTTTATTTTTTCTGCTGCACCGGGTGTATTGACGATTTCAGCGTGAAGAAAAAGATGCCAGTGCACCTGCCCTGATTCCTGAAACAGCCGGTAGCTACTGTTAGAGCTGACCTCTTATAAATTGATTTAAAATAAATTCTTAGAGAAAAGAGTATCAACATCACAGCGCAGCTTTCTGTGAAGGGCTTTAGCCTGTGCCCATTTGTGCTCAATGGGGTTAAGGTCAGGTGAATAAGGTGGCAGATATTCAAGGGTCATGTCAGCTTCCCTCACTGCTGTCTGAATGTCCTGACGTTTATGAAAAGCTGCATTATCCATTACAATCACGGCCTCAGGAGGTACCTCAGGTAACAGCTCCTGTGTCAGCCATGCGTGAAATACATCACTGTTAATATTTCCCTGAAACAGCCCCACATTGGGCAACCTGTTATTGAGTAATGCGCCGATAACATTGGTGCGTCCTCTGGCCATCCAGTCCTGACTGCCATAACAGCGCTGTCCCTCATGTGACCAGCCATAACTGCGTGGCATATCGCTGGCAAATCCTTTCATCAATATAAATGACAGGTTTTCCGGCTGCTTTATGACTGTATCGCAGCGCAGGACCCCCCTTACAGGGAAACCTTCACAGTTATAAAGCGGCTGAAAAACCGGTTCTTGATATTGACAAAAATGATTTTGCTCATGGCAGGTTGTTATTATAGCTGGCCAATATGAGGGACAGCACTGTTATGGCAGGCGTGACTGGCGGGCTAAAGGGCGCAATTTTGCTGTAAAAATTTATTTTAAATCAATTGATAAGGAGTAAGCTTTCACATCTATGGTGAGATTAATCACAATCAGCCTGCTGTGGCAAAGAAAAGGCTTCTGCTGTTAAAGCAGGAGTATGGTAAAACAGCTGTAATGCTTCAATAAATTGGGCTGCCCGTAAAGGGGGTCCCTGTTGCAGATACCGTAATACCTGATGGTGAACTTGCTGCTGAAAAGCAATGTGATCAGGTTCAGCGCTACCGTCCAGGTTATCACAACTGACCCTGAACGGAAAACCTGCCGCTACGGAGAACATCCATTCTATGGCTTGTGGTTTTATTTCTGATTTTTCAAACTGGCGCTGCATGTGGGTATCGCGCCCATCAGGACAGTACCAGTAACCAAAATCCACCTGCTGGCGTCGGGCTTCACCGGCGATGCACCAGTGCGCAATCTCATGTAAGGCACTGGCATAAAACCCGTGGGCAAAAATAATCTGATGCCAGGGTACCTCTGGGCTTGCAGGCAGATACAGGGGTTCATGCTCCCCTTTTACTAACCGGGTATGATACTGATGCTCAAAACATTGACTGAAGATATCAATCAAATGCAGATAATGATGATTCTGGTTCACACGTTTTTTGTCACAGGGCACAGGTTGTTAGAAACATATTTTTAACCTCAACGCTTGCGGATTTCATTTCCAGTTTTTGGTTTCGATAGCCTGCTCGGGAGCTAGCTATCGGGTCGTTTTTTGCCTGAAGCCGTCATATCCTGCAGGCATCAGGTATTATTTCATGGCCCTCTGGTTATCCAGTAGCGCCTGACAGGCAGCAGGGAGTAGCACGGGTTCTGTGCTTTCTGGTTTTTTCCCCGGCTGAGGTGTCAGGAACCAGCTTTCCAGCTCGGCGCCACAACCATCACCCGGTGGTGGTTGTGCCTGGTCCAGACATTCAGGGCTGCTGGCAGGGCAATGCAGGCGTACATGCATGTGTGCTCGGTGGCCAAACCAGGGACGAATTTTACGCAGCCAGTCACGATAGGCACCCGCATCATGACAAAGCTGCTTTTTGATGGCCGGGCTGACAAAAATACGCGCAACTTTACCATCTTTTGCCGCCAGTTTTATCAAGTCGGTGATTTGTGATTGCCATAATTGGGGGACCACCTCTCTGCCATTAGCAGTTACCAGATCCAGCGGTTTTGGTGTCAATAGCTGTTCCCTACTCCAGCGTATCGCAGGCAGCTGTAACCAGATATCAACATCCAATCCGGATTGATGGCTGGTATGCCCATAACTGAAACGTCCTCCGGCAGGCATAGCCATATCGCCAACGAGCAGCGTACCTGAAGGCTGTATTTTTTCCCCCAATCGATGAATAAAGGCTAACAGCTCGGGGTGACCGAAATAACGGCGTTGATCGGGGCGCATGATCTGATAATGTGACGATTCAGGCGGCAGCGGTCTTGCACCAATAATACAACCGTTACTGAAACTGCCGATAGCCTGAGCAGCACCTGCTATCGGACGAGCAATCTGTTGCCATGGCGTTGATGTTATGGCAAAAGCTTGGGACAGCATTAATACCGCTATGCCGGCAAGGTATTGTTTCATGCTATGCGTGGCACAACAGAAACCTGATTACCTGATTGCGCCCGCTGACGTAACAGATGATCCATTAAAACAATAGCCATCATGGCTTCCGCAATGGGGACAGCCCGAATACCCACACAGGGATCATGACGGCCAGAGGTGCTTATTGCAACAGTTTCTCCCTGGCGGTTAATGGTCTGGCCTGGCACCCTGATGCTTGAGGTTGGTTTCAATGCCAGATGTGCGACGATAGGCTGACCGCTACTGATACCGCCAAGAATACCCCCGGCATGGTTGCTTTTAAAACCCTGTGATGTGATTTCATCCCTGTTTTCGCTGCCGCGTTTAGTGACAACACCAAAACCATCGCCTATTTCAACACCCTTGACGGCATTGATACTCATCAGTGCATGAGCCAGATCCGCATCCAGGCGATCAAAAACTGGCTCACCCAGCCCTGGCGGCACATTGTGAGCCATCACCGTGATTTGTGCACCAATGGAATCACCGGCTTTTTTCAGCGTGCGCAACAGGTTATCCAGTGCTACCAGTTTACTGGCATCAGGACAAAAAAAGGGATTTTGTTCAACGTGATCCCAGTCTTTCAATTCACAATGAATATCACCCATTTTTGTCAGACAGGCACGCACAGTGATATTACATTTTTGTTGTAAATATTTTTTGGCTATTGCCCCAGCAGCCACACGCATCACGGTTTCCCGGGCAGAAGCGCGTCCGCCACCACGGTAATCACGCACCGCATATTTTTGTTCGTAGCTATAATCGGCATGCCCGGGGCGAAAAATATCCTGGATGGCATCATAGTCCTGTGGACGTTGATCGGTATTTTCAACAATCAGGCCAATACTGGTCCCGGTTGTTACCCCCTGAAACAAACCTGACAGAATGCGAACCTGATCTGCTTCGCGTCGTTGTGTGGTGTATGGGGAAGTACCGGGGCGACGCCGGTCAAGATCCCGTTGTAAATCTGTTTCAGTGAGAGGCATTCCCGGAGGAACGCCATCCACAATACATGCCAGAGCCACCCCATGAGATTCACCGCACGTGGTCACACGGAAAAATTGCCCAATACTGCTGCCAGCCATCAGGGTTCCTTCAGGTTATATTGTGTCTGTCATTATTTATCTGCGTGATTGGCGAAATGATGTGCACAATCCTGTAATTGTTGTTGGTTCAGCAGGAATACACCCTGTCCTCCTTGTTTGAAGGTAAGCCAGGTAAAGGGAATATCTGGATATTGTTCAATCAAATGCACCATACTGTTACCTACTTCACAAATCAGTACACCATCATCGGTCATAAAATCTGATGCTTTGGCCAGAATTCGGCGTACCAGATCAAGACCATCATCACCGGCCGTCAGAGCAAGTTTAGGTTCGAAACGGTATTCTGGCAATAGATCTGCCATGTCTTCAGCATCAACATAGGGGGGGTTAGTCACGATTAAATCGTATTTCATGGTAGGCATGGAACGAAACAAATCAGAACGGATCGGTATCACCCGTTGTTCAAGGTTGTGCTGCTGAATGTTATATTCGGCGACGGCAAGGGCATCATCAAAAACATCTACCGCATCGACTTCTGCACCCATGAAAGCATAGGCACAGGCAATAGCAATACAACCGCTGCCGGTACACATATCCAGGATGTGACGCGGTGCACAAGTCAGTAATCCGGTAAAATAATCGTTAATCAGTTCGCCAATCGGTGAACGTGGCACCAGGACGCGTTCATCAACATAAAATTCATGACGACAAAACCAGGCTTTGTTAGTCATATAAGCCACCGGGATCTTTTCGTTGATGCGACGTAGCACTCGTTCAATAACCCGCTTACGTTCACTGGATGTCAAGCGCGCAGTCCAAAGTTCCTCGGGGATATCCAACGGCAAAAAAAGAGTAGGAAGAATTAATTGTATCGCTTCATCCCAAGGGTTATCAGTGCCGTGCCCGTAATAAATATTGGCGTTATTAAAACAACTGACTGTCCAGCGTAAGAGATCTCGAATACTGAGTAGTTCAATAGCCGCTTCATCTTTTAAAAGGTTATGCAATTTATTTATCCTTATTTTTCTCCATAAAGAGGTATGTACAGAGAATCTCTCCTCCTGATATCATGAAGCTTGATGATAGATTTTATGGTACACACAATTCCCCTGAATTTTTGTAATAGATAGCCCGATTTGTATATCATAAACAGGGTATCTGCAGCTGTTGATCTGCGAGATTTAAGAAACCATCGCACGCGGACTTATATCTATCGTCAGGCCTGAATTTCCGTGCCTGAGCCCACTACTGGCGAGCAGTGTAACTGAATGATGCAGGTTTTTCATCTGACAGACCCACTATGAATATTATTTTCTAGCTTTTTAATTACCTGGTTTTGAGGGTACAAGCATTGGATTCCCGTACCTATCAGGTCAAACTTTATCCTTGGGTATGACACCCTTCCTATAAATCCAGGATGCTGAGCGTAGCTGATAATGACATGTCTTTGATAAAAAATTTTTCCTGGCCCAGTGTTGCTGCTGGTTTCATTACTGTGCTTGTCGGTATCACGAGTTCTGCAGCGCTTGTTATGCAGGCGGCGTCCACAGCAGGTGCTACACCCCAACAGATTAATTCATGGATATTTGCGCTTGGTACGGGAATGGGGCTGACCTGTATCGGTTTGTCGCTACGTTATCGTGTCCCTATTGTTACCGCCTGGTCTACTCCGGGGGCGGCGTTGCTAATAACCAGTCTGTCGGGAATCCCGATGTCTGAAGCGATCGGTGCTTTTGTTTTCACTGCTGCGTTGATCACCTTATGCGGTATCACAGGCTGGTTTGAGCGTGTAATGAACAGGATCCCGTTATCCCTTGCAGCCGCGATGCTGGCAGGAATACTGACTGATTTCGGTATGAATGTGTTTATCGCCATGCAATCACAACTTATCATGGTTTTTACCATGTTTATCGCCTGGCTGTTCCTCAAATGCTGGGTGCCGCGTTATGTCATTATCATCGTGCTGCTAATTGGCACAGGCGTGGCAGCCAGACAGGGTCTTCTGCATTTCGATATTTTTCATTTTTCTCTGGCTAAACCGGTGTTTATCATGCCAGATTTTTCGTGGGCTGCCATCATGGGTGTTGGGGTGCCCTTATTTATCGTAACGATGGTATCGCAAAATGCACCCGGGGTCGCCGTGATCAAAGCCTCCGGTTACAGTAATACACCGATTTCACCTTTGATTTCCTGGACCGGGATAACGATGTTATTACTGGCACCCTTCGGTTGCTTTTCCCTTAATCTGGCTGCTATTACAGCAGCCATTTGCATGGGTAAAGAAGCACATGGTGATCCGGAAAAACGCTATTGGGCTGCAGTTGCTGCCGGAGCATTTTATTTGCTTGTGGGTCTATTTGGTGGAGCGGTGGTCGCTCTGTTTGCTGTTTTCCCCAAGGAGTTGGTTATGGCAATTGCGGGCCTGGCTCTATTTAGCACGATTGCCAGCAATCTGACGACAGCCATGTCCATGGATAGCCAGCGTGAGGCTGCATTAATCACTTTTCTTGTGACCGCATCGGGTATCTCATTGTTTGGCATTGGTGCTGCATTTTGGGGATTGATTGCGGGTGGGCTGGCTTTTTTTGTACTGAACTGGCGCAATAAGCGGCCTGTCTAGCAGAATAGGCTACTGCTAACCAGGCAGTTTAAAGGCCTTAAGGCAGGGGATAACGAAAAAATCATACCCTTTGGCAACCCGCTACAATCCAATGATAAACATGTTTTACACCCCCCTTTGGTCACCGAAAAAACTAAAAGAATGACGCTTATCTCCTGTATTCGCAGAGTGCATTATTTTAAATAAGCTCATAGGAGTTCATCCAGAATATTCTTTTTTCTTACTCTCAATGTTTAAATAAAACATTTTTATTACTGATTACCATAATATTACAAATCTGTTTTTCATTTTATTTAACGGGTTATCCACTCATTTTTCGCTGTTGTTGCGGTTTATCTTTTTTATGGTAATAAAATAGAAAAAATATATCAAAAATTCTCTGCATAAAAGTGATTAATATAAGAATACTGAATATAAATAATATCAACACTATTTGAAAATAGACTGTTGATGATTTTCAGCAGGTATTTACTTTAAATTTACTTTTATTCGGATTGAAATAAAAATGATAAAAATTCATCAGCTAATTGCTGAGCAGGAGAGTTTGTCTCTGAACTGGCCAGCTGAACAAAGTGCATTGCAATGGAAAAATAATGATCTGTGGTTATATCAGCGTGACAACCCGAAACATGGCATTAAGTTGGAACTCAGTAAAGTATCGCTAACTACTTTTCCAGTGCAATATTCTGATGATGTCGCTACAGAAGCACGCACTACACTGAAAGCCATGAAAAATCAATGGGACAGGCTGGCGTTTTCTCTGCATAAGGAGGATGGCATGGTATTTCCTGTCAATGATGGCAGTGGACGAAAGCGCATTTCTCTGGCAATCGATCAAAACAGGAAAAGGGCAGTGCTCTCCTGGTATGAAGAGGCGACCGATATAGTCAAGGTAACTCTGTTTGCAGCCGCTACCCTGGATTATGAAGATATTCTGCTGGATGGCAGTAAACACTTTCCCAACGGGCGTACCCTTATCCTGGCAGATCGCACGGCATCAACTGAGAGTACCTTGATACTGCAACAGGCAGATTCCTGGGGAGAAGGAGGTGCCGCCTTTGATACTTATCATATTTTATCCGGCGAGGGCACTATTACCGTAACGGATACAGAATATAACAGAATAGTGCTGGCCTACGCCCTTCATCAGATACAGCACATAACTTTAACAAAGCAGGGTGATGTCACAATGACACTGCTGAATCCTGGTGCCGGCCCGCGCCACCTGGTCCTGAAAGGACTGTATCAGATCAGCGCTGATGGTTCATTCATGAAGCGGGTATCCTTATATGCGATGACGAGCAACGATGGGTTTGAACTCTATTTTCCACCGGAAATTCCTGTCAATCAAAACACAACCTTCTCTCTGGTACTCGATGCTGAGTATGATCCCCGTCAGAGTGACCTGCCGATAACAGAAACAGGTTACAGAGACGCTTATGGGCACGCCATTGCACCTGTTGCCCTGGATATCAGCCCCATTCAGAGAATACCATTGCAGCCAGGCATACGCCTGGTGCCGGCATGGGATTTCAATCTATCCCAAAACCAATATCGGTTCATGGATGTCGAGGATGTTGAGCACGAACAGACTTTTGCCAGATTCCGGCAGCAGTTTGACGCATGGGACGCGTGGGAGGCCGATACACACCAACGAGCTTTCACCCGATTCCAGCAGCAGTTTGACGCGTGGGATGCAAAAGATGAATGGGAGACAAACACACACCAGCAAGCCTTTACCCGGTTCCAGCAGCAGTTTGACGCGTGGGGTGTGAAGGATACGAAGAATGCACAGGAGGCCAATACGCAGCCATTGAATGGATTGGATACTGTGCATATAAAAAATCAGAACGATGTATCAAAAGGCGCAGATGAAAAGCAATTGAATACTGCGCACAGGCAGGCATTTGACAAGTTTCAGCGGAATCACAGGAGTATTGATATTTCTGTTCTGGAAAACCCCCGCTGGCTCAGAAAAGCCGGGATGAGTAAAGGCATTGATCATGACAGGCAGGCGCTGAATTTCATTTTACCTGCCGGGAATGGATTCAGGATTCGACAGACGAATAAAAATTTCACTCAATCCTTAACCCTGCGCCTGCTCAATGATGATCATGTTAATGAAAGCGCGTATTCCATTCTGCCAGCACGTTACGGCTGGAAAAATATTAGCCATAGCAGTACCTCTGTGCTTTTTATTGATACTCCTTATGTGGAGGGTCATCAGGATAAGGGTGCGATGCCGGTTATCGAAATCGACTGGCATCCAGGTGATATTAAAGAGTTACCCCGGTATCGTAGGGGAGATAATGAAGCCGCTTTTTTCAGGACATGGGATGGTGAGGATGCTGAATTTGCCCTGTTGGAATCCGATTATATTCGGATACTGGTGCCCAAAAAAGATAAAAACGTAGTACGACATTTGGATCAGCATAATAAAAACCCGACCACTATTGATAAGCTTCTTGACCATTATGATACGGTGATCCCTTTTTTCAATAAACTGGCAGGCCTGGACTTTGATGCGAAACAGCCCTGGAACAGGAACCCCAAAAATAAATATTTTGCCAAGGCAGATAAAAGTGGTCCTGGTACTGGTTATTACGGCAATCACTGGACAGCTGAATCGGGTGGATCAGATTCAGTGGCCACTTTCTGGTTACTCGACAAGGATAATTGGGGTCGGCTGCATGAAATTGCCCACGGCTATCAGGGGCATTTTCTGCATGATGGTCTCTTTCATGAAGTCTGGAACAATATTTATGCCGCCAGTTGGCAGAATGCTCAGCTCGGCAATCGAGTTTTTCAGGAAGGCTGGCTCTACGATTATGGTCATGCTGAAGCACTTGTTGCGACTGTTCATCATCATCTCGCCAGCAGGGTTCCACTGAAACAGTGGGATGCGCGTGAAAAGCTGTATTTCATGATGCTCATGAAAGATAAGGCAGGTGATGCTGCTTTTATTCATTTCAATCAGGAATACAGAAAGAAAGCTGCCGATCCGACGTTTAATGCCGAGCAGCACAATCTGCTGGATATGCTGGCAGAAAGCTATGCCATAGCAGGCGGGATTGATGTCAGGCCCCTAATCCAGCTGGTGGATAGCGGGATCAGTGAACGTCTGTCCAGCAGTGATGCCTTCAACACAGCAGTCCCTGTGTTGCCGCTCAACCAGATCATCACTGATGATAGCAGCCAGAAGGAAGTGCAGAACCTACTGAAACTGGACTCTCCATTACGTCTGGTAAGTGCTGCCGATCTGGCTGAAGTGGGACTGGCAGGAAACCTGACTGTGGCTTTGGATAACCTGGCAGGGAAAAATCTGACAGCGGCTTTGGATAGCCCGGCAGGGAAAAATCTGACAGCGGCTTTGGATAGCCCGGCAGGGAA
>JACCDN010463018.1_pt1 | contig 11510 bp, 9 predicted proteins | sample 7441691 | NCBI WGS metagenome assembly JACCDN01 (sample SAMN15323439, study PRJNA562643) | freshwater metagenome | isolation source: river surface water | place: USA:Blue River Watershed | collected 2017-08-16
AAGTAGATAAAGGCTAAAAGCCAGACTGGAGGGGCAATGACTTCGCGAAATCGCACGGGAGTCACGCTACCCCATTAAGTATTAACTCGCTTCGGCAGTAAACTAATTGCATGAGCCGAGTTGCAAGTACAACGCCACCTGAAGGGTCAATAATCCCTTCACGCCATCCCGAATCCCCGGCAACTGGTTCAAGAATTCCATCTCACTTTGCACACTGTTTTGGTTGCGGAGAAAAACACCCTACTGGATTGCATTTAGTTGCTCACGTTGGCAATGAAATGAATATCACCGCAGAATTTGTCGTTTCAGAAAATCATCAAGGAGCACCGGGCCTTGCACATGGCGGATTACTTTCATTGGCTTTTGATGAAGCGCTCGGAAAATTGATGTGGTTACTGCGCGCGCCAGCAGTAACGGCGCGACTTGAAACAGATTTCATAAAGCCCGTACCAATGGGATCAAAATTATTCATCTCCGCCGAGATTACGGGTCAGGTGGATAGAAAAGTTTATTGCTCAGCAGTGGGACGCTTAAACTCAGAAGATGGAGAAATTGCAGTGCGCGCCGCAGCGCTCTTTGTGATTGTTCCTATGGCCCACTTCTTGCAAAATGCGCCCGCAGAATACTTAGAAGCAATCGCAAAAACTCCTGAAGTTTTGGCCTTCGTCGATCCGAATTTTAATATCAATCCATGAGCGTCCAAGTTTTGATCAAACGCCTTGATCCAGGTGTGCCTCTTCCAAATTATGCAAAGGGTGGCGATGCCGGTGCTGACATTGTTACTGCAGTGGATATCACTCTGGCCCCAGGTGAACGCGCTTTAGTTCCAACTGGGATTTCTATCGCTTTGCCAGATGGATATGTGGCGTTAGTTCATCCGCGTTCAGGTTTAGCAATTAAACATGGCGTCACAATGGTCAATTCACCTGGAACAGTAGATGCAGGTTACAGAGGTGAACTAAAACTGATTCTTATCAATCATGATCCAAAGGATTCGGTGTCATTCAAGCGCGGTGATCGTGTTGCACAATTGGTTATCCAACAAGTAGAACGCGCAGAGTTTGTAGAAGTGCAAGAGCTTCCTGGTTCTGGACGTGGTGCAGATGGATTCGGATCGACGGGACGGACATGAGCCAAGAAAACGAAGATCGCGCAAAGGTTGTAAATGCCTTAGGGGGCAAGAAAGGATTAATTGATTCGGGTCTTCCATCCATCCTTTTTCTGGTTGTATTTAACTTTGCAGATGATTTACAGATAGCCCTTTATGCCGCAGTTGGCACATCAGCACTCTTAACAATTATTCGCTTGGCTAAGAAAGACACTATTCAACACGTGATCTCGGGCTTTATTGGTGTGGCTTTTTGTGCCTATCTTGCAAATCGAACCGGAAATGCGAATGATTTTTTCTTACCTAAGTTCATTACAAACCTGGTTTATGGGACGATTTATTTGATTGCCAACGTCGTAGGTTGGCCAATTCTTGGATTAGTTCTTGGTCCGATTCTTGGAGAAAACCTCACGTGGCGCAAACATCCAGAACGTAAAAAGGCATACATACGCGCAGGATGGTTGTGGGTGGCAATGTTTTATCTTCGACTGCTTGTGCAAGTACCAATTTACTTAAGTGGACCAGAGAATTTGAACTTACTCGGAAGTGTTAACTTAGCTATGGGTTATCCGCTTTTTGCTGCAGCAGCGTGGGGCTCGTGGTTGATACTGAAAAAAGTTCCGAGCGCTAAAGCAGAGGATTAACTCTGAATAAAGCAGGCTTTGATTTGAGCCTCAGCCTCTGTTGATGCGACAAAGAGCAATTCATCTCCTGCAGCAAAGACATCGTGCGCAGAGCACGCAATAACTTGTCCATCACGAACAATTGCTGCAAGGGATGCGTTATCTGGCAATGCAATCTCTTCTACGGTTTTTCCGATGCATGAAGAATTATCAGGAAGCGTTAGTTCTACTAGGTTTGCCTGACCTTTTCTAAATGAGAAGAGGCGGACAACATCGCCAACACTTACAGCTTCTTCAACGAGAGCTGAAATGATTCGCGGAGTAGACACTGCGACATCAACGCCCCATGAGCTATCAAATAACCATTCATTCTTCGGGTGATTAATTCGCGCAACAACGCGGGGAATACCGTATTCAGTCTTTCCAAGTAGTGATGCAACAAGATTTACCTTGTCATCTCCAGTTGCAGCAACTAAAACCTGACAATTGTTTAATTTAGCGTTATCTAATGAGGTAATTTCACATGCATCTGCCATAAGCCATTCAGCATCAGGAACACTCTGCATCTTCATGGCTTTTGGATCTTTGTCGATCAGCAAAACTTGGTGTCCGTTATCTAGAAGCTCGCGTGCAATCGCACGACCAACATTTCCTGCTCCCGCAATCGCAATTCTCATGAGGCACTCTCCGGAGCATGTGAGAATGATTTTTCTACATTCTCAACATCTTCATCATGCACCATCATGTGCAGAAGGTCACCTTCTTGGAAAACTGTGTGTTCATCTGGAATTAAGCCAGAGCCGAGTCGGGTAATGAATGCAACTCTGGCTCCCGTGATGTTTTCAATTGTTGAAACAGGAATGCCGAACCAGCTGGGTACCGGATGAAATTCGCGTAGTTGAATTGCACCACTCGCATCCCGCCATTCAGATTTGGAGCCTTCAGGAACTATTCGACGCAGAATTTGGTCTGTTGTCCATAAAACAGTTGCAACTGTAGGAATACCAAGTCGTTGATAAATTTCTGCACGGCCCGGATCATAAATTCGAGCTACAACATTGGCGACTTTGTATGTTTCTCGTGCCACACGAGCGGCAAGAATATTTGAATTATCGCCGTTGCTGACAGCGGCAAATGCATCAGCTTTTTCAATTCCGGCTTCTAGGAGCGTATCTCGGTCAAAACCCATTCCAGTAACTGTGTGGCCTTTGAAATTTGGACCTAAGCGTCGAAATGATTCACGAGCTTGGTCAATAACAGAAACGGAGTGACCGGCAGATTCCAATTCAATAGCGAGGGAAGAACCAACTCGACCGCAACCCATAATGACTACGTGCACGTAGCACAACTTACACCCTTACTCTTAGATACATGGAATCAAAGGCGCAAATAAGCCTGCAGGTGGGTCAACGTCTAACCGTGGACATCGAAAAAATTGCCCACGGAGGACACTTCATTGCGCGCCATGAAAGCGAAAATGGCAAGAAAGCAGTGATATTCGTGCGCCACGCGATTCCTGGAGAAAAAGCAGAGATTGAAATTACTAGCACTAGTGCAAGTTTCATTCGCGCAGACGTAGTTAAAGTTATTTCATCTAGTCCAGATCGTGTGCAAGCACCGTGCGTGTACTCCCATCGTGATGGATGCGGTGGCTGCGATTTTCAACATATTTCTATCGCGCGCCAGCGAGTGCTTAAGTCTGAAGTCATCGAAGAACAATTTGAAAGAATTGCAAAGATGAAAGTTTCAGTTGAAGTTGAAGAAGTTGATGAACCATTGCATTGGCGCACTCGCGTAACTGCAACAACTGATAGCAATGGAGCTCTCGGTTTTTATTCATCTCGAAGCCATCGCGTGGTTCCTGTCAAAGAGTGCTTGATTACAGTTCCTGAAATAGGAATAGCTGCGATGTCCACACAGAAACTCTCACCCGATGTTCGAATAGAAATCGCGTACTCCTCAGAAGGTGAACGAATGGTTGCAGAAGCGCCCAAGAGTGGAGATGGAAAGTTTCGACAGAATACGGGACCTGCAACTCTTCATGAAAGAGTTGGCGATGAGTTGCTGCAAGTCAGTCAGAGATCTTTTTGGCAGGGACACAAACGAGCACCCCAACTATTAACCGAAGTTGTTCGAGATTTTGCACAGATTCAAGCTGGTGAAGATGTTTTGGATTTATATGGTGGGGTTGGATTATTTACATCTGCGATTTTAAAGGATGTGGGCACGCAAGGATCTATTCATTTAGTTGAAGGCAGTAAAGATGCGACAGCAGATGCTAAGAGTAATTTTGCTGTGCATTCCAACGTTGAAATCTCCACAGGAGATGTTGCAAAGATAATTACTCGAATTAACCGCGCCGATGTTGTTGTTTTAGATCCACCACGTGAAGGTGCTGGAAAAGATGTGGTTCAGGAGATTGCCCGAATATCTCCTCGGTCAATAGTTTATGTTGCATGCGATCCTGCAGCCCTGGCTCGAGATACCGCTTATCTGCATGAAAATGGTTTTCGGCTAGAAAAGATTCGCGCTTTTGATTTGTTTCCGATGACGCACCACATTGAATCTATTGCGCTCTTTACCTCAAATAAGGTATCTTGACGTCAAGATACTTTTAGCTGGGAGCGACGATGAGCACCAACTCTTTTAATTCCAAGAGCACATTAAATGTCTCTGGAAAGACATATGAAATTTTTGATATTTCAAAAATCGAAGGAGCAGGTTCTCTTCCATTTAGTTTGAAAATTCTTTTAGAAAACTTATTGCGCACCGAAGACGGCGCAAATATCACAGCCGCACACATCAAAGCTTTAGCGCAATGGGATCCAAGCACTGAACCTGATACTGAAATTCAGTTCACACCTGCGCGCGTTATTATGCAAGATTTCACAGGAGTTCCTTGCATCGTGGACTTAGCAACAATGCGCGAGGCAATTGTTGCCCTTGGGGGAGATCCAGCAAAAGTAAACCCACTGGCACCAGCAGAATTAGTCATCGACCACTCTGTCATCGCAGATGTATTCGGAACAAAAGATGCATTCGAAAAGAACACTGATATTGAATATGAGCGAAACCGCGAACGTTACAGATTCTTACGCTGGGGACAAGGTGCATTTGATGAATTCAAAGTTGTTCCGCCCGGAACTGGAATTGTTCACCAGGTAAATATTGAGTATCTGGCGCGTGTTGTCATGACACGAAATGTCAAAGGTGTTTTGCGAGCATATCCAGACACCGTTGTTGGCACCGACTCCCACACAACGATGGTTAATGGACTTGGCGTGCTTGGTTGGGGAGTTGGCGGAATTGAGGCCGAAGCTGCCCTACTCGGTCAGCCAGTATCAATGCTTATTCCTCGCGTAGTTGGTTTCAAGCTCAAAGGTGAATTGCCACTGGGAACAACAGCAACAGATTTAGCTCTCACGATTACAGAAATTCTGAGAAAACATGGCGTTGTAGGAAAGTTCGTTGAATTCTACGGACCTGGTGTTGTTTCTGTGCCTATGGCTAATCGCACCACAATCGGAAACATGAGTCCTGAATATGGATCAACATGTGCAATTTTTCCAATTGATGAAGAAACTCTTCGCTATCTCAAACTTACTGGTCGAAGCGCAGAACAAGTTGAACTTGTCGAGAAATACGCCAAGTTACAAGGCTTATGGCATAACCCAGAGATTTCTCCACGATTTTCAGAGAACATCGAACTCGATCTTTCAACAGTTGTTCCATCTATTGCAGGCCCTAAGCGCCCACAAGATCGAATTTCACTATCAGATTCCAAGAGCGCTTTTGAAAAGGTTTTGCCAACATATTTCGGTGATAAAACAGCCAAGAATGCAATCGATATTAAGGTAAATGAGAAAAGCACGACTATTAAAAATGGCGATGTAGTTATTGCATCGATTACATCATGTACAAATACATCAAATCCTTCAGTAATGATTGGTGCTGCTTTGCTGGCTAAAAAAGCAGTTGAAAAAGGTCTTCATTCAAAGCCTTGGGTGAAAACAACACTGGCACCAGGATCCAAAGTAGTTACCGATTATTACGATCGCGCAGGCTTAACACCATATATGGAAAAGCTCGGTTTTAATCTTGTTGGATATGGTTGCGTGACTTGCATTGGTAACTCTGGACCATTGCCAGTAGAAATAAGCAAAGCCGTTAACGAGAATGATTTGGCTGTGAGCGCAGTTCTCTCTGGAAACAGAAACTTTGAGGGTCGAATTAGTCCAGATGTTAAGATGAATTATCTTGCATCTCCACCACTTGTTGTTGCTTATGCTCTAGCCGGAACTATGGATCACGACTTTGTTAAAGATTCTCTTGGTGAGGGAACTGATGGAAAGCCTGTTTATTTGGCAGATATCTGGCCGACGCCACAAGAAATTCAAAGCGTGATTGACTCTTCAATTTCATCTGAAATGTTTAGCAAAGATTACGCGAGTGTATTTGATGGCGATCATCGTTGGAAGTCACTCGATACTCCAACTGGAAAAACTTTTGAATGGGATGCCAAGTCAACGTATGTGCGTAAGCCGCCATATTTCGATTCAATGCCAGCACAACCAACGCCTGTCACAAATATTTCTGGTGCGCGCGTTCTAGCAATTCTTGGAGATTCTGTAACGACGGATCACATCTCTCCTGCAGGAAATATCAAAGCTGATTCACCAGCAGGTAAGTACCTTCAAGAAAATGGAGTTGATCGCAAGGACTTTAACTCTTACGGATCAAGGCGTGGAAATCACGAAGTTATGATTCGTGGAACTTTTGCAAACATCCGTTTAAAGAATTTACTTCTAGACGGAGTTGAAGGTGGCTTCACCCGCAACTTCCTAAAAGACGGTGCACAAGCGACAATTTATGATGCATCCATCGATTATCAGAGCGCCGGAGTTCCACTGGTTATCTTGGCTGGAAAAGAGTATGGCTCAGGATCATCTAGAGATTGGGCGGCAAAAGGAACAGCACTTCTCGGTGTGCGCGCTGTAATTGCTGAAAGCTTTGAAAGAATTCACCGTTCGAATTTGATTGGAATGGGTGTTCTACCATTGCAGTTTAAAAATGGCGACAGTGCATCTTCTCTCGGACTAAAGGGTGATGAAGTATTTGAAATTTCAGGCATCACCGAGCTAAATTCAGGAAGCACCCCTAAGGAAGTCACTGTAAAGGCGGGGGATAAAACATTTAGCGCATTGGTCAGAATTGATACACCTGGAGAGGCTGATTACTACCGCCATGGCGGAATCATGCAGTACGTGTTGCGTTCGCTTCTTGCATAGTGTGCTTATTCGCAATTCGCGTTCTAGAATACGAATGTGATTTCAGATATCAAGTCGCCCAAAGATTTGGGGCGCCTCAACCACGTTGAGCTCGATGCTCTCGCGGATGAAATCCGTGCATTTCTAATTGAAAAAGTTACTAAAACTGGCGGTCATCTAGGTCCAAACTTAGGTGTTGTTGAGTTAACAATCGCACTTCATAGAATTTTTGAATCTCCGAAAGATGTCATTCTCTTTGACACAGGTCACCAAAGTTATGTTCATAAGATATTAACTGGCAGAAGTGAAGGTTTCGATTTACTTCGTCAACGTGGTGGAATTGCTGGTTATCCAAACAGATCTGAAAGCATTCACGATGTTATTGAAAATTCACATGCATCCACGGCACTGTCATGGGGAGATGGAATTTCTCGAGGCTTTGCACTGAGCGGTCAGAGTGATCGATCAGTAGTCGTAGTTGTTGGAGATGGCGCACTTACAGGTGGAATGTCTTGGGAAGCGCTCAATAACATCGCGATGGCAGAAAATCAGAATTTAGTAATAGTAGTGAATGACAATGAACGTTCTTACTCTCCAACCATTGGTGGATTAGCAACATATCTTTCAACACTGCGCGCAACCCGTGGCTATGAAAAATTCTTAGATTGGGGCAAAGAAGTTCTTGCTCGCACCCCAGTTGTAGGTGGTCCTATTTATGACACCTTGCACGGGATGAAAAAAGGAATTAAAGACATAGTCGCACCACAGGGAATGTTTGAAGATTTAGGTTTGAAATACCTCGGACCTTTTGACGGTCATGACATCGAAACGATGGAAAAGGCACTGCTTAAGGCAAAAGAGTTCGGTGGACCAATTTTGGTTCATGCAATTACTGAAAAGGGGCGCGGTTATGCTCCTGCGATTGAAGATGAAGCAGAAAAGTTTCACGCCGTTGGAATTGTTGACCCTGAAACCGGTTTGCCAGTTAAAAAGAGTGCGGCATCATGGACAAGTATCTTCGCAAATGAGCTCGTAGAAATAGGTCGCGATCGCAAAGATATTGTTGCAATTACCGCAGCAATGCTTGGGCCTACTGGTTTAGATAAGTTTCAAAAAGAGTTTCCAGATAGAACCATCGATGTGGGTATCGCAGAGCAGCACGCAGTTACGAGTGCCGCAGGGCTTGCATTCGCCGGTATGCATCCAGTTGTAGCTGTCTATGCAACATTTCTTAATCGAGCATTCGATCAAATGCTTTTGGATGTAGCACTTCACAAGGCCGGTGTGACCTTTGTCCTGGATCGCGCTGGAGTCACTGGCGATGATGGTCCATCACATAACGGAATTTGGGATCTTGCACTAACTGGAATTGTTCCAACATTACAAGTTGCTGCGCCGCGAGATGGTGCGCGAGTAAAGGAAACTCTGCGCGAGGCTCTTCAAGTAAAGGATGCACCAACACTTCTGCGCTTTCCAAAGGGCGCCGTAGTTGCCGATATTCCTGCTTTTGAAAGACGAGATGGCGTCGATGTTTTGTATCGCGGAGAAAGTGCAGATGTTTTACTCATCAGCATTGGAGCAATGGCGCATATGGCCGTGGAAGCTGCGTCTCAGGCTTATCGTGAAGGTGTTGGTGTGACAGTTATTGATCCGCGATGGGTAAAGCCATTGCCGCAATCATTAATCACGATGGCCCAGCGCTACAAGAGCGTTGTAGTCCTTGAAGATGGAATTCGCCACGGTGGAATTGCAAGCACTGTCTCTGAAATGTTTAGAGATGCAGGATTGCAAGTTCCAATTCATTCAATTGGTGTTCCCCTTGAGTTCTTGGAGCACTCAAAACGTGATGAGGTTTTGCAAGACTTAGGCATCACCGCGCAAAACATCACGCGATCAATTGTTGAATGGAGTAGCTCCCTTAAGGAAGGGATGCAATTCCCGGTTGATGAAAACGCTTCCCGCACACAGATTCGCTAATTCCTTCGCGATCTAGGTAAGGCAATATTCCACCAAGGTGCATCGGCCAACCAGCGCCTAGCAACATGCATAAATCAATTTCAGCAGGTGTTGAAACAACGCCTTCATCAAGCATCATGCGCGCTTCTTCTGCCAGTGCAGTCAGTGCGCGAGAGCGAACTTGCTCTGCTGTAGATGCTTTATTTCCGGCAACAATCAAAGCAACTGCTTCTGGGTTAGCGATTAAGCCACCTTTGTCATCTTTGATGTAGAAGGTACGAATGCCGGCCTTAACCATGGCCGCCATTGTTGGAGAAATCTTGTAACGAGGTCCAAGATTCTTATTGAGTGTTTCAGAAACATGAAGGGCTACTCCTGGGCCTACTAGTCCAAGTAACTCAAATGGCGACATTGGAAAACCAATAGAACGCATAGCGTTATCGGCAACATCTGGGGGAGTTCCTTCATCCATTGCATCAGTAATTTCGCCCATGAAACGTGTGAGTAGACGATTAACAACGAATCCTGGAGCATCTTTGGTGATGACCATGGTTTTCTTTAGTTCTTTGCCTACATTTACAGCTGTGGCTGTTGTCGCATCATCTGTCTTGGTTGTGCGAGCAACTTCTAGAAGCGGCATGATGGCCACAGGATTAAAGAAGTGGAATCCAACAACTCGTTCAGGATTTTTCAATCCTTCGCTCATCGCTTCTACAGATAAAGATGATGTATTGGTAGCGAGTACGCACTCAGTCGAAACTATGTTTTCCAGTTTCTTAAATAGCTCTTGCTTGAGAGAGAGTTCTTCAAAAATTGCCTCGATAACAAAGTCGCATCCCGCAAAGACGCTTTGATCTGATGAACCTGAGACAAGAGCGGATAGTCGATCAGCGCTCTCTTGGGACATACGACGCTTTTCAACAAGTTTTGCTAATTCTGCACGAACCCAAGCAACACCTTTATCTGCGCGTGCTTGATCGATATCAGTCATAACAACTGGACACTTAAGATTTCGAACAAATAGGAGTGCGAGTTGTGATGCCATCAAGCCTGCGCCGACGACTCCAACTTTGGAAACTTTTCTGCCAAGGGCTGGCTTTGGGGCACCTTCAACTTTTTTGCGCTTCTTTTGAATCAAGTTAAAGGCATACAAGGATGCGCGCAATGGATCTGACATTGTCAGGTCTGCTAGGGCCTGATCTTCGGCGTCAAAACCACTTGATCGAGTTGCAGTTTTCGCCGCGGCGATAAGTTCTAGTGCGCGTGTTGGTGCTGCAATTTCTGCTCCACCATATTTCTTCAGGGCTGCAGCGCGACCAGTCGCAATTGCGCTGTCCCATGCAGGATCAGTTGAGAAATCCTTACGTTCAATCTTTGTTGAACCACTCAGAACGGAGGCAGTAAATGCCACAGATTTTTCTAAGAAATCTGCTGGCTCGTACACCGCATCAACCACGCCAAGTGAAAGCGCATCTTTAGCCTTCATCATTGTGTTGTTGTTCAGCGCATTGAGCATGATCACTTGTACTGCTTTTTCTGGACCGATTAACTTTGGAAGCAGTGTTGCACCGCCCCAACCAGGAACTAATCCGAGGAACACTTCTGGCAAACCTGTAAAGGCAGTTGATGCAAGCGTTCTATATGTGCAGTGAAGGCCAACTTCAAGGCCTCCACCAAGTGCTAAACCATTGATAAAAGCAAAGGTAGGTATTTCAATCTCACCTAGTCGGCGAAATACATCGTGTCCGAACTTACCAATTGCTAATGATTGCTCGCGCTTATTTAGAAATGACAGTGCTGATAAATCCGCACCTGCGGCAAAAATAAATGGTTTTCCGGTAATTGCAATTGCCGCTGGCGCACTTGCAACCGCAGAAGTAATTGCCTCGTTAAGAGCCGCGAGTGACTTTGCGCCAAAAGTATTTGGACGAGTGTGATCTAGTCCGTTATCTAATGTGATTAATGCAAGTGTTCCCTTAAAACCAAATGGCGTGAGATCAACGGGACGCACAATTGCATTAGTGATGACTTCTTCAGGAGCACCTTCTGGAAGTGTGAGATCTGCAGGAATAGTCATTACTTAACGCCCTTCGTGAAGTGTGGGTTTTCCCAAATAATTGTTCCGCCCATACCTAGACCAATACACATCGTTGTGATTCCGTAACGAACTTCTGGGTGTTCTTCGAAACCGCGAGCTAAATTCAATGCAAGACGAACACCAGATGATGCAAGCGGATGTCCAACTGCGATTGCTCCACCCACTGGATTAACGCGAGGATCATCATCTGCAATTCCAAAGTGATCGAGAAAGGCTAGAACCTGAACTGCGAATGCCTCATTGATTTCAAACAAACCAATATCTGAAATAGATAAGCCAGCCTTTTTTAGCGCTTTCTCAGTTGCTGGCACGGGTCCGTAACCCATAACTTCTGGTTCGACGCCAGCAAAGGCGAAAGTGACGAGACGAGCTTTAATTGAAAGTCCTTTTTCCTTTGCAAAATCTTCACTTGCAAGCAATGAGACAGTTGCACCATCGTTTAAGCCGGCAGCATTTCC
>JACCDN010287035.1_pt1 | contig 11506 bp, 11 predicted proteins | sample 7441691 | NCBI WGS metagenome assembly JACCDN01 (sample SAMN15323439, study PRJNA562643) | freshwater metagenome | isolation source: river surface water | place: USA:Blue River Watershed | collected 2017-08-16
CGGCACCACGCGCCTTTTCCAAGGCCCGCGTCATGTCATCGACTTGGGCCGACAAGACGGCGATCGCGCCACCCATGCCGGTTTCCAAGGTGGTGAATTTCTTCAACCGACCAGCCAGCACATAGCAATAGATCGCAGCCCCAAAGGCCCCGGCCGACATCAGCACATCTGCAATCAGCTCCATGCCGCCCTCCTTCAATTCAAGACGAATTCGGTCACCAGCAGGTCGCGCACGCGCCCTTCGCCCGTGACGATCTGGATGCGCCGCAGAAGATGCGCCCGGATGCGCACCAGAGCCGCCGGATCCTCAAGTTCGGTCACTTCAACCGCCCGCAGATAGCCATTCAGCACATCCGCGATGCGAGGCAAAAGAAGCTGAACCTCACTGGCATGCGGCCCCGCAACTTCGATTTGCGAGGTGAAGCGCAGATGGCGAACGGCCTCACCGGACCCAAGGGTGATGACCAAAGGATCAACCGGGACAAAGGCAATGTCAGGCAGGGCGCCAACCTCGGGCTCGGCCTCGGCGTGCGCTTCATCTGCCGATCCCAAGATCAGGCCAGACCAAGTGGCGTAAAACCCGGCCCCGCCCAGCAAGAGCGCCAGAACCAGCCCGATCACGAGCGGTTTTTTCGATTTCTTCTTCGGTGCCGCATCCTGCGGTTCATCAACGTCAGCCAAGGAAATGCCCGCTTTGCAAGAATCGTCGTCGAGATCGAAAATAGATCGAAGGTCACTAACCGATTGTTAATCCGGGTGAAGCAAAGCTGCCCCTCAGGACAGAAGTCCGAAACGAGGTGACGCGTGCAAAACCTGATCCAACTCTGGCAGGGGCTTGATATCAAGAAACGGGCGATCGTTGCGGGGGCGACGATGGCTGTTTTCCTTGCGGTTTTGGCCATTGCGCAGTTTGCCGGAAAGCCGGGGATGTCGCTGCTCTACGCGGGCTTGCAGGGGGCTGCGGCAGGCGATGTCGTTGCCGCCTTGGAGCAAGAGGGCGTGACGTTCGAAGTGCGGGGCGATTCGATTTACGTCGACAGCACGCGCCGCGACAGCTTGCGGATGGTGCTGGCCGGTCAGGGGCTGCCTGCCAATTCCGGCACCGGCTATGAGCTTTTGGATGGGCTTTCAGGGTTTGGCACCACCTCGCAGATGTTTGATGCGGCCTATTGGCGGGCGAAGGAAGGTGAAATCGCCCGCACGATTCTGGCGAACCCGCTGATCCGTGCCGCGCGGGTGCATATCGCACAGGCCCCGACGAAGGCATTTCAGCCGGAACAGAAGGCAAAAGCCTCGGTCACCGTATCCACCGCCGCCGGAGGTCTGCCGGTTGAGCAAGCCCGTGCGCTGCGTCATCTGGTGGCGGCCGCGGTGCCGGGGATGGTGCCCGAGGATGTGGCGGTCATCGACGCCGTGGCCGGTCTGTTGCCCGGCGAAGACGATGCTTTGCGCCCCGATGCCGCGGCCGATGCCCGCGCCGCCGAGTTGCGCCGCAACGTCGAACGTCTGCTGGAGGCGCGGGTCGGTGCAGGCAAGGCCGTGGTGGAAGTCGCGGTCGATGTGGTCACCGAGCGTGAGGCGATCACGGAACACACCTTTGATCCGCAGGGCCGGGTTGCGATCTCGCAAGAAACCGAAAACCGCAGTGGAACCTCCACCGAGCCGGGCGGCGAGGTGACGGTGGCCTCGAACCTGCCTGACGGCAATGCCAAGGCCGGGGCATCAGGCAAAAGTGAAAATTCTGAAACCCGGGAGCGGGTGAACTATGAGGTCTCCGAAACCCAGCGCGAGGTGCTGCGAACGCCGGGTGCCGTGAAAAAGATTTCGGTCGCGGTCTTGCTGGATGGGCAGATTGTGACCGCCGAGGATGGCACGACGCGGGTAGAACCACGCGGGGACGAAGAACTTGCCACCTTGCGAGAATTGGTTGCCTCTGCCGCAGGCATAGACGAGGCGCGCGGTGATGTGCTGACCATCAAATCGCTGGCGTTTGAACCCGACCCTGTGGCCGGAGAGCTGCTTGAGGCCGGGATGTTCACCGCGATGGGGCCGATCGACACCATGTCGCTGATCCAGATTGTCGTTCTGGCCTTCGTGGCGCTGGTCTTGGGGCTTTTTGTGCTGCGCCCGGTTCTGACCTCCCGCCCGAGGCTGAACGCCGAGGCATCCCCCTTGGCTTTGCCGGGCATGGCGGCGGGGAATGGGGCGCTGACGATGGATGGGGCTGACACCGCTGGCATCACGCAGGTTCTGACCGGAGAAATCGACGATGGCTCGGAATTTGCAGCACTTGAGACTGATGAGGCGACAGATCCCGTCTCGCGTCTGCGCCGCCTGATCGAGGAACGGCAGGCCGAATCTGTCGAAATTCTGCGCGGCTGGATGGAGCAGGATGAGGAGCGCGCCTGATGGTCTTGCGGTTGGAAATCTTTGAAAGCGATGAGCCAGGCGGTCCTGCCGAAACCGTCGTTCTGGACACTTCTGCGCTGGAAGAGGCGAGACTTGCATCCTATGATTCAGGCTATGCGGCGGGTTGGGAAGATGCCACAGCCGCGCAATCCGGCGATCAGTCGCGGATCCGGGCCGATCTTGCCCGCAATCTTCAAGCGCTGTCCTTCACCTATCAAGAGGCACGCAGTCATGTGCTGCGCGCGCTTGAACCCCTGCTGACGGAAACGATTGGCAAACTTTTGCCTGAAATTGCGCGGGCCTCGCTCGGCAGCATCGTTCTGGATGCGCTGATGCCCATGAGCGAAACATTGGCCGGCGCGCCAGTGATCATGGTGCTTAATCCTGCGTCACGGCCCGCTGTTGAGGCGCTGATTTCCGAGGCAACGGGCCTGCCAATCGTGATCGAGGAAGAGGCCACCCTCGGCGAGGGGCAGGTCTATTTGCGGCTCGGTGGCTCTGAAACCTGTGTCGATCTTGACCGGGCAACTGCGGAAATCATGACAGCCCTGCGGGGCTTCTTTGACATGTCCCACAAGGAGATCTGAAATGGATGACCCCTCCAGCGATACGAACCCGTTTGCTCAAGTGCCGATTGAGGTCACGATTTCCGTCGGCAAGGCCCGGCCCTTGGTCAAGGATCTGCTGCGTCTGGGCCGTGATGCGATCCTGCCCTTGGATCGTCGGGTCGAGGATCCGGTCGAGCTTTATGTCGGCGACCGGTTGATCGCACGCGGTGTGCTGCAAGAGATTGAGGGAGAGCCGGCTGGCCAACTGGCTGTCCGGCTGACCGAGGTTGCCAATTTGCGGGGCGGATTGTGACGCAAAAGGCGCTTTTGTTCGGCCTTGCGCTGACCCTCCTGGCCGGTCCGGTCTTTGCCCAGGACGTCTCGATTGATTTTGGGGATGGTGGCTCTTTGGCGACCAGATCCGTGCAGCTTTTGCTCTTGGTCACCATCTTGTCGATCGTGCCCGGTCTTGCGGTGATGGTGACCTGCTTTCCCTTCATCGTCACCGTCTTGTCGATCCTGCGTCAGGCCATTGGCTTGCAACAATCACCGCCGAACATGCTGATCATCAGCCTTGCGATGTTTCTTACATGGTTTGTGATGGATCCGGTCTTGACCGAAGCCTGGGTCAAGGGGGTTGATCCCTTAACCAACGGGCAGATTGATGTGCAAACGGCGATCCCGTTGATCATGGCGCCCTTTCGGGTTTTCATGACCGCGCGGCTTGACCCGGAGACCTTTGCGGCCTTGCAGGCGCTGCGACCAGAAACTGCGACACCTTTGGCCGATGCGCCGCTGTCTGTTCTGGTGCCCTCCTTCATCCTGTCCGAAATCCAGCGCGCCTTTGAAATCGGCTTTCTGGTCTTTTTGCCCTTCCTCATCATTGATCTGGTGGTGGCGGCTGTCCTGATGTCGATGGGGATGATGATGGTGCCGCCTGCCGCGGTCGCGCTGCCCTTCAAGCTTGCTTTCTTTGTGGTTGCCGATGGCTGGACGCTGATTTCCGGCGCGTTGGTGCGAAGCTATTTTTGATCGCAGGCTTGGCGGCCTACACGCCTTGGGCAACGGGCCACGAATTAAAGATCTCACAGGGCCGGTCGCGCAGGTGACCGGCCCTGAAGTCTTTGTTGCCCGCGTCATCCTGGCCAGCATCACGGGGGATGCAGCACAAAGGGGGCAGCGCCGCGGGTCTTTGGCAAACGGAAAGGCGGCTACTTTCGGATGCCAGAAAGCTGCCACGCCTCGACATCAGCGGCTTAGTTCACCACGAATTCTGCATGCAGCGCCCCGGCCGCATTGATGCTTTTCAGGATATCAATCATGTCATAGGGCGCGACGCCAAGCGCGTTCAAACCGGCAACCACCTCAGAAAGACTGGTGCCGCCGGTGACCTCGGCCAGACCCTTGCCCGGTTCGGTTGTAATGCTTGCGGTCGTGCTGGGCACCACAATGCTTTCGCCTTCGGCAAAGGGATTGGGCTGCGACACGGTTGGGGCCTCCTCGACCCGCAAGGTCAGATTGCCTTGGGCCACCGCAACCCGGCTGATCCGCACGTCCTGCCCCATCACAATTGTGCCGGACCGTTGGTCGACCACCACGCGCGCGCGGCTTTCAGGTTCGACGGCGATGTTTTCCACCCGGCTTAGCACATGCGCCGGAGAACCGTTTCCGATGGCAGAGACGTTCAGCATCACCGTGCCGCCATCCATCATCCGGGCGGCCCCACGCCCCATGTCGCGGTTTATGGCATCTTCGATCCGGGCGGCCGTCGTGAAATCCGGCGCGCGCAGCGCGAGGCGCAACTGGTCAAGGCCCGCGAAATCAAACTCGACCTCGCGCTCCACATAAGCCCCCGAGGGGATCGTGCCTGCCGTGGGCACCCCTTGCACAACCCGCGCCGCCTCGCCTTCGGCCGAAATTCCGCCTGCGATGATCGTGCCTTGGGCCACGGCATAGATTTGCCCGTCCGCGCCGTTCAGCGGAGTCATGACCAACGTCCCGCCCAGCAGGCTTTTGGCATCACCAATCGCTGACACGGTGACATCAATCCGTCCCCCCGCACGCGCAAAGGGGGGAAGGTTCGCGGTGACAAAAACTGCTGCGACGTTCTTTGGCCGGTATTCCTCGCCCGCAACATTGACGCCCAGACGTTCCAGCAGATTGGACATGATTTCTTCGGTGAAAGGCGCGTTGCGGATGCCGTCGCCGGTGCCGTTCAGCCCGACAACAAGGCCGTATCCGACCAGATCGTTCCCGCGCACGCCGTCGAATTCGACCAGATCCTTGATCCGCACCGGCCCCGCCGCCGCAAGCCCCGGCACAAGGCACAAAAACACCAGCAAAGCTTTGAACATCAGAGGTAATCCGCAAGACTGAGGCGCGAAATGCGCGCGGTGAGGGTGTAGATGAGTTCGAGTTGGCTTTCGGCGTCCTGCAAACGTGTCGAGGTTTCATAGGGGTCAACCTCGACCATGCCGGTGCGCGCAATGCCAAGGGCTGCGGCTTCGCTTTCATTGCGGGTCTGCGCGCGGTCGATCTGCGATTGCAGCCCCCCGAGTCGGGCGGCAAGGTCGGCCCGATCGGTTTCCCCGGCGAACAGAACCTCGCCGGCGCGTTGGGCGAGATCCTGTTGCAACTCATATTGCCCAGCGAAAATCCCGCGGTCGACCAGCGTGGCCATGGCGAGCCCCTTCAGTGTTTCGCGCAAGGCCGGGTCATTGGCCGTCACATCAAGGGCCACGGATTCGCCTGCCGCAATCGGCACCTCGCTCAACGCAGCGCCGCCAAGATAGACCGAGCCATCATAGCCACCGGGGGATGCGAACCAGGCATCAACCGCAGCTTCGACAGAGGCGACGTCGGTGGCACCGGCCGCGCTGATTGCGCTTTCCAAGGCGGCCATCAACGTATCGGCCGAGGCCATGGCCTGCGTGCCGGTTTCCATGCCCGCAAAAAGCGTGCGGTCGCCGAAGCGGGTGTTCAGCGTTGAAATGGTTGACCGCAAGGCGGATTGGGCGGCTGAGGCGGCTGTGTTGATATGGGCCGCCGATGCCGTACCCGAGGCCGCAATCAGGCCATTCGCGGCCGTCAGCGCCATATCCGAAACCGTTGTGAGGCTGGTTTGCATCGCTTCGGCAAACAGCGTCAACTCGCGGGTCACCGCACCATGACCTTCCAGCCGGGCAAGGCTGGAATCGATGGCCAAAAGCGGCCCCATGTCGCCCGAAAGATGACGGGGCGTGTCGGCGGCCTGACCCGTGGTCAACTCTTGCGACAAGCGCGCCAGATCGGTCTTGGTCTGGGTGACATGGCGGCGCATGGCATTGGATTGCGCCAGATCTCCGAACCCGATCAAAGACATGGATTACATCCCCAGCAATGTGTCAATCATTTCGCCAACCGTCTGAATGACCTTGGCATTGGCGGTATAGGCCTGCTCGATCAGCAAAAGGGATTGCAGCTCTTGATCGGTGTCGACCCCGGCGGCCAGTTCCAACTGTGTCAGCGCCTCGGTACGGGCATTGGCATAGCTGGCCTCGGATTCGGTCGTCAGCCGATTGGAAACCATCGCCGAAAGCATATCACCTTGCAGCGCGGAAAAGCTTCTTGCCCCGGTCATGAACTGACCTGAGGACGGCACCCGCGCCGTGCTGAGCGCCTCTTGAAGCGCCACGAGGCCACTGGCATCTCCGGCCAGACCGGGGGTGGTGGTGCCGATTCCGTCCCGCAGCCGCCAAAGCGCGCCGCCTTGTTGTGGATCGACAGCCGCATTTAATGTCAGGCGCTGGGCGAGGCCAAGTTCGTTGGTGGCCAGAAAATTTCCGCCCCCATCGGTAAAAAGCCCGGCTTGACCCGGTGTGAGCGTCGGATCGACGCTGGGATCGGCAAAACGTTCCACCAGATCGCGGGCCAGGGCATCCAGTTTGGCCTGGGCTTCGGGTGCCAATGTATCGCGCACTGCGAAATGGGCAGCCAATTCCCCCCCGGCAATCGGGCTGTCGGTGCCCGATGTCGCCACAGCGCGCCCGTTCAGAGTAAGCCCGGAAAGGCTGCCCGCCCCCAGCGACATTTCGGCTGTGACGATGCCCGAAGGATCAAACCCAAAGACGGCGGCCTGACCATCGACCAGCATGGCACCGCCTGTCGTGTAAAGCGCGATCTGCCCATCGTCGCGGGTGACTTCACGGATCGGCACCACCGAGGCGATGCTGTCAATCAACTGTTGGCGCTGGTCAATCAGGGCCGAAGGATCGCGGGTTCCGGCATAAGTCGCGCGAATATTGGTGTTGAGTTCCGAGATCTGCTTGAGCGTTCGGTTGAGCAGATCGACATCCGCCTCGATCCGGTCATCGGCATCGGCCCGTGCGGACTGTACCTCTTGCGAGGCCGTGCTGATATGATCCGCAAGCGCGCGGGCGGTTTCGGCAACGCGGGAAAGGCGGGCCTCGGAATCTGGCAGGGAGGCCGCTTCCAAAAGCGCGGTGTCAAAGGCGGCGATGCGGCCGCCCAGCGAGATGGCACTGTCGGTGGTCCCGACCGCCGCTTCAAGCCGTTGAAAGAAGGCCGCTTTGGCATCGCGTTCGCCGCCCGTCGCTTCGGCGCGACGGCGGTCAGACAGCAAGGCCATATCGACATCCCGCCGCACGCCGACAATTTGCACGCCTTGCCCGGTGTGGCCAACGGCGCGGGCGGTGGTGATGACCTCGCGGCGGCCGTAGCCTTCGGTTGTGGCGTTGGCGATGTTCGACGACACAACCTCGGCCGCCTTTGCCGCGGCGGTCAGGCCGGAAAGTGCGCTGGAAAGGCTGCCCGAGATGCTCATGACACGTTATCGCTTGATGTTTGTGGTTTCCTGCAGCATCTCGTCCACGGTCTGGATCACCTTGGCGTTTGACGAATAGGCGCGCTGGGTCTGAATCAGCTGGGTCAATTCCGCGGCAACGTCGGTCGCCGACTCTTCGCGCGAAAAACCGACCGTAGAGCCGGTCGGCCCATCGCCCGCATCCCACAGGTAGAACGGACCCGAGGCGGGTGAGATCTGATAGCTTTGGTTGTTCGTGGCGATCAGCCCATTGGGGTTCGGTACGTCCACCACAGGCAATTGGTAGATGCGGCGGGTGAAGCCCTGATCATAGACGGCATAAAGGTAGCCCTTTTCATCCACCTCAACCGAGGAGAGCGTGGCGACCGTGGTGCCATTCTTGGAGATCGCCACGGGCGAGAAGGTGCTGGCAAGTTGGGTCATGCCATTGGCTTCGCCGATTTCGCCAATATCGAGTTTGATGCTGCCGCCCCCGACGGTCAGCTGAATTTCCCCGGTCGCCGCGTTATAGGCCCCGCCAGAGGTTGCCGTTACGCTGGCCAAAGTGCCACCGCCGATTTGGGTGTCGTTGAAGGTCAACTCATATTCACCGACCAACGCCCCGCCCGAGGCACTGTCGCGCACCTCCATCGTCCAGGTGTTCGAGGTGCCGGTGTTGGGCACGGTGGGGATAAAGGTGAACTCCAGCGCCTCGGAGGTGCCAAGGTTGCCAAAATATTCCACCGTCAGATCATGTGACGCACCGCTAGAGCCAGAGACGCTTTCGGACGCGGGCAGGTTGACGCCCAGCCGCATTTCCGAGGTCGGGTTGCCGACATACTGGTTGGCATTGATCCGCACGGGTTCCAGTGCGGCCATGGTGTCACGCGGATAAGTGTTCAGGCTGCCATCCGCATTGGCGGGCCAGCCCATCAGCACCTGACCGGTGGCCGTGCGCAAAACCCCGTCGGAATCGGCCCGAAACGACCCGGTGGTCACAAGCGAGATCGGATAGCTGCTGGCGTTTGCCGTCACCGCGCTGGCATCGGTGACGGCAAGAAAGCCGCGCCCGTCGATGGCAAGGTCGGTTGAGTTTGTGGTGGCAATCAGGGGGCCGCGGTCGTCAATCAGGCGAAAGTTGGTGGTCCGGACCCCACCTGCCGAATAGCTCGTGTTAGAATTTCCGTGGATCACCACCGAATGGAAATCGGTCTGCGCGCGTTTATACCCATAAGTCGCAGAGTTCGCGATGTTGTCCGAGATGGTGGCAAGCCGGTTCGCATTCGCGTTCAGGCCCGCAACACCCGCGTTCAGCGAGGAAGAAATCGTCATCGATGGCGCCTTTCTGCAGCTTCGACTTCGTGTGAAGCCCACCCTGCATCAGGTCGCGTTAATTCTCCCCTAACAGCTAAGATTTGACGGAATTCATAAATTCTTTCGCAGCAGAACGATTTCAATCCGGTTGTTGCGCAAGGCGGTTGGGTCCGCAACTGCCGGTTTGCGGTCGGCATGGCCGGTGATGCGGGCAATGCGGCTGGTCGGCAGATCCCGATCCTGCAACAGCTGACGCAGGGTCTGGGCGCGCGCGGTTGATAGATCCCAGGTCGGGTCATCACGCAGAGTGATCGGATAGCTGCGAACATGGCCGTTGACCGCGATCTCATTGGTCGCCAAGCCCAGAACCTCAGCAAGAAGCGCGCATATTTCCTGCGTCATTTCTGTAGGTTCAGAGGTTTCGTCCTTGAACAGCGGCGTGCCTTCAAGATCGAAGATCTCAATGACAAGACCTTCGTCTGTGACACGGGTCACCACATGGCGCAGCAACCGCTCCATGGTCATGCTTTCTCCGCCTTTGGCGGTCAAAGCTTGCTCCACCTCTGACAATGCCTTTTGATCCGCCGCGGCTTCGCCTTCAGACAAGGCTTCGCCACGGGCCTTGTCGGCTTCGGTGGGGTTTTCGTCTGTCGCGCCAGTGCCGTTCTGGGCCAGCGTGTTTTCCGTAAACGTGCTGTCGCCGCCAAAGGCGCCGTCGCCACCGCCAGAGACACGGTTCACCGGAATCGTCGGATTGAAATAATCCGCGATCCCCTTGCGTTGTTTTTCCGTCGTTGCATTCAACAGCCACATCAGCATGAAGAAGGCCATCATGGCCGTCACGAAGTCAGCATAGGCGACTTTCCAGGCACCGCCATGATGCCCGCCGCCTTGCACGACTTTCTTCCGCTTGATGATGACTGGCTTGGCATTCCCTTGCCCGGCCATTCACACACCCATGTATTTCACACCCAAAGGCAGATGTAGCGAAACAGGGTTGCGGGGGGGTTAAGGGACGGCATTTTAGGGAATATTAAGGGCCGGTGCGGGTGTTTGTCGAAACGCGCCGGGAAACCCATCCGTTATCGCTCGCGCAGCGCCTCATTGGCCTTGTAAAGCGGCTTGGTCAGATAGGTCAGAATCGTCTTGCCGCCGGTTTCCAGTTCGACGGTGGCCTGCATCCCCGGACGGATTTCCAGCTTTTTCTGCCGCTCGTCGAACTGGCTGCGATCTACCGCCAGCGTCACTTTGTAATGCGCCTCGGCATCGGGATTGCGGGCGTTTTCGTCCTTGAAGGTGTCTGCGGATACAAAGGTGACCTTGCCGTGCAGGCTGCCGTAAATCGTGTAGTCATAGGCCGACAGCTTGATTGTGGCCTCTTGCCCCATCCGCACCGAGGCGATGTCGCGTGGCTTGACCTTGGCTTCGACGAAAACTTCGTCGTCCAAGGGGATGATCTGCAAAATTTCTTCGCCGGGCCGCACCACGCCGCCGATGGTCGTCACGGACAGTTTGTTTACCACGCCGCGCATCGGCGCCAGAAGGGTGGTGCGTGCCAGCTGATCTTGCGACATTTTGCGCTTTTGCTTCAGGCTGGCCAGTTCCCCCTGGGTCTTGGAATAGTCCGTTGCGCGCTCTTTTTCGGTGGTGGTCACCGCTTCGGACAGTTTGTTTTGCGCGTCAGAATGCGCCTTTTTTGCCCGTGTCACCTCGATCAGCGGAGCGATTTCGCGGTCGTACATCTTTTGAACCAGATCCAGTTCCTTGGCCGTTTGTTCTGCCACGGCTTCTGCCCCGGAAACGCGGGCCTGATATTCGTCAATCCGCGCGGCCAAAAGTCGGCGTTCCGACGCCGCGATGGCTGGCACCCGCGCTTCAATATCGGCCGGAACGGCGAAGTCTGCATCCCCCTGCATTTCCGCCTCGAGCCGAAGGCGACGGATTTCCAAGGTGGCGATCTCGTCGTCCAACTCGTCGACGGTGGCCTGAAACTGGGTGCCGTAAAGTCGGGCCAGCATCTGGCCTTCTTCGACCACATCGCCTTCGGCGACATTCAGTTCGGCCAGAATTCCGCCTTCAAGGTTCTGAATGATCTGTGGGCGGGATGAAGACACCACCTCGCCATTGGCGCGGACGATCTCATCGACCCAGGCAAGTGCAGCCCACAGGATGAACAGCACGGCACTGGCCACAATGGCCCAGATCACCAGACTGGGGCCGCGGCCACGGCCCACCAATTCGTCTTCGTATTCCAGCACGCTCATGTCTTGGACCCCGCTTGGGCTTTGGCCAGATGGGCCAGAACCTGATCGCGCGGGCCATCCACCGCCAACTTGCCGTTTTGCAAGATCAGCGTGCGGCTGGTCAGTTGCAGGATCGGCACGCGATGGGTCGCGATGATCGCGGTGCGGCCTTGCAACCAAGTGCCAAGCCG
>JACCDN010008899.1_pt1 | contig 11502 bp, 15 predicted proteins | sample 7441691 | NCBI WGS metagenome assembly JACCDN01 (sample SAMN15323439, study PRJNA562643) | freshwater metagenome | isolation source: river surface water | place: USA:Blue River Watershed | collected 2017-08-16
AATAATTTGTTCAATTAAAATTAAAATTATGATAAAATATATTTTTTTTTAATCGTAATATCTTATGAAATGTATTCTAAATAATAAATTAGATAAAAATAATAAACTAATTTATTTCTTTAGTAAATGTTTCAATTGAGATACTATATCATATATTAGTTAAAAATAAAGTAAACTCATCCACATCTGATTTTTTAAGTTAAGTCTATACCTTTACTCAACTTTTTATTTTGAATTTGAGTTAACTCAAATTCTCCTCTTTTTAAAATATTTTGAGCTGCATTAATATCTCGATCATGAACTTCTCCACAATCAGGACATACCCATTCTCTTATATCCAATGATAATTTATCTATCTGATAGCCACATAAATTACAAGTCTTAGATGATGCAAAATAACGATTAATCTTATGAAGTGAAACGCTATACCAATCGCACTTATAAGATAATATAGAAACAAACTTAGACCAACTAACATCAGATATAGCTCTACTCAATTTTCTATTCTTAACCATATTCTTTACAGACAAATCTTCTATATAAATAAAATCGAAATTTTCTATCAAATTCTTAGAAACACAATGGAAGAAATAGTTTCTTTTGTTTGTAATAGATTTAAAGAGTTTAGCTCTTTTAAGTTTACACTTTTTATAAGAATTAGATCCATTCTTTTTTCTAGATAAACATCTATCTAGATATTTCAATTTTTCTAATTCTTGTTTCAAGAAGTGTGGATTGTCTATTTTCTTACATTGGCTATCAATAAGAAAATGCGTTAATCCTAAATCCAAACCTACAGATTTTTCTTTTAAATCTCTTTCAGTTATTTCAATCTCTACTTCATAACATATAGAAGCATAATAATGATTGCATTTATCTTTAGATATAGTTATATTTTTAATTTTATTTCTATTTAAAGAATTTAGATCAATTTCACCTCTTAATTTAAGCTTACCTAAACTAAGTAATCTAATTTCTCCTGATTTAGTTTCATAAATTCCAGATCCAGAAAAAGATACAGATTCTTTAGAAACGCCTTTCTTCTTAAATTTAGGTTTACCTATTTTAGATTTTCTTTTTTTGTTGAAGAATTGTTTTATGGTTTGTTGAAAATGTCTTATAGTTTGTTGTTGACAACAAGATGATGATAATTTAAGAAAGTCAAACCCATGGATTTCTTTTAATTCTTTAATACTAGGATAGATTTTAGTAGTTAAATCTTTATTTAGAAAGATAGATGTATAATAATTCCAGATAAATCGACTATTGCCAAAAGATTGAGATAAAACTAGTTCTTGAGATTTAGTTGGATAAAATCTCAAATTAGTTCTCTTAAGTACAGTCTTAGTAATAGCCATTAATTTATCTTTATTTACTTCTAAGTTTATTTAATATAAAATAATTTATTGGTTTTACTTAATTTATCAAGTTATATGAAATATAAAAAATATCCAAGAACATTTCATCTTCCATTTAGTAAAGGTTCTACATCAGATGATAAATTTTTAAAAGATTATTCTAATTTTGAAAATAAAGATATAATTGTTACGTTAAAAATGGATGGTGAAAATACGACTATGTATAATGATCATATTCATGCTAGATCATTAGATTCAGGTTATCACGAATCGCGAGATTGGATAAAGCAATTTCATTCGTCTTTTAAACACGACATTCCTGAAAATATAAGAATATGTGGCGAGAATTTATATGCAACACATTCTTTAGAGTATAATAATTTACTTTCTTATTTTTATGGTTTTTCTATTTTTGAAAATGATAAGTGTTTATCGTGGAATGATACTTTAGAATGGTTTGAACTATTTGGAATTATCCCTGTTGAAGTTATATATGAAGGCGTATTTGATCTAAATAAACTAGAACAATTATCTATATTATTAGATTCAAATAAACATGAAGGTTTTGTAGTTAGATTAAAAGATTCATTTGACTATAAAGATTTTAATAAATCCGTTGCTAAATACGTAAGGGCTAATCATGTTACTACAAATTCGCATTGGATGTATCAAGAAATTAAAGTTAATAAATTAGGAAAAATTTAAAAATGAATTTAATTTTTTTAGATGACGAACGCGATTTAGAAGATGTAACCTGGATTAATTATCCAGAATTTAATAACGTTGATATTGTTAGAACGTTTGATGCCTTTAAAACTAAAGTTCAAGATATTAGTGATTGGAATAACGTATATTTTTCATTTGATCATGATATTCAAGATTTTAATGAAGATAAATCTGAAAATACCGGATATACATGTGTAAAATGGTTATGTGATTATATATTGGATAATAATATTAATTATCATATTTTAAATGTTTTTATTCATACCCAGAATCCAATTGGAGCTAAAAATATAAAATGTTATTTTGAAAATTTTAATAATTTATATTGAAAAAATAGAGGTTCATATGAATATTAAAAGATTAGATATAAATTTAAGTATACAATATTTATTAGACAATTATATTGAAGTACATCAGCCGCATAATTTTTATTGTAAATCTGATGGTTTATATAAACACGGATCTTACGCGTGGATAGTATGTGAAAATAGAGTTTTTATAGATATAAAATTACCTCAATATTTTGATGATATATATTTAAAATTAACATATAAAATTTTATCTTTTAAGGAAATAATAAGTTATGAAATTTTAAGAGAGTCTTCATTAGATAGCAAAATTATATATGAAACTCGTGAGGCTATATATAAGAGCCGAACCGCGTCAACGAATTTACACGGATATAATGGGTTTGTAAATAAACAACATCTGTTAATTAAAAAATTTGTAAAGAGATTTAAAAATGAATTTAATATATGATGCTATAAAAGATAAAAACCAATTATTGTTAGATGATCTTATTTTACATCTAGGTGATTTGTTTCCATTGTTATATGATTATAAATCTACGCCGCAAGATTCAATATGGCATGCAGAAGGTGATGTTCATATACATACAAATATGGTATTAACCGAATTGTATAAATTAGATGAATATCAAAAATGTAACCCTGATGATAAAGTTACATTAATATTATCGGCTTTATTTCATGATATTGCAAAGCCATTAGTAACTAAAGAATCGTTTGTGGAAAGAGAAAACCGAGAATGTGTAATATCGCCAAAGCATGAAATTATTGGTCGCGATTATTTGGCTTATAAATTATTAGAATTGAATTTAAAATCAGAAATATATCATAATATTTTAAATTTAGTAGCGTTTCATAATATACCTAAATTATTAGTTGTTAGAAATGCAAGTAAAGGAGAATATATTAAACATATACATAATATTAATTTTAGATGTGATTTAATGTATATATTAGAAAAAGCTGATATGTTAGGCCGTATTTGTCCAGATCAGAAAAACCAACTAGATATATTAGATGAATACAAAATGTTTTGCGAAGATTATAAACTTATGGAATTTGGTTGTTATTCTCATGTTCCTAGTAACATTTATATACGCGATAATGGTTTAAGATTATTATATGAAAATGAAATATTTACTTTGGAAGAATCAGAATCAAAATTATATAATTATAAAAATAAAGGTCAACATTCTAAAGTTGTATTAATGTGTGGAGTTCCTGCATCAGGAAAAAGCTCTATTATAAAAGAATGTTATTCTGATTATAGTATTATTTCTTTAGATGAAATTCGTAAAGAAATAAAAGATAACGATTATTCTAAAACATCAGAAGTAATTAATATAGCTAAAGAGAGATTAAAACAACATTTGCGGAAAAATGAAAATGTCGTTTATGATGCAACAAATTATAGAAAGGATTTTAGAGATAAAATAATTTCTTTATGTTATAATTATCATGCATATGTTACAATACATATAGTTATGAAAAAACGAAATGATTTATTGAAAGATAATGCTAAACGCGAAAATCCGGTTGAATTAGATTATATTTTGAAACAGATAAATAAATTTCAATTTCCAGATTATTCAGAATGTAGCGATTTAATTTTAACCATTGTATAGGAGAATTTATGAATATTCAAAATCAAAATCGTTTTATATCTTATATTACTAAAGACGATTCTAGCGTAAAATATGGTTATTTTACTGAATCTGAATGGAATAGCATGAAACGTGAAGGCTATAAAGAAGTTAATTTATTAAATAATGTTTCCAATGAAAAATTCAACGTAGAGAATTACGATTATGATGAATAAACTAGATATATTGAAGAGTATTCCTAAAGGGACATTTAATTATAAAAAATATAAAGATAATTATTGCGATCCTAAATTTAATTCTCCAACAGATATTAAATTATCTTATATGTCTCAATTACCTTATTTTAAAGTTGTTACATATCCAATTGTAACAGCTATTATTTTAACTGAATGGTTACCTATTATTATATTAGTATTAATCGAAAATTTAAAAGATAAAATGAGAGTTAAATGAAAATTAAAGACGATAATTATCAAACGCTTTTATATAAAATAAAATTTCCAATGTCTATTATAGAGCGTGAATTTGAATATATGTCATTTTACGATCTAGTAGTAACTCAAAATTTATCTGAAGAGTTTATTGAAAAATTCTTAGATAAATTCAGTATTCAATTAATTTGTCAACATCAAAATTTATCTGAAGATTTTATTAAACGATACAAAAATAAAGTTGTATGGCACGCAGTAAGTTATAAATATAGTTTTTCAAACGATTTTATCGAAGAATTTAAAGATTATATTCATTGGCCTGCATATTCATCTAAATTGGATTTTGAAAATATCGTAAAATATAAAGACAAAATTTATTTTAATAGATTAAATTATTTGCTTATTAATGAAAATTTTGTAATAAACAACATTAAAGAAAATTGGGAATATGATAGATTAATTAAAGAAGTATCATTTTCTATTGATTTTCTTGATAAATATATTGATCTATTTAAATTTAAAGATATTTTAGAATATCAGTATGTTGATAGTAATTTTGTAAAAAAACATATTTTAAAAATTTATAAATGTTATAAAGATAATAAATTAAATTTGTTTCATTTTTATAATAAATTAGATCTTAATTGTTCTAATATTGAAAATTTTATTTTGGATCATTGGAATATTTTAGAATCATGGGAACATATTTATACAATTAAATTTTCAGAGCAGTTCATTAAAAACCATATTAATGATGATAATGAAATATTTTTTCTATCATATCAGGATGAATTCGATTATCGTAATATTAATTTTAAAAAATATAAAATGTTAAACGATAATACTTTTATCAATTCTTTAAACAAAAAGACTTATAATTTAACATATAAAATATCCGATAGTTTCTTGAAATATATTAAAATTGAAGGTATTATTTAAAAATGAAAAATGAAAATTACATTTTACACGAATTTGATGAAGCTGCTCATAAAATTGTAAACGAAGGTTTTGACATCGAAGATGATCGTACCGGTATTGGAACGCGATGTTTATTTGGGATTTCAACAAAATACGACATTTCAAAACGTGTTCCAATTCCAACAAAAAGAAAAGTTAATTGGCAATCTATTTTAAAAGAAGTGCTTTGGTATATTTCAGGTTCGTCTAATATTAATGATCTTGAAAATATGGGATCAAAAATATGGACGCCTTGGAAAAATAATAAATTTACCGATAAACATAACCTTCCAGAAGGTTCAGGCGGTTATTTATATGGATTCAATTTAATTCATTTCGGCGCTAATATATATAAAAATATTAAGCGTAAAGAATATGAAAAAAATAATCCTAATATATTAACCGAAGATGATCTTGATAGAAGTTTTGGAACTGACAGTAAAGGTTTTAATCAACTTGATTATGTGATTAATACATTAAAAAATAATCCTAAATCTAGACATGCGTGTTTTACATTTTGGCGTCCGGATACAAATAATCAAGCGATATTACCGGCTTGTCATGCGTTTTATTCATTCGTTGTTTCGCCAGATGAAAATGGCGAATTAAACGTGTTAAATTGTCATGTATTTCAGAGATCGAATGATTATTTGATCGGCGTGTCACATGGAAATTTATGGACTGCGACGTTATTCACATATATGATTGCGCAACAATTAAATATGAAACCTGGAACATTATATCATAGCGGATCTCATTGTCACATTTATCATAATCAGTTACAACCAACTGAACAATACCCAAATTCATCTCCCGCTGAAGAATTATTATCACGCGAAGAAGAACCAAATTCGCCGATTTTAATTTTAAATAAACGAGATTCTATATATGATTATGTCGTAGAAGATTTTGTAATAGAAGATTATAACCCATTGCCATCTATTAAATTTCCAATCGCGGTATAAGTATTAATAAAAAATGAACCTATTAAGGTTCATTTTTTATTTGTTGAGAAATAATCTCTGCTATATATTTTATTAATTTTATATATAAAATTCTATAGCATGTTTATTTTTAAATGTTTTTCATTACATTAGGGTACATTATTTTTTCATCACGGAATTTAATTAAGTCGTTGGATTCTAAATAATATGCGATTGCAATGGCTTCATTTATGCGTTTATCTACATTTAAACTGTTTCTATTTAGATTACTAAATCTTTCATCTATACCGTATTGTAGTTTATTTTTTCTTTGTAAATTAAGCTTATTATCTCTGTAAATTTGATTATATCGAGAATGTAATCTGTTTAATTCGCCTTCAACTAAATTTTTATGTTGTTTAGCTTTTTGTTGATCATATTCATTATTACTAGATCTAGGTTTATTTGAATTAAAATCATTCGAATTACTATTATTAGAATATGAATGACTAGATTCATAATCAGATTCATAATCAGATTCATAATCAGATTCAGAATAATTATTGTTTGATTTTTTCTTATTTTTCTTATTTTTCTTTTTAGATTTATAATTATAATCAGATTCATTATAAATGCGTTGCGCATCTTCATTAAACATAAATCTAATAGTAAACCATGAATAATCTCCATCCATTATATCTTCGAACCAATTTGCTAGATCTAATAATAAATTTGGAATATAATTTATTGTATCTTTACAATCATCTATTTTTAATGATCTATATGGTGAATTAAAAAATAAAATATATATTAAAATTATCGCTATAATTTTTAATGGCAATAAAAACAATTTTAATATACCAGATAAAATGTTTAATAGAAATATAACACCTACGCCAATTAGTTTTATTAATGCATATCCAAGCATAGCCGCCATTACTATTCCAATCAAATATACAATTATTGTTACTATATCCATCTTTTTATACCTTTATAAATTTATACAATAAATATAATAATTGAATGTTATTTTGTATACACATAATTACATAAATTTACAAATAAAACGTTTAATTTTAAAATAAAAATAGGATCAATTGATCCTATTTTTATTTTAAAATTATCATTTGATAACTTAATGATCGTAAATTTGTTTCAGAATAAACTTCTCTAGATTTTAAAGTATACCATAGTTTAAAACTAAGATCTTTATCTTTTAAATTAATTTTATTAGATATGCTATCATATACTCCAATTTTATAATTTTTATTTTCAGCTTTTTCCAATAATGCTTTCCATAAATTTTTTCCGCCTTTACTTTGAGTATCATCTGAAATCATTCCATCACAATTCTTTAATAAATGAAATAATACATCGTGAATAACGTTCGAATCCAAAGATTTAGCTTTATTAATATACGCATTTTTAACTAACTTTTTAGATAATATAGTCTCAGTATATTGAGAAATATATAGCAATGGCATATTTAAATCTGTTTTATTAAACAATATAATATGAACATTATCTTTAAACGTAGATGGATAATATAATATTTTATAATCACCAAATAACTCTTCTTTTAATATATCTTTGTTTTTTAGAGTTTTAAATTTTTTAGCTAATAATTCGGAATCATTGGCTAGATCAACTAGCAATGGTGTTTCTAATAATAAATAGTCTTTAAATTTCATTTTATTTTTAATCTATTGTTTTTAAACTATTTAAAACGTGTTATAATTATTTTTTATCGAAACATGTCTTTATAACAATAATATATGTATAATTTATAATTTTTTATGATGTTTCATTTATCAATTAAATATTTCATTTAATGAATTAATATATAGGTAAATTTTTAAAATGTCAGAAGAAACAAACCAAATTTTATCAAGTACTCGTATTTTTAATGCTACTAAAACGCATGAAGAATATAAAAATACTCCTATTTTTTGTGGTCCAGAACCTGGTTTGATGGACACAATTCATAAGCCATTTCCTAAATTATGGGATTTATACAAAGAACTTAAATCTAACGATTGGGACGAGCAAGAGTTTGATCATACTCGATGTAATCTAGATTTTAAAAACGCTCATGAAGATATTTCATATTTTATGATTAATAATATATTTTGGCAATGGCAGAGTGATTCTGTCGCGGGACGTTCAATTTTATCTATTATGGATCCATTTGTATCGTCAACTGAATATTGGACATGTTTAACTCGTATTGCTGACAATGAAAATATCCATGGCGCTACGTATTCAGAAATTGTTCGTATGTCTTTTGATAATCCACACAAAGTTATTAGCGACTGTTTGCAAAATCAAGACGCGTTAAAAAGATTAAGCATAGTTGAACGAACTCTATCTGAAGCTGATAAATTGTCGTCACAATATGCAGCTGGGTTAATTAAAATGTCGGATGAATTATATCGCGACGTGTGTATTAAAACGACTATTATCTTATTATTTTTAGAACGCTTGCAATTTATGGCGTCGTTTGCTGTAACATTTACAATTTGTTCTACGGGATTATTTCAATCTATTGGAACGGCTGTTCAAAAAATTTGTCAAGACGAATTAGAAATTCACGCCGAATTTGATAAAGAAGTTTTGAATTATGAAATGAAAACAGAAAAAGGTAAATCGGCGATAAATTCATTAAAAGATTGGATTTCAGATTTATGTGATGAAGTTATTCAGGCGGAATTTGATTTCATCGACTATTTATATAAAGATAACCGTTCTGTTCCAGGATTATCGGCTGATATATTACGCCAATGGGTATTGTTTAACGCGAAAGATATTGTTAAATTTTTAAATATCGATACAGGCGATAAATATAAATTTCCTAAACAAAATCCAATGCCACATATTGAAGCATGGTTTGATGTAAGTAAACGACAAATTGCTCTACAGGAGAGCGACGCTGTTGCTTATAAAGTAGGTATTGTTCGTGATGATGCAGAAGACGAAATCTTCGATTATTAATTATTTATTATTATTAAAAATGGAAGCGTCGCTTCCATTTAATTTTTTAATGAAATAAAATGAAAAAATATCATTATACATATCAAATAACATACTTATCTATTGGAATGAAATATATGTGTTAGATATTGTAAATATTTACGCGAAGATTTAGGTATAAAATACTTTTCTTCATCTAGTAATAAAGAATTTATTAAAAATCAAAAATAAATAATATAACATAATTTATTAGTTAAATATAATATAAAAATGGAAATATAGAAATGAAATTTAAAGATTATCTTAAAGAACAAGTTAAGTTCGTTGATTAAATTATTTATGATAACGCAAAATATTTATTTAGTATATTAGAAAGATATGGATTTGTGTTTGATGAATCTGATGTTGGATTAAAATTACAGCGTCGACAAAATGTGCAAAATAAAGGGACTGTTAAATCTACAATTTTGGGCATAGATTTTGACAATGTACATATTAATATAGTTCATGATAACGACAAAAGTTATTTAGTATATTTACAAATCTATAATATAACAGACGATTCTGAAATTAAAACATTAGTTGATAATGGATTCGTTAATAATATTAATATAAAAAATATGTTTAAATTTAGATTGCCTATTAATTTATATGACGGTAGATTTAAAGGCAATAAAATTATTAATTTGTCTAGTATATTAAAAAAAAAATGTTTGACTAAAAAGAGAATCAATTGATTCTCTTTTTTATTTAAAATCGTAATAATTAACGGACGAATCTAAAAATACTTTCATATTATAGATTGCTGATTTGTCATTTATAATTATATTTTTATAATTCTTTTTGTTTATTAATTGTTCATTATAAAATAGCGTTAAAAATCCAAAATTACTAATTAAATTATAAATAGCATTAATATTAGAATTGTATAATTTTTTAAAATTTATAGCGCAGTAATTTTCAACAAAAACTTGTTTACATGTATCATGTAAAATTTTTTCAATTAAGTTTTTTTGTTTAAAATCAAAATTTAACTGTTTATAATATATTGAATTTACAATTATTCCATGTTTTAAAAAATAATCTTTTACATCTTTTATATATTTTTTAAATAGTTTATTGTATTCATATACTTTACCAAGCGATTTTAAAAGAATATGAACTGTTAAATGATCGTTATTTATTCTAATTAATGGACAAATATCATTGCCATTGTCAATAACATAAAAGTTTAATATATGGTTTTTTATCATAATATTGATCTTCATAAGTTAAAATTTGTGATAATTACATGTTAAAAATAATTTAACGCTATTTTTTTCGTGCGGTATAATAAATTCGTCTGATATAGATATTAATTTATTTTTTATAAAAACAGCTTCAATTAAATTGCTAGTTTTATAAGCACATTCTTTTAAAAATTTAGCTGATAAAATATTATCTAAATCTAAACATTCATCATTTAGATAACTGTAAAATATATATGGTAAATGTTGTTGCATATTTAAAATTTTATTTATATCAGGTCCATTGAACACGTATTCATTAGAAAATATGTTTGATGTTTTTATATAAATATCATATTCATCAAGCATATATGATTTAAATAAAATATCAATTTTATTATTTTCATAAAATAAATTTAAATGCGTATCTTCTAATAGATTAACTTGTAATACATTATGTATATATGTAATTACATAATCTTTATTGTCAAAATTAATAACATTTCCGAATGGCATAATTTATTTCTCACAAATTTGATCAAAATTATAATAATATTCGTTAGTGAATATTTTAAGATATTTACAATTAGTAAGATACATAAATTCAAAACGACTAATTTGTTTAAAATTTACATATAACGCATCTATTGAATAAAAGTTAGAATTTATAAAAGCTCTTTTAATAATACTAAGATCTTTATCGTCGACGTTATGTGGATCAAGAATATATGTACGATGTCTAAGTCTAACATAAAATATATTTTTTTGTTTATCTAAAATATCATATAATTTTTGTTCATCTATTTTATCATATAAGCATATAGTTTTATAATCTGACTCATATATCGTACAATTAATATCTTTACTTGCTAAAAAATTAATTATCGATTGATCGTCTTGCTCATTAGTATCAACTAAATTTTTATTTATTAATTTAGTAATATGTTGTTGACGATTACGATAATAAGAAATAACGAATATAATATTATCGACATTTAT
>JACCDN010279005.1_pt1 | contig 11501 bp, 10 predicted proteins | sample 7441691 | NCBI WGS metagenome assembly JACCDN01 (sample SAMN15323439, study PRJNA562643) | freshwater metagenome | isolation source: river surface water | place: USA:Blue River Watershed | collected 2017-08-16
GTTAAACTCAGTCCTTTTTGAAATTGGATTTTATTCTTGCTCATGGCCGATTCTCCTTATTCTTCCTTGTTTTCCACACACAAGAGAATACCTCATAACTATAGCTTAGTATACTCGGTAATCAGGTAGCTTTTTATATGGCAACCCCTTTCATAATTCAAGGCGCCTTTTAGTGAGCCTCCTCAACAGAAACGACTTTGCCCCCCTTAAAAATCAGCAATGATTGCCAGCCGCATATCCTGACGACCAGGCCCACTGAAAATTATACCCTCCGAGCCAACCCGTTACATCCACAGCTTCACCAATAAAAAACAAGCCTGGTAGTTTTTTACAAGCCATTGTCCTGGAGGATAATTCATCCGTATCGATGCCGCCTGCGGTCACTTCCGCCTTTTGATACCCTTCGCTGCCGCTTAAACGCACCTTGAAATGATGGAATTTATCCGCAATTAAAAAAAGATGTTCTTTCTTAAGATCCGTTATGCTCCGGTGAAAGTCGGAATGTGAAGCAACACTATCAACCAAACGGTTTGTCAAGTGAGACTTGAGGTAAGTCGCCGGGGTTTGTTTATTGTTTTTATGAGTTATAAAGTAAGTTTTTAAATCAAAATCAGGGAGCAGGTTAAGGATAATTTCTTCATTCTTAAATTTCTCCAGGTAGGATGAAATTTGTAAAATAGCAGGCCCGCTCAAGCCCTTATGGGTGAATAAAATATTTTCTCTAAAACTCATTTTTTTATAAGTGACGCGCGCGTCACTTGATACGCCACTCAAGGCCGTAAATAAGGGCCTTTCGGCTTCATCGATAATTAAAGGCACTAAAGCCGGCCGGGTCGGAATGACGTTAAGGCCAAATTTTCGGGCGATTCGATAGCCAAAATCACTCGCGCCTATTTTGGGGATGGATAACCCGCCACTGGCGATGATAAGGGCATGGCTCTTAAGAATACCCTGGGGGGTGTGGACATCAAAGCCGGCGCTTCTTATGACATCACTCACTCTTAAATTAAGCCGAACCTCTACCCCGTTTTTCTGGCATAAATCCATGAGCATATGAATGATTTGCTTTGAAGAGCCATCACAAAATAATTGCCCTAATGTTTTCTCGTGATAGGCAATTTGATAAGAGTCAACGAGTTTTATAAAATCATACGGGCTATAGCTGGCTAAGGCCGACTTGATAAAATGGGGATTTTGACAGATATAATGATGGCTGGTGGCGTGAAGGTTCGTAAAATTACACCGACCCCCTCCTGAAATTCTAATTTTCTCCCCCACTTTGTCCGTGTGTTCTATGAGGAGCGTCTTCTTCCCCCGCTGTCCCGCACAAGCGGCAGCCATTAATCCCGCCGCACCAGCGCCGATGATGATCACATCATATTGAGGGGCAACACAGTTCATTTCTGGTTTCATTTTCATAGGTTTAGCCATCTGTAGAGATATATGTGCCATATTTTAACGGTAAAATATGATTTTTTTGAGGTTTTCCTCCAAAGGAATAACGGTTCTCAAAGCCCGCCATTTTCGCCACAAAATCCTTCAATTGATGACACGCCCTAGCCAGTTACATTTACCCCCCGCAATATCCCCGATGCGTAACAATTTTATAAGATGATGGCCCTTGATCGGGAGAGCTTCTTATTTTCTTATATTTTTCATAAAATTGCACCTTACGCAGCGGGGCTTATCTACAAATAAGTTTTAAACTCTTCCAAAACTCTAAGATAGAGTTCGCGCTTGAAAGGAACGATGAGGGCAGGAAGTTGACCGGCATCAACCCAGCACCAGGCGATAAACTCAGGATGGCGGGTATCAATGTTAATTTCAGAATCCTTTCCTAAAAATTCGACCAGGAACCATTTTTGGGTTTGGCCAACGTAACGTCCTCCCCACAAAGTTGTGTGAAGTTCTTCTGGAAAATCATAAGATATCCAATCCCGGCTTTCTATAATGAGGCGAACATTAACAGTTCCAATTTCTTCTTTCATTTCCCGCAAGGCGGCTTGCCAAGGTGCTTCTGTCCCGTTAATTCCCCCTTGAGGCATTTGCCATGTATTGGGTCCGATAAGCTTGCCCGTGTCACGCCGCTGACCTACCCATACTTTTCGATCATTATTCAAAATCATGAAGCCAACGCCTTTGCGATACGCAATATTATCTGGGTTGATGTGCTTGCGGTTTTCTGGCATCTGTCGTACCTTGCTCCCTGGCGTTGTCTAACAAGGAAAGTTCTGGGGTTTTTAAGTCGGCTATCGTCACAAAATTGATGCCGTTTTTTTCCAAGGTGTCTGTCCATTCAAGCAAATAATCTATAAAAGCAGGAATGGCAGGCACGCTTACAATAATGGTACCATTTTCTTTTGCGCTTTGGATAATTTTTTTGAAAAATTCATTTAATTCCGTGGAATGCGTAGAAAGAGGCAGGGTCAAGTCTACTTTGTGACACGTCATATTTAAAGCCGCGCAGGTTGGTTGAACTTGAGAATATAAACTTGAGTTGGGGTCAATAAATAGGCTTCCCCGATTCTTAATTTCCTTTAGCACAGGTTCCAAGTCCGGTTGAGAGGCGGTAAAACGAGATCCATATTCCCCTATGATACCTGTGCCTTTAGGAACTTTCCCCAGAACGGCTTTCATTTTTTCAATATTTTCCTCTGCTTTTACGCCTGTCAGGACGGTGAGAGGCCCGGAATCCGGATTGGGGAAATTATAGGATTCCATCGGAAGGGCAATCAGAACTTGATGCCCTGAATTTGCCGCTTGCTGAAGGTGCGCTTCAAGGTTTGAACTATAAGGGCTAAAGACAAAGGTACTTTTTCTTTTTAAGGTTGTCAAAACATGGTCTGTCCAGGCTTTCTCCAGGCCCAAGCCTGTTAGAACCAAGGCAATAGATGGCCTTTCGGTGTTGACGGAAGGTTCATAATATCGGGAGGGGAGCGCTGTTTTTAAAAGTGTCCAGGGGCTTCCTGTAACAGGCATATTTTCTTCATCTTCACTTTCATCTTCTTCTCCCGATTCTTTTTCCGCTTCATTTCCTGATATTTCATCAACCGGAGGTAGGGAAGAATGAATAGGGAGTGGGGCCTCTGGTATAAATTCCCTGTGTATCCAAAAATACCAGCCTCCCCCTATACTAACGACGGTTATTAAAATAAAGGGAATGTAATAGGAACGAGAGACCTGACATACTATTGTGAGCAGATCTTTAATGTGTTTAAGAAAAGTAAACATTTTGTTTATGGCCGTATTTTAACAGCCCATAAGCCATGAAGGAGATCAATGGCCCTTTGGAGCTGTTTATCATCAGAGGTTGCATCCTGAGAGAGATCCTTTATCGGTTCAGGGGGAACAAGCGTTAAGGGAATATCGGGCTGAATGCCTTTGCCTTGAATTTCTTCTCCTCTTGGCGTACAGAACCGGGCAATCGTGATTTTGATGCCCCCATAATTTTCGAGCGCATATAAACCTTGAATGGACCCTTTCCCAAAAGTTTTCTCTCCCACCAGGACAGCCCGGTGATTATCCCGCAGGGCGGCTGCAACAATTTCAGATGCAGAGGCTGATCCCTGGTTGATAAGGACCGCCATGGGAATATCTTTTAAAAGATCTTTCCCTTTTGCGTTGAAAACCTGGTTATGGGCAACATTTCGGCCTTTAACCTGGACGATGACGCCAGTATCCAGAAATAAACTTGACACAGAAACAGATTGTTCTACGGTGCCCCCGGGATTATTTCTCAAATCCAGGACAAGCCCCTGCAAGGACTTGCCCAGCTTTTTTTGAATAATCCGGATAGCGGCTGTTAATTTTTCAGTTGTGAGGTCATTAAAATAACTGATGCGGATATAACCAATGGCGCCTTCCGTGCGGTACTTAACGGGATTAACGGTAATAAGGTCGCGGATGATTTTAACCGTAAAGGGCGCCGCCATTCCCCGGTTGATTTTTAAAGATACGGAGGTGCCAGGTTTTCCATGCAAGCGCCTTAAAACATCTTCAGGGGCGAGTCCTGTTATGGAAATGCCATTAACATGCGTAATCATATCGCCAGCTTTGATCCCTGCTTTTTGCGCAGGCATGTCATCCATGGGAGAAATAACCTTGAGGGCGCCGTCAATGAGTAAAACCTCTATACCAAGTCCACCAAATTCACCTTTGGTAGATTGAGTATATATTTTATAAGATTCTGGATTTAAGAATCCAGAATAAGGGTCCAAGGCCATTAACATGCCATTAAGGGCGCCTTCGAGCATCTTTTGTTCATTTGGCTTGTCAACATATTCGTGTCGTACCTTTTCTAAGGTTTTGGCAATGAGGGGTTCAGAAAACGGGATGTCGGATTGAGAATCCGTCGTTGAATCGCGGCAGCTTATAAGAAAAAGGGTGGTTGGGATAAGAATAAGAATAAGAATAAGGCGATAATAACAATACATCATGACTCTTTCTTTTTTTCTTTAAGGACAGTTTGGGGGTTGATTGTTTGTTCTTGACGCCATACCTCAAGGTAAAGTTGGGGAGCATTCTGCTCAGGTGTCCCGGCTTTTTTGGGTTGTTTCACCGGCATGCGGCCAATAGGTTCCTGAGCTATAATGCTTTGCCCTACCCTACAGTTTAAAGATCCCAGGCCTGACATGACAACATGAGAATTTGGGGTTTTAACAATAACCATTTTTTCTTGATTTTTAGCATATTTTCCCGCAAAAGCAATTGTTCCAGAAAGGGGAGAAATAACTTGAGCGCCATGGCGCGTGCTAAACAAGACCCCTTGAGTAAAAGATGCCCATTCCGGGCGCGGATCTTTATAAGTGGGAATAAGCTTGCCTGCAACGGGACGGACGAGCGTCAGAATTTCCGAATTATTTTCAGAATCCTCTTCGGCCGGCGTGGTTTTTGGGGGGTGGTCCTTGAGCAACATATCGAGATTTTCACGCTCCTGGTGATAATAAAAAGTAATATCGCGGAGCTGGTTTTGTTTAGCCTCCAATTGGGTGCGGATATGGGATAATGTTTTGACTTTTTCAAGAAGTTGCTGATTACGGAGATGAATTTCAGGCGTAACAGATCGAAGCAATAAGGAACTATGGATGATATCTTCCGGTTTAGGGGCAGATAGCATGGCCAGTAAAGGAGAATACTGAGTTGCATGACGGAGGTAATGAATCATTTCCATCAGTCGCTGGTTATGGTGGTCTAGTTCCGCTAAAATAGCGCTTTCTTCTGCGCGGGCTTGATTTAATTCACATTCTACAGCCGATAATTGAGCCTCATGGCTTTGGATGGTTGCCGCAATCTTAACCAGTTTTTGCTGGACTGCTTTCCGGGGCGCTTCCCCGGAAGGCGCTGCAAATGCTAGCGAAACAAGGAGAAAAAATGGTAAAATTCTAAGCCATAGCATGAGCGGGCCTTTCCCTCAACAAGGATTTTCCCGTCATATCAGCGGGGATGGGTAATCCTAGGAGGGACAAAATCGTTGGAGCCACGTCGCTCAATTGACCATCAGCGACTCCGGTGATGCTTTGGGGAGCATTGACCAGCACAAAGGGTACAGGATTACAGGTGTGGGCTGTATGGGTTATGCCTGTAATGTCATCAACCATCTGTTCCACATTTCCATGGTCAGCGGTCAGGATCAGGGCGTATCCAGCCTCTTTTGCGGTTTCTTCCAACCGGCTTAAGCAACGGTCAATTGTTTCAACGGCTTTTACGATAGCTTCTTGTATGCCCGTATGGCCCACCATATCCGTATTGGCATAGTTGATGACAATCAAGGCATACTGATGGGTCGCCATGGCTTCAATAACTTGCTGCGTCACTTGTTCAGCTGACATTTCCGGTTTTAAATCATAGGTCGCTACATCTGGAGAAGGAACAAGGATCCGGTCTTCTCCCGGAAAAGTTTCTTCCCGCCCGCCGTTCAGAAAAAAGGTAACATGGGCATATTTCTCTGTTTCCGCAATGCGGAGTTGTTTAAGTCCCGCTGCAGAGACAACAGCCCCCAAGGAAGCAGTTGCTGGTTCTTTGGGGAAGAGAGGGGGGATCAGGGGCGTTAGTTCTACTGCGTATTCCCCCATAGCGAGCGCCGCGCCAAAAGAAATGGGACGCCCCCGGTTAAAGGCTGAAAAATCGGGCATCAGCAACGCGCGTAAGATTTGCCGTACCCTGTCTGCTCTAAAATTAACCATAAAAAGACCATCACCATCTTTTACGCCAGCATAGCCTCCTCCGCAATGGGGCAAGACAAATTCATCTCCCACGCCCTGTTTATATTGGTCTCTCAGCAATGCCAACGGATCATGGGTGCGGGCGCCTTCTCCAAAAACAATTGCCTGATAGGCTTTTTCAATTCGATCCCAGCGGTTGTCCCGGTCCATGGCAAAATAACGTCCCCCCATGGTGGACAGAGGGCAGCCGGTATTGGCAAAAAAATCCTTGACATAGCCATAAGCGCTTTGAGGGGGGGTATCCCGTCCATCAAGGATAGCATGGACATGAACAGGAATATGCTGTTCGGTTAATAACCGGACGATGGCTTCTATGTGTGATTGATGAGAATGAACGCCTCCCGGAGAGAGAAGTCCCATAATATGACAAGCGCCGCCCGTTTTTTTTAAAGCGTGGATGAAACGGATAAACTGAAGGTTCGTCTCAAGTTTTTCGTTTTTCCCCGCATCTTGTCTACCCCTTTTAAGACTGGCGTCAATGCGGGGGAGGTCTTGCAAGATGATGCGCCCTGCGCCGATCGTCATGTGCCCGACTTCAGAATTCCCCATTTGTCCGGCAGGAAGGCCAACAAACAACTCGGATGCTTGCAATTGTCCATGAGGGCAGCTGCCCATAAAATGATCCCAGGCGGGCGTATGCGCTTGTGAGATGCCATTCTTCCCTGAAGGCGGCGCAATACCCCAACCGTCGAGAATACATAAAATGGCGGGAAGGCCTGGGAGAGAAGACATGCGGGCAATTTCCTTGAAAGGAACGTTTTTCTCTAAAGAACTATTACAGATTTCTCCTCATTTGTCAGCTGGTCATTTGGCATTTCAGCATGTTTGAAGACGCAAAAAATCTAGCGCTCCGTGAATGCATGAAATACTGCCTTACTCTTGTTTCGTGCTCTTTCCACAATTCATTTCAAATTGAGCGGAACCCGAAATATTATGATTCTTAAGGGAACCATCAACTTTAGCAATGCTGATGCTTCCAGCGCCGCTCATGGATTGGCCCAGTATTCCTGTAACAGTGGCAAGGCTCATCGTTCCGGCTCCATTCGATGTCAGGTCGGAATCCTTGACATCCGCTTTTATCGTAACGACGCCTGTCCCGTCAATAGTAGCTTTGAGGTGGGGAATCGTTCCTTTCTCAATGATATAGCTTCCATCGCCGCGAACTGCGATCGTCGCATCTCCCTCAATCTCCCGGATTGTAATTTCGCCAGAGCCGTCAATTTTACTCTCCAGATTTTTCACAGATGCCAGCTTTATATCCCCAAATCCATTGAGGTTGATTTTGGTATCATTTGTTTCACGCGGCCCGATGTTTCCTTTTCCCCCCACTAAAGTAAGGTCGAGAGGCATTTTAGCAGGCATCTCTAAAGTAAGGACTAATTTATCCATATCATTTAATACAGGGGCATCTTCCTTAAAGGCAATGTAGAGGTTGCCTTTATCTGCTTGATGGTCATCTGTTATCATGATTTGCTTGAGAAGCTCATCCGATCCTTTTAAAGAAACACGGACCATTTTGTCCGTTCCCGCAGATTTGACAATCACACTCCCTGCAAAATTTTCAATTTTTACGCCATTTACTTCAATTGTTTGCGGGGTTTTCGCATCCATCCCTGTTTTCAAGGATGGGCTTTTTGCCCAAACAGGCATTGGTGAAGCGATTAACAGTGAAGCAATTAGGGAAATTGCTGTTAAAAGGCTCTTTAGGTTCATAAATAGTCTCCATAATTTATTGATGTAAAAAATTTATCATAAATAAACTATACAATAGAATCTCCGCTTCTGGCCATGGGTAAGTTGAGCATAAAAAAAGCCGGAGAAAATTCCCCCGGCTTCTTTGTTTCTTTATTCCTGCTATGGTTAGCGCGAGTAAAACTCGACAACAAGGTTTGGTTCCATGCTAACCGGATAAGGAACGTCCGCTAATTTTGGCCCCCGGATAAAACGGCCTTTAAAATCTTTATGATCCGCTTCAATGTAGTCGGGAACATCCCGCTCATTCGATTGAATGGCAAGCGCGACATTAACGTTGTCTTTCATGCGGCCGACAACCAGGATCTCATCCCCGTCCCGTAATTGGTATGAAGGAATATTCACCCGCTGCCCATTGACCAAAACGTGGCCATGGTTCACAAACTGACGAGCCGCAAAAACAGTAGACACAAATTTCATACGATATATCACCGCATCCAGACGACGTTCCAGCAGCTCAATCAAATTCTCGGAAGTGTCCCCCCGCCGGCGCACTGCTTCTTCATATAAACGGCGAAACTGGCGCTCATTAATGTTACCATAGTAACCTTTCAGCTTCTGTTTCGCCCGAAGCTGAATACCATAGTCAGAAGGCTTGGAACGTTGTTGGCCATGCTGGCCAGGTCCGTAATTACGGCGGTTAACAGGACTTTTTGGACGGCCCCATAAATTTACCCCTAACCGACGATCAATTTTATGCTTTGCTGTCGCGCGTTTTGTCATGAATATAACCTATCTTTACAAAATCTTAATATATTGACATACATGCCTATCCTTTCAAATACGATGTTTTGTCCTCATTTGTCAAATCGTTTATTGACTATGAGCGCTATTTTTTATAGGCAGGTCTGTCAATCTATTTTTATATGTCATTTAGGGCGTGTCATCAATTGAAGGATTTTGTGGCGAAAATGGCAGGTTTTGAGAACCGTACCGCAGAATACTTAAGGCGTATTTGAGAAACGGAAGCGCAGAAAACCGCCATTTGCAGTCCAAAAGCCGATCATTGATGACACGCCCTAGAGCAAGGATTTTCGTGATATAACATAATGCTTTGCTTCCTTTCACCCATTTTTAACGATAAATGATGTATATTCAAAGTAGGCATCTGTATTTATAGGGAGCGCTTGTAATCCAAATGACAACCCGACGCAAGCTGATTCTAGCCTTTGGCCTTATGGTATCCCCCTGTGCGGGTGATACCCCGCCTGCAAACGACAATCCTATTGTTATTGGCAATCCCTTCATAATCCAGGAACCATTTATGAACAACCATGAGTTTAAACGCGCTCTTTCCTCTCTCAAAGGGGCGCTTGATGAAATTACGGTCGCTTTCTACGAAAAGATGGGAAGCGAGCCTGTCTGGTTTTTCCAGGGCAATCTCACAAAATGCGGCCATGTTGCTGTCGAAACGCTCAAATACGCGGCTGAAGAAGGCTTAAACCCTCACGATTATGAAGATGTAACCCAAGCTGCCAGTAAACCCGCAAACTGGATTGATGCTGAAATTCTCCTAACGAAACGCTATTTAGAATTTATTAATCATGTTCGTTCAGGACGGATAGATCCCTCGCGCATCAGCCATGACATTAAATTTCACAGTCCCAAAACGCACCCCGTTGAGCTTCTTCTCGATGCGATCCAGGATAAACCCACGGAATGTAAAAAACTGCGTCATATGGGACCTGCTATTCCCCAGTATGCTCATCTTAAGGAGATTTTATCTGACTACCGCGAACTCGCTAAAAAAACGAAAAAATGGCCAAAAATAAAAGGTTCAAAAGCTTTTAAGCTCGGAGACATCAATCCGGAAGTTAAAATAATACGGCAGATTTTAGGTCTTTACGAGGATTTGAAAGATGATAACGACCCTTCTTCAAAATTTGATAAGGAGTTGGAGACAGCCTTGCGCCAATTTCAAAAGCGTCACACGCTTGAAGCTGATGGCGTGGTAAGCAGTCAAACAAAGGAAGCATTGAACCAACCCATCGATAACCTGATTCGGAAAGTTATTTATAATATGGAACGCTTACGCTGGCTGCCTGATGAGTTAGGCGACAAGTACATTATTGTGAATGTTGGGGGGTATCAGGTTGAAGCGTTTGAAAAATCTGAACTTAAGTTAACCATTCCGGCAATCGTCGGACGACCCAGCCGCCGGACGCCCTTATTTTATGCGCCATTGAAAAACATCATCGTCAACCCTTCCTGGGGGGTACCTTATAATATCCTGGTTCATGATAAAATTCCCAAAATTATTAACGACCCGGGTTATATCCATCGTTCCGGATTTACCATTACGGACGATACGGGCGCTATCGTGGATCCCGATCAAGCTGATTGGGAAAATGAAGGAAGGCGCTATCATTTACGTCAAAGCCCTGGCCGGCATAATGCTCTTGGACGGGTAAAGTTCACGATTGAAAATCCTTATACTATTTATATGCATGGTACCCCGGATGAGAAATTGTTCCAGAAACCGGCACGCGCCTATTCTTCCGGTTGCATCCGTCTTAAAACGCCCGTAAAGCTTGCCGCATGGGCGCTCAATAATGAAGAAAAATGGTCTACGGAAGATATTGAAAAAGCGATTAACAAAGGAAGTACCCAAACAGCAAAACCCGAAGATGATATCCATGTTTTCTTTACCTACCAAACGGTGTGGAGAGGAGAAGATAAGCTTATTCACATCAGCGATGACCCGTATAGACTGGATCCGAAAATGGAAAAGGTTTTAAAACCACAGGCTGGGTAGAAGGATTTTTATGATAATCTTTCACCAAACGGGCCACATTGCTCGCGTATCTCCCTCCCCTCTCCCAGTTGCGGGAGTGGTAATACGCCACTGCCTTTGCCCACTTCCCTGTTTCCTTGTATAGGTCTTTTAAAAAATAAGCTGCATAAAGCACATTTAAGCGGGGATTCAGCATTCTGGACATCCGTGAAAAGGATTTTCCATGATATTTCCAGTTTAATTGCATACAGCCCAAATCCGCTTGCTTCCTGAGTTTCGTTGGCAAAGACCTTAAAAAATTCTTGGCGGAACGCTTGGTCGCAAAATAATACCCCTTTCCGCGGATATTGAGCGTCCATGGCCAAGGACCTCCTTTAAAATTACTTTCCGCCTTCGCCACTGCCCATAAAATTTCAGGTAAAACGCCTGTTTTTTGGGCCGCTTCTTCAATATACTTCCGGCAATAATGATGAGGGCTTGCAAAAACCTGATGAGAAAAAATAAAGCAGGACAGAAAAATAATAAAATATGCCGTGCGTAACATCCCGCCTTCCCTCCCCAACTTTCTTTTCCGGATAATCCTGAAGTTTACATAAATTAATATAAAATTTTTTCTTTACTTTTAAAGGGGAGGATAGAAATCTATTCAAACGCCTGATTTATTAAATTTTAGTAATTGCTCACCCCCCCTAGTGTAGCGATGCGGATTTACCTGTGGCAAAATTTCTTCAATTTGTCATTACCTTGCCTTGATCCCGGACGAGTGGATGTGGTTTGTAGTACTTATGATTACA
>JACCDN010901750.1_pt1 | contig 11501 bp, 12 predicted proteins | sample 7441691 | NCBI WGS metagenome assembly JACCDN01 (sample SAMN15323439, study PRJNA562643) | freshwater metagenome | isolation source: river surface water | place: USA:Blue River Watershed | collected 2017-08-16
AAGCTCGATCCCTTTGAACGACTTGAGCAGCGGCTTAAAGCTTTAAATAGCTACAAAGGCGCCGCTTAAGTGTGTGCGATGTCTCATTTACCTACATGTCACTTTTGATTTCCACATGTCACTTTTGATTTCCACAGGTAGATTGTAGTTGTTGTGTTTCAGCGATTATGTCCTATTAATATTTCAGCGATTATGTCCTATTCGACATCAAACTGCTCGCTTATTATGGCCTAGACTCAGGGCCCTAAAAAAAAACCCACATCAAAAGATGTGGGTAATAGTAAGAGGATTGCCCCTAGCTTTTAAAAAAATATTTAGAAAAAATTTATTCAGTTACAACTAGGATTCTAGTAATCAGTGCAGAACCATTACGAGATACTAACTCAATTGATGAAGTAGCATCTTCAATTGTAACGAAGTAACTTGGATCTCTACCTGGAACATAAATAGTTCCTTTAACATCTCCATTTACCACGACATCAAACATAGCATCATTTCTAATTCCTTCTGCAGAAATAATAAGTTTTTTTACATACTGAGTTGACCCTAATCGAACTTGTTGAGTTGTTCCAGCATCTAATCTTATCTGAGTTGAAATAGCATCATTTGTACGTGAAGTTTCAAGGCCACCATGTTCACTACAGTAGTAATTACCCAAAGCTGATTTAACACCAGTTACGATTTCTTGAACAGCCTCAAAGTCATCGTTAAATCCAGTTCTAGTGCTTAAATAGTCAACCATTCTTTGATTCTGATAAGCAAGCTCATCAACTGTACATGAATAACGAGCAGCGAATACAGAATCTAATAAATCATTGATCATAGCATTTGTTGTAACTTGAAGAGCAGTTAAAAGCATAGTTGATGAACCAATTGGGTAGACAACTGATCCATAGTAACCCCGATCTTCAGTTGATAATGTTTCAAGAGCCATATCTACTTGTTCTTTAGCAAAGCTTACAAATAATTTTTCAAGTTGCGTGTTTGAAGCAAATCTTGCATACCTTCTATCACTTGCTACAAAATATGGAATATCTAATTTTTCAGAAACTCTTTCAATAAAGCCATAATAGTTGAAAAGGAAATGATTTAATCCTCTGACTTTTTGTCTATCATTGGGTGATGCCTTTATAGCTTCTGCTAAAACTAACCCTCTTTTAATAGCTTTAGCTGTAAGGGAATTCGAAACATGTCTTGGAATGTTAGCGTTAGCAGTTCTAAGGCCAGCAACAAGAATTTCGGCTGATTTTTCTACATTTCCATTTCGTGATTCGATTTCAGCATTTCTGTATGCACGCTTAAGATGAACTAATCTATCACGACAAAAAGAAGCAATTGATGAGCTCTCTTCACGATAAACTGAGCCTGTTTGCATAGACATTTCTTGAGAGAGTGTTGGTGCTATTGAAATTAATCCGATTAATCCTGCTACTAAAATTTTGTTTCTCATAAATACTCCTGTGTTTTTTTTGTTGTCTTGGTTTTATCATTTTTATGAAAAACTACTATTCATATAAAACTTTTATGTATTTTTTAAGCTGACATTAGTCTGCATCACTTCGATTCAATTTTTACAAAGATAACATCAATATTTTTAGTATCTTTTGGCTCTTGGGTTGTTAATTTATAAGGAAAAGTTCTTTCCGAGTATGTGATTTGGCAGTTAAGACAATATAGCTTAAATTCTTGTACTTTAGCCATTGAAACTTTTATTGAAGAAAATAGTGGTAACATTTTCATAAAGATTTGAAATTCAGAATTTGATTTAAATGCAGGGTAATTTAGTTTTAAGTTTAAACTTGTAAGAAAAAAAGTATTAGGTGAATTCTTAGCGAGGTATTGAGTGTTGTTGTGGTGTTTTGCAATTTCAAAAAACATCAGTGAATTGTTAAAGTTTTTGCACTGAAAATTTTTACTAGATACTTTACTTAGGACAGAGTCAATGAGATCAATGCCTGAAAGATTTTGATTTTGACCGTTCATAGCAGTTGTAATTTGCCAGAAAGTTTTTTTCCCACCACATTGCTCTGTTAAATAATAAAAATACATAAGATGAAGACCATATAAATTTCTACTAGTCGATTCGATTTCATATGGTTTGAAAAAATCAACGAATGGGCTTTGCTGAAAATCATTTAAATTTCTTCCATTAAACTCACCAGTAGCGTAGTATTCAAAAAGTTGAGCAAGACCTTCTCTCATCCATGTTGACTCATTTGGTTTTAAAGATGCATGAATTGCATGAAACAATTCATGAGCAATTAAAGAAAAAACTCCATGTGAATAAATTTGATTAGCATTAATGCTAATTTCATGTACACCAGTTTCAGTGTTGGTTTGATATAATCCATCACGTTGTGCTTTATTGTCTAAAAATATTTTTATCGAAAAGTTTTCAGGTAATATTTGTAATGGGACTTCTGGAGTTAGTTTATTTGAAATAAAATTTTGAATTTCACTTATACGCAAATTTAATTGAATTTTTTTTTCTTCTGAAAGCTCAGAATAAAAAATTTTATTAACTGTATATGTTATTTTAAGTTCATGAGTTTCAGCAAAAACACTGAAGGACAGAAGTAGTGAATAGACAAACAATAAATATTTCATAAATCGATTTTATCAATTTTAAAGATGATTCAAATGAAAGAGGGTATTTTCTATAGGTCAAAACTGAAATGTAAAAATAACAGGCACCTTTAGACAAGCTCTTGTTTTTACTAGGCACCAGGGAACTGAATCACAATCTTTTTGCAATACCAAGGTCTTGCTTGCTAGGTCCGTTCCATTGCCCACCAGATAAGCTCTACAATCATCAGTGGTAGAATCACTTTTTTGGGCATTCCAATCAGCAATAAAGTGATACTCACTACCTGGGTCCATGTCTAAGTAAGTAACGTTCAAGTCAATGATTTGAACATACTCTCTTTAAAGTTGAACACGAAGAGCTTGCTTAACTGATTCCTCAATGTTTTGAGGGGAAGCTAGTTTCAGCTTGCAGATACAGTAGATTTAAAGCCAGAAGAAATGAAATAATGTTATTCATCATCTACATCCACCTTTTAAATCAATTGACTTGGCAATTCTTGTAAGTTCTTTATTGATATATTCTAATGCTTGAGCATCACTTTCGAACATATCTCTGTTTCCTTGGTCATATTGATTTAGTTCAAAGCTTAAGTTCTTTAAATCTGAAATGGCACAACTAAATTTATGATTCCATAATGATTCATCAAGATCTTCTGCAGTTGCTTCTGTCAATGTTAAAGAAATTTTGATGACAGATTTTGCATCACCAACTGGAGTGGTAAGTAAGCGGCTACCGATTTTAGTTTGGCCCATCATGTTTGCAAGTACCCAAGTAAGTTGAGTGTTGGCAAATATTACAAAGTTTTGTTCAAATGTCATCATAGCAGGATTCATACTATTTCTCTCTCCACCGTGACTTTCAAATGGAATAAAGCCATTGAGATCTAGGTCCCTAGCTACAGTTTCAATCATAAAATTATAGTAATTAGATAAGACGTAATATGTGGACATAGCTTTTCTTTCATCCGTTGCAGTTGCAGCATTCAGTTGTCTACTGATAACTAGACCTCTTTGTAAACTTTTTGATAAGAACGTTGATTGTTGTCCATTTAAGCTTGATAGAGCTTGGACAATACCATCAGTAAGAATTTTATTTGAGATATTGTAATTACCTGAATTATTAAGTTTTAATTGTGCACGATCACGATAGTTTCTTAGAAGTGACTGTTGACCTCTACACCAAGTTGCAAGATACTCCGAACTATTATTTCCACCGCCAATATTTGTTCCACTACCAGAAATAATTTTTTCTTTTGTAGTAATAGAACGAGTTGCTTCTTTTGAAAGGTCAATTTTCTTGAGCTTAAGATTTAAGTCAATCTGATTTACAGTTTCAACTTCAGGGCTTTCTTCTGCAAGAATTTCTGAAATGGATTTTCTCTTAGTAGTTTCTGTCGCATTTGTCGCTGGAGTTGTTTGAGCAAATGTGTTTAAAACTCCAAGAGAACAAGTAATTAAAATAAGTTTTTTCATAAAGACTCCTATTCGATATTTGTTATGTGGTTTAATTGAATTCCTATATTTAAGACACAATCTACTTTTTTATTTTCAGAACCATATTTATTTAAAATATGCTCACGGAAAGCTTTGATTTCTTCTCTGATTTGTTGAAAGTTATCTTTGTCTGTAGCGAGAACGACACAGCTAGCTGAACGATTTTGGTAATCGATTTCATCGAGTGCTTCTTTCGCTCTATCAAGAAACTGTGCATGTAATTTATTAACTACAGTATAATTCATCGAAGAATCAGTAAATGTAACAAAACTGCTTGATAAAACTAATTTACCATCTGTATTTCTTTGGATGAGTCCTAAGTTTAATAAGTCATAAATAGCTTGTTCCAGCTCTTTTCTAGTAACTTTAAACTTTAACTTTTTAATGATGTAGTTGTGGTCTTCTTTGAAATCATTCAATGAGATCATTTCTCTGATTGCGACCATATACCATTGAGAGAAGTAATTATATTGTGATTGTAAAATTTCAAATGCTTTTGAGCTTTTTCCCCTCATGCTCTTTTGAATTCTTTCGAAGTAAAGAGTTTTTTCTTTTTCGGTAGTCGATTGATTGTAATGAACTAAATTTTCTAAATGGAAAGTTTCTTTTTCATTTAGTTTTAAAGTTTTAGCAAAACCTAAAATTGTCGACGAAGAAAGATTTCTTTTGCCAGACATGATAAGGGCGAAATAACCTCTAGAGTTCTCTCCGAACCCAGCTTGTCTAACAAATGCAGTTGCCGAATATTTTGGATTTTTCGTTTGGATGTAATCTAATGAGTCAGAAAGGAAAGCCCTATAGTCCGTATAGTCGAACACTAAGGGCTTTTCAATTCTTGAAGGCATAGATATGGGGGCATCGATGCCATGGTTGTGTGTGTCTGGGGTCGTGGTTGTTACGTGTTTATCGATCATAACTTTTCCGTTAAAAATTAATTAAACACATCATAAATTCAATTTACTTTTTTCGATAGATTTCTTGTAATTATTACGTGCTACTAAAGTCAGCACCTGTTTTTTAAAAACTACTTCAAGAAATAATTGTGTTTTTAGCACCTTAGGTGCTTTTTGTGTTGACTGTAAAAAGACAAAAAATGAATAAGCTATTCAAGTTCTAGAAGTTTTTTGTCTTACATCTACATTTTTGCATTTAAATTTTTCACCAATAAAATTTATAGTGAGATATGAACAAAATTCACTTAAGACAACAAAGTTTTTAGGAGCGATAAGCTTGAGGCATCCAGTATAGGAATTAGAAAATTCTTCATAAATTCTATTCTGTTCCTAAGAGTCAAGGGCAAATGGCTCTATTTCTCCGATGACGTGAATTTTTGCGAAAGCTAAGCAATCGGTTAGATCATAAATAGGGATGAGAACGGTATTCTTCGTTAGTAAATTTCTTTTTTTTCAAGTTCAGATTCGATACAAAAAACATATCTCATCAGAAATAGCTAACGCAATTATCTCAACATGTGATGAAATCATTATTCATGTTCAGCAAACTTTAAAAAGAATGACCAAGGTGTTGTTCAAGAATTTGCCATTTCTCCAATGAAAGAAAATTTTGAAATTTAAAAAAAGCAAGAATGGTAGATTGTTTTTATGCTGAAAGAAAAAATGAAAATAACGACTCTTCGAAGTTCTACGTGGTACCTTTTGTATGCTCTGGTGAAATTTTAATAATTAACGAAGAAAAATCTTTTGTGTGCTTTGATGTCGAACAAAAAAAAATACATCTCTTGAAGTAAGTACACAATCTACATTTGCGATGGGAATACCTGCTGAAAATTTGAAAAATGTTTAGCCAAGTGAAAAATAAATTTTTTCTATCTACTTTCCATAAAGGAAGGCTTTACTGTCGATAGGACAAATTAGAGCAATAAATAACTAATGAGTTATAGAGAATTCCTCACCATTAAGAAAATGGAAGGCCTTTGGATACTTATAAATTCTTTTTCTTGGAATTTTTTAAGGAGTTTGGTTCTTTTATGAGCTATTTATCTATATTAGGATAAAAATTTTAATCTTGCTGAATGCAATCCAGATGATAAATTATATATTACCTTTACTCCTAAAAACCCTAAAGGAAAAGAATATGCAGAATTATTAAATAATACTGTTATTGAATTAAGAAAATCTGGCGAGCTAAAAAAGATATTAGAAAAATACTGTTTATCTGATTGGAAATAAAAAGGGCGCTCTGGGCCTTACATATTACCCACATCTTTTGATGTGGTTTTTTATTTTTAGACATCAATTCGTAAATTTCTGCGCCATCCTTGATCCTCATCCAGCCTCGCCAATCTGTATTTAGACCTGGATGGCCATCGCATTCGATAGTACTTCATCACTTACTCTCTTTGTCTTTACTCCTCGCGGTTGTCCTTCAAAACAAACTTCACCAAATTTCACTTCCATCGTCGCGTCTCTTGCTAATCGACTTCAGTTGCCGGGTATATGTACCTCAATTAAACCTCTAACTTTTTCATCCGAAAAATAGTCTTCAATCCTCTCACAATCACCAAATTCGTCGGTGATCACTCGGTTGTGTTGCAGGTGTACAAGCACATCAATTTCTAAATCAATTGCACTTTCAAAATATTCATAAATGTCACTTTCCCTATCTCCAAAAATCAACGCATTTGTTCCTAAAGGCAGAAGTTTTTTTGTTTCATCTATGCATTCAATCCAGCGATAACTTTCTTTTAATTTCATTGGAACTTTTGTGTGATCATGTCCCTTTTTTCTTGCTTCTCTCGTGCCCAAAGTTTCGAATAAATTAAACCCAGTGGTGTTCCTTCATGTGATAACGCAAGGCCGGCATGAAAGTGCACTCCCTTAACTTCATAGTCGCCAATCGCAGTTGCCGTGCCAAGTCCTTTAGCCATTAGATGAGAAGAAAAATCGACGAATGTTGAATTGTTGGCAATAACGACAACTCTTGTTGGTAAATTCGGTGGGAAGTATTTTCAAATTGTGGTTCAAGTATTTTTTCAGACATAACTTATCATTATCAAAAATGCGATAGGCACCCTTTGCACAAGACCAATCAGCAGAAGCGGCGTTAACAGAAAGTTGTAGGGATTTTGCCTGTGTTCCTGCGACTTTTAGAAATCTTTTATTTATTCTCTTGTCACCAAAATCTACCTTGGCGAGTTCTTCAAGTGCTCAGGATGAATTATCTATCTTCTTCAAAGTATCCTTTTAATAATTTTTTTAAGAGAATAATCGGTCATTGATAATTGGCCGAGGCTCATGGCCCTAAAAAAAACCCACATCAAAAGATGTGGGTAATATGTAAGGCCCTGGGCGCGCTTTTTTATTATTGGCAATACTTTACATCTACGTGTTTAGTTCCAACTTGATTTCCCTTTGTATCAACAGGATAACAAAGATTCGCACCATAGTAGCTACTATAAAATGGCTTATAACCAGCAAAACACTTAGAATCTTCAACTAAACCACCGTTAAGTGCATTTCCTTCAGAATCAACTTGATAGCATTTATTGGCTCCATAATAGCTACTATAAATAGAAGCCACACCAACAGCACAATTGTCTATATCAACAATACTTGAGCCGATTGCTTTTCCATCACGATCTGCAGGATAACAAACATGGGCCCCATAGTAACTACTATAGACTGAAACAAACTTAGGGTTTGATTTCTTTTTGGCCACTTCCAGACTATTGAAAATAATCGTTTTACTTTTCGTCTGATCCATTTTTATAACTTTAAAATTTAGCTGCTCTGAAAGCTTTTTCATTTGTCTTAAATAATTGATACTTAACTCGTCAGAGGCAGATTCTTTTGGATAAATTTTAAGACCATTATTTATTTTTAAAATTTGGTTAGCATATGTTGTATTGTTTAAGTCGCGGTATAAATCAAACTGCAACAACTCTAATGCTGTTCTATAAGTTTGATATTGTGCTGTTGCATCGAAAATCGATTTATTTAACTCTGTTAAAAAGAGAAAATATTCTTGACCAAAAGCTGCATAAGGAAGAGTCGTTTTATTTGAAAGCTTTTCAATATCAGCATCGTAATATTTAATCGCAAATTTAATTGATTGAGTTAAGAGGCGAACTTTTACATCATTAAATCCGACTGATTCATTGCTCATTTCTGAAGATAATATTTTATTGATTAACAATGCTCGATTCAAAGAATATCTCATCAATAATTCAGCTTGCTGAGGAGCACTTTCGATGACGACTTGTTCAATACCGGCCACTAATCTTTCAGCTTTCTGCGACTTTGGAAGACCATCAACTTGTTCTAATAAGTCAATCAAAAATACCTTTGAATCTTTTGCCCATGGAAGAAGCTCAGAAATCTGTGCAGAGGTTAAAACTCTTTCTGTTCCTTCATTTAAGATACTGGAATTACTCAAATTTGGAAGTAATACAACTTCTTGAGCTATGGAATTTATACTAAGAGCAGATAAAACAGATAATACAATTAATGTTTTCATATATTCCTCATTTATTTTTTAAGATTATTTTTTTGTAAATACTTTTAAGTCTGAATCATTTTCTGGATTCACTAAAATCATCATTGTTGTTTTTCCACCAAAAAATGTCTGTTTTTCTAAAAAGATTGCGATAGCACTTGGTATTTTATTTACGCTAACTCCAGTAGAAAGCACGGAGTTTTTGTTAATAAGATACATATTTGGAAACTTTTCACCTAAGGTGAATGTTCCGCTTATTTCTTTTGTTAAAAAAACCGCAATTCCTTCTTTCTCAAATGTATCAATTTCTGAAATCTGAAGAGCGTTACTCTCAGAACTCGTTTTATATTCACCTGGATTGATTTCAATCCATGAAAACTTTGAAGGCTTATTTTTAAATTCAAAGTATCCTTCAAAACCAACATTATTAGATGAATTGGCGCTCATAATTTTAAAAATAAGCTCATTCTTACTATTTTGAGAAGAAGAAATGACTAAAGAAGGATCATCATTAACCACTCCCAACTCTCCGTCTGAAGTAACTTCAAGTGGAGTCATTGTATAAGATGAAGAATTAAGTTTATCGACCATATAAAGTGATATCTTATCTTCTGTTTTCATTAGAACAGCAAAAAAAGAACCTGTTCTTCCTCGAACTGGCTTTAAAAGTAAATTCACTTTATCCTCGCCATTATGTGTGCCTAAAAAAGAACCACCTTTTAAGAAATTTGCGTGTGTATAGAAACTCACAGATAAAAACAAAGCTAATGTTGATACTTTAAAAAAACTCATAAAAAACCTCACTAAAAAAGTGTCGTTGTGTGCCCCTTAAAGTTAAATGAAAACCTTGTTACAAACAATTTGTTTTCTGAAAATATGAATTTTTTATGGCCTACTGTAGTCAGCTTTGATAATTAACAACAAGGAATGGTTACTAGTAAAATCATATACATGAAATGTATTACCGAAAAAAAAGTCTAGAGTGTCAATTTTTTTGACACTTTTTTAGTCATCGTAACTACTCAGGACCCTAGGTAAAAAGCTCGATATAACTGGAATTTGGTTGTTTCATTGCATGTCTAACGCTATTTTAATACTTCTGCCTTATTTTTTTTCAGTAGATATATAAGAACGCCCTCTTGCAAATATCACTTATGATTTCCACTGGTAGATCCAGTAATACAAGTACCCCATTCCAAAACTCACAACTATCGTTATAAAAAATGTCGCCATATCATGTGAAAAGAAGTGCGCCCCACGTGCTTGTTGTACTAATCCAAAGATGAGACCTAAAAAGATCCCTAGAAAAAGTATACCGTATTAAAATTTTGGAATATTGACCTCTACATTTTTTTATTGATAAAAAAATCAAACGCAAAAACATGATGGCCAGAACGGTCTGAGTAAACTTCACTCCCCCCTTATGAAAAATTTTTTCTAAAATTAAATTATCTCGTAAATAAAAACCATCGGATAAATGGTGATAAAAACGACGTGCTAGGACTAAATCCCATTCATAAACATGAAATAAAATCATTAAGATGAACGAAATGACAGCAAATGGTAAATAATCACGCCAATTGGGTTTTTCAAAGACAGACATAAGGATCCTTTAAATTTCTTAAAATATTTCACAAGATCGGGTCAATGACAATTCTTTTACTTTTAACAAGACGTTCGTTTGATTACTCTAGGGCCATGATAAAAACTTCTTTGCACCCTAACCAGACGTTCTCAAAACCTCTTTTGAGAGGTCATCTTCATCAAAGCGCTTTCTTCTTTTTTCTTGGTGCATGTGTCGTTTTATTTTTACACAACAAAGAAAACGTTCATTACCTATCACTTCTTATCTATGCACTTTCACTGTTGGCCCTTTTTGGTATCAGCGCTATTTACCATCGCCCAAACTGGTCACCTGAAAAACGTGTCTGGATGAGAAGACTGGATCATGCTGCGATTTATATTTTAATTGCAGGAACTGCAACTCCACTATGCCTTATGGCCATTCCACGTGATGTTGGAAATAAATTGTTACTCGTATTTTGGGTAATGGGTATTGCCGGCATTTTACAAAGCTTATTTTGGATTAATGCTTCAAAAAAATTAGTTACTATATTTTATATAATTATGGGCACGATAACTTTCCCATATCTTTCTTATTTTCAGGAAGGTCTAGGCCCTCATAATACTCTTTGCGTTCTTTTAGGTGGAGCTAGTTACATTACAGGTGCAATCATTTACGCTCTAAAAAAACCTAATCCTATTCCCCATATTTTTGGATATCATGAGATTTTCCATTTTCTTGTTATTGTTGGCGCATTGTTTCACTTCATCGTCATCTATTTAATATCGCATTAATTCATTCTTTTCTTGGTAAAGCAAAATTTTTTGATTATCATTTTCTTGTGCCTCTTTTCTAGTAAGGACAGGGAGATTTGGTCATGGTTGGCCTACTTAGTTTTTTTACATTTGTCCTATTTAAATTTGCGTTTATCACTTCCGCTAATTCAGTTATCTCTGCTTCAGATAATGTTTTTGATAAAAATGCATATTATGAAATCCCCCATACAAACTCCTCGACTATTAATCTTCTTGAGTGGATTAAAATTGAAGAAATGCCTCCGAGACCTATTGCTAAATATGATCGCAAAAATCATTTTGGAACTTGGTTACAACGACCGACACCTGACGGATGCTTTGAAAGTGTTCGCCACACGGTTTTAAAACGCGACTCAATTGAATCAGTTACAACTTCGCCAGCAAATGTTTGCAAGGTTAAAGCTGGAAAGTGGGAGGATCCTTATTCTCCAAACATTTATATTGATCCTCTAAATATTGAAATTGATCACGTAGTTCCGCTGAAAAACGCTTATAATCTTGGCGCTGCTCAATGGGATAATAGTAAAAGATGCGCTTATTTTAATTTTTTAGGAAATGCATTTCACTTGCTTCCCGCATCTCATATT
>JACCDN010827382.1_pt1 | contig 11498 bp, 12 predicted proteins | sample 7441691 | NCBI WGS metagenome assembly JACCDN01 (sample SAMN15323439, study PRJNA562643) | freshwater metagenome | isolation source: river surface water | place: USA:Blue River Watershed | collected 2017-08-16
AGGCAGCTTGGTACGTGACAACGCCGCCGCAGGCGGGGGCAATACCGTGCGCTTTGTCATCACCGACACCGTGCACGAAATGCCCGTGACCTATGTGGGTCTGTTGCCCGATTTGTTCAAAGAGGGCAAGGGTGTGGTTGCCCAAGGTAAGTTGGGTGACGACGGTGTCTTTGTGGCCAGCGAAGTGCTGGCCAAGCACGATGAAAACTACATGCCTCCCGAAGCCCAACATGCCATGGACCAAGCGGCTGCAGCCAAAGCAGCCAAGTCCGTGCAGTCACCGGTCCCCGTTAAAGGCAATCCATGATTCCAGAACTCGGTAATTTTGCGCTCATGCTCGCGGCTGTGGTGGCCGTGATGCAAGGCGTGTTGCCCATTGCAGGCACCTTGGTGCGAGAGCCACAAACACAAGTCACCTTGCAATCGCTGGCTCGTCCAACGGCTGCTTTGCAGTTCGCGTTGGTGGTCTTTGCGTTTGGTGCGTTGGCTGCATCGTTTTTAAACAACGATTTCTCTGTGCTGTACGTGTCGCAGCATTCCAACTCGCTGTTGCCCAAGCCCTACCAATTCGCAGCAGTGTGGGGTGGCCATGAAGGCTCGCTCTTGTTGTGGGTGTTGTTGCTGTCGCTGTGGACTGTTGCGGTGGCGGTCTTCTCACGCAGCTTGCCACTCGACATGGTGGCGCGTGTGATTGGTGTGTTGGGTTTGATTTCGGTGGGTTTCTTGCTGTTCATCTTGACCACCTCCAACCCGTTTGAGCGTTTGTTGCCAGCCGCCTTGGATGGCAAAGATTTGAACCCGCTGCTGCAAGACCCAGGCTTGGTGATTCACCCGCCCATGCTCTACATGGGCTATGTGGGCATGGCGGTGGCGTTTGCGTTTGCCGTGTCTGCCTTGATGAGTGGTCGCTTAGACGCAGCGTGGGCGCGTTGGTCGCGCCCTTGGACCGTGGTGGCTTGGACGTTCCTCACCTTTGGCATTGGTCTGGGGTCTTGGTGGGCGTACTACGAATTGGGCTGGGGCGGTTGGTGGTTTTGGGACCCGGTTGAAAACGCCTCGCTCATGCCTTGGCTGGTGGGCACGGCCCTCATTCACTCGTTGATGGTCACTGAGAAGCGCGGCAGCTTCAAGGCGTGGACCGTGTTGTTGGCGATCGCTGCTTTTTCTTTGTCCTTGCTCGGCACATTCCTCGTGCGTTCGGGCGTGCTCACCTCGGTGCATGCGTTTGCGTCTGACCCCAAACGTGGTGTTTTTATCTTGGTGTTCTTGGCCGTGGTGGTGGGTGCATCGCTCACGTTGTTTGCGTGGCGTGCGCCGCGTGTGGCCTTGGGTGGTCGCATGGAGTTGGTGTCGCGCGAATCGTTTTTGTTGGCCAACAGCGTGTTGCTGGTGGTGGCCACGGCGGCGGTGTTGCTAGGCACGATTTACCCGCTCATCATCGATGCGCTCAACATGGGCAAGCTGTCGGTGGGGCCGCCATACTTCAACGCGGTGTTTGCACCGCTGTTGGTGCCCACGGTGTTTTTGATGATCCCGGGTTCTGTCGCGCGTTGGCGTGATGCCAATGTGCGTGAGATTGCGCACCAGTTGCGATGGACATTTGCAGGTGCGCTTGCGTTGGCCGTGCTCTTGCCGTTTGTGTTGGGTGGGTGGTCCATCGGTGCGGCGTTTGGGTTGTTCTTGGGCTGCTGGGTGGCGTTGGGCAGTGTGCAACAAGTGTTGGCGCGTGTGAGCAAGCCCGGACGCATTGGCGCATCTTTTTGGGGGCAACACATTGCCCACTTTGGCATGGCCGTGTTGGTCATTGGCATCACGGGTGTGAAGAGCTATGAGGTGGAGCGTGATGTGCGGATGCAAATTGGTGACGTGGTCACCATCGCGCCTTACACCTTCCGCTTGAACTCGCTCGACGAAGTGCGTGGCCCTAACTACAAGGCCGTGCGTGCCGATGTGCAAGTGCTGCGCAACGACAAGGTCATCGAAATTTTGCAGCCCGAAAAGCGTCGTTATTTTTCATCTGCGATGCCCATGACAGAGGCCGGCATTGACTCAGGCTTCATGCGCGATTTGTATGTGTCGCTGGGCGAGCCACTGGACGATGCGCGCACCGAGTGGAGCATGCGTGTGTACTACAAGCCCTTTGTGCCGTGGTTGTGGGGCGGTGTGCTCTTGATGGTGTTGGGCGGTGTGTTGGCCGCACTCGACCGGAGGTATCGCAAATGAAAAAAGTGTTGATTCCGCTGGTGCTGTTCATTGGTCTTGTCGCCTTTTTGGCTGTTGGTTTGAAGCGCGATCCGCGCGAAATTCCATCGCCCTTGATCGGTAAGCCTGCACCGCACTTCACCTTGTTCACCGCAGACCCCGGTGACGCTAAGTTTTCGCCCGTGGACATGCAAGGCCAAGTGTGGATGCTCAATGTGTGGGCCACTTGGTGTGTGGCTTGTCGTGAAGAGCATCCCGTGCTGGTGGCATTTTCAGAGAAGCATCAAGTGCCCATCGTGGGCCTGAGCTACAAAGAAATTCAGCCGCAAGACCCCGCCTACAAATCACCGTTTGATGAAAAGCTCAAGCTCGCACGCGAGCGCAGCCAAGTCTGGCTCAAGCGTCACGGCAATCCTTATGTGACGTCGGTCATGGACCTCGATGGTCGCGTTGGCATCAACTATGGGGTGTACGGTGTGCCCGAGACCTATGTCATCGACAAGGGCGGCGTGATTCGCTACAAGTTTGTGGGTGCTGTGACGCCTGCGTTGTTGGCTGAAAAAATACTGCCGCTGATCTCGGAGTTGAACAAATCATGAAGCGTTTGATGTTGAAGGCCGCCATGGTTGTGGGCGTATCGCTGGCGGCTTTGGCTGCATCGCAATGGGTGCTGGCGCAGTCGGCTGATCTGCGTGTCGGACGAGAAGCGCCGCTCATGGCAGAAGACCCCAAGCTCGAGGCACGCTTGGTCGATATCTCGCAAGAGTTGCGATGCTTGGTGTGTCAAAACGAGTCCTTGGCTTCATCGCACGCCGAGTTGGCCGATGACTTGCGTCAAGAAGTGCGCGAGCTGATTCGCTCGGGCAAGTCAGACCGAGAAATCAAAGACTTTTTGGTTTCGCGTTATGGCGACTTTGTGCTCTACCGCCCCGAGGTCAAACCGTTGACGTGGGTGCTGTGGTTTGGTCCGTTTGCGTTGCTGCTGATAGCGGCTATTTTTCTAGGCCTGTATTTGCGTCAACGACGCGATTTGGCTGCGCCTGCTGTGTTGAGCGACGAAGCGCGTGAACGCGCCAAGCAACTGTTGAAAGGTTGATGTGAATCCCGCACTTGCTTTTATTTATGTCGCTGTGGCCATGATGGCTGTGGTGATGCTGGTGTTGGCCATCGCCTTGTGGCGTGGGTCGCAACTCGGTGCACGTTTGGCGGCGGACCAAGCCGACGCCCTCAACGATCCGGCCAAAGCCAATGCAGCGGTTTACCGCGACCAAATGGCAGAGCTCGACCGTGAGTTCGTGCAGGGCAACCTGAGTTACGAAGAACTCAAAGCCGCCCGTGATGAACTGTCTGAGCGTTTGCTCGCCGATGTGGCTGACCTCGATGCATCGAGCAAGCCGGTGGCACCCGCTTCGGCGGTGGTGTGGCGCAAGCCTTGGTTGGCCATTGGCTTGTTGGTGTTTGTGGTGCCTGTGGCGTCTATGTTGATGTACAGCGTGATGGGTGAACCCGCAGCGCTAGACCCGCGTGCTTTGACGCAAGGTGTGAATTCTTCTGAAGAAGTGACACCTGAGAAGTTGACCGAGATGGCCATTGCCATCACACGTCGTTTGCAGGACGAGCCCAACAGCATGGAGGGATGGGTCATGCTGGGTCGCGTCCAACGTGCGCGTGGCCACTTTGAAGAAGCCGCAGAAGCCTATGGCAAAGCGTTGAGCCTGAGTCGTGACGACAACTTGTCGATAGAGCGTGCCGAAGTGTTGGCGCAAAAGAATGGTGGCAGTTTTGCGGGCGAGCCTTGGGCCATCATTCAACGTGTGCTCACGGCCGATCCACACCATTTGAATGCTTTGTTTTTGGCAGGCAGCGCGTCGTATGCAGAGATGAATTACCAAACCGCTTTGCGCTACTGGGAACGCGCCCGTGAAGTGGTGCCCACTGATTCACCCGATGCCCCCGAGCTAGACCGTGCCATCGCCGAAGCCCGCGACAAGATGGGTTTGCCAGCGATTCCGCCGCGTGCGGCAACGCCACAAGAAACGGCTGCCAACAAAGCCGCGATGGCAGCCAGCAGCATCAGTGGTCGTGTGACCTTGGTCAAAGAACTCCAAGGCTTGGTGGCCCCGACAGACACCGTGTTTGTGTATGCCACTCCCGTGTCCGGTTCGCGCATGCCCGTGGCGATTGTGCGAACCACGGCCGACAAACTGCCCTTGGATTTTGTGCTGGATGACACAACGGCCATGAACCCCGCAGCCAAACTGTCTGGCATGGATGAGGTGACGGTGCGCGTGCGAATTTCTAAGAGTGGTCAAGCCACGGCACAGCCCGGCGACTATGGTGTGAGCCTCACGCCCGTGAAGCCCGGCAGCAAAGGTTTGAACTTGATGGTGCGTGACACCTTGCAGTCCACCGCGCAGCAGTGACGCATTTGCGCTGACCATGAAAAAGCCCCGCATGGCGGGGCTTTTTTGTTGGGCGTGGTGCTGAGTTACAGCAAGCCGTGTGTGCGTGCAAAGTGCAAGGTTTGTGTGCGGCTTTTCACGTCTAAGCGACGGAACAAACGCCACAAGTGAACTTTCACGGTGTGCTCGCTGATGTCCAATTCGGCGGCGATGTCGCGGTTGCTCAAGCCACGGTCCAACATGACGATGAGTTGTTTTTGACGCTTCGACAATTTGGTTTCGCCAATGGCCACAGCAGGCTCATCATCGCTGCCGTGTTCGGCTGCAAACAGGCCTTGAATGGCAGAAGAAATTTCGTTGGCCGCAGCAGATTTTTCAATGTAGATGTCTGCACCTGCTTCGATGCATGTTTCTTCGGCTTCGCCTGCAGGCATAGAAGAAATCACGGCCAAAGGCACATTGCCATACATGGTTTTGATTTCTTTCACGGCAGAAGTGCCCTTGACGCCTGGCAGCAATAAATCGAGCACAAACAACTCAGGCTCACCGTTTTTGATGATGGCCGCTTGAAGTTCGCTGAATTTTTCAAGTTCAACGACCTTAGACGCTGGGCGGATGCGACGCAGCAACATGGCAATCGCTTGGCGGACCAAAGGATGGTCATCGATGATGTACATACTCATTTTTATTACTCCGGAATCAATATTAGTAGTTTAGCCCCATTGCGGAACGGACATCCTGCATGGTTTCACGGGCGGTCTTGCGTGCTTTTTCGGTGCCTGCATCCACGATGTCACGAACAATTTTGGGGTGGGCGATGTACGGCTCTGCACGTTCGAGCATGGGTTGTTGCTCACGCAAAATGGCGTCGATGATGGGTTGCTTGCAGTCCAAGCAACCGATGCCAGCAGTTTTGCAGCCCTGCGCCACCCATTCGCGTTGTCCCGCATCGCTGTAAACCATGTGGAATTGCCAGACGGGGCACTTGTCGGGGTCGCCCACATCGGTGCGTTTTTGGCGTGCTGGGTCGGTGGGCATGCGTTTGACCTTGTGCTCAATCGTGGCGCGGTCTTCGCGGATGGCAATTGAGTTGTTGTAGCTTTTGCTCATCTTCGCCCCGTCGAGTCCGGGCAGTTTGCTGGCTTCGGTCAGCAAGGCTTGTGGCTCAGGCAAGATGACTTTGCCGGTGCCTTTGAAGTACCCGCCCAAGCGTTCGCGGTCTTGCTCGTCCAACTCAGGGGCTGTGGCGATGTAGCCCAGCGCACCCTCCATGGCTTTGGCGTCGCCTGTTTCTTGGTAGGCCTTGCGTGACTTTTCGAAGCGCTTCACGCTGTCTTTGGGCAGCTTGGCCAAAGAGGCTTGGATTTTTTCTTCGGCGTTGATTTCTCGGCCGTACAGGTGGTTGAAGCGGCGTGCGGCTTCGCGCGTGAGCTCGACGTGGCTGGCTTGGTCTTCGCCCACAGGCACATGCTTGGCTTTGTAAATCAAGATGTCAGCGGCTTGCAGCAGCGGGTAGCCCAAGAAGCCGTAGGTGGACAAGTCTTTGTCCTTGAGCTTTTCTTGCTGGTCTTTGTAGGTGGGCACGCGCTCCAGCCAGCCGAGTGGGGTGCCCATGGCCAAGAGGGTGAACAGTTCGGCGTGTTCAGGAATACGGCTTTGCAAGAAGATCGTGCAAGCGTTGGGGTCGAGGCCAGCCGCCAGCCAGTCGATCACCATTTCGTACACGTTCTTCTCGATCACCTCACGGTTTTCGTAATGGGTGGTCAGCGCGTGCCAGTCGGCCACGAAGTAGTAGCAATCCATCTCGGACTGCAAGCGCACCCAGTTTTTCAAAGCGCCGTGGTAGTGGCCCAAATGCAAAGCACCCGTGGGGCGCATGCCGGAGAGAACGCGTTCTTTCATGTCGTGTTACTTTTAAATATCAGGGATTCAATAAAAATTCAAAGGGACTGAGCACGAGTGACAAAACAAACAGTGTCCACTTCATCAGCGGTCCCATCCAAATGTCGTCGAGCTTGTTGAAGGCCACCAGTGCCAACACGATGTACATGCCATACGCTTCTACTTTAGACAGCCACACGGCTGCGCGCCATGGCAACAAGCCCACCAAGATACGGCCACCATCAAGTGGGGGCAGCGGAAACAAGTTGAAGACGAACATGGAGACGTTCACCACGACGCCCGCCAAACTCATTTTTAAAAAATAGGGTTCGGTCACGTCGAAACCCTTCATCAAATAGAAAGCCAGCAACCATGCGAGGGCTTGAAAGAAGTTGATGGCTGGGCCTGCCAAGGCCACCCAAATCATGTCGCGCTTGGGGTGGTTCAAGTTGCCAAAGCGCACAGGCACAGGGCGGGCGTAGCCAAACAAAAAGCTGCCGCCTGAGGCGAGGTACAGCAGTGCAGGCACCGCAATCGTGCCCAGTGGGTCGATGTGCGGTACAGGGTTCAAGGTCACGCGTCCCAGCATCCATGCGGTGTTGTCGCCGAGCTTGTGCGCCACATAGCCGTGCGCCGCCTCGTGCAACGTGATGGCAAACACCACGGGCAAGGCATAAATCAAGATGGTTTGAATCAGCTCTGGAAAATTCACAACGTCATTGTCGCATTCAATACTTAGGGCCTCAGCGCGGGGCCGTTCACAGGCCCAAAGTGCTCAGTGGCCCGCGGCCTTCGCGGATGACCTCTGGGTCACCCCCGCCATCCATGGGCGTGAGGTCCACCACGGTGGTGGGCTCAAGTGCGCAGGCACCGGCGTCAATCACGGCGGCCAAGTCGTGCTCAAAGCGGTCGCGAATTTCTTCGGCGTCATTCATGGGGTCGGTCTAACCAGGGGCGATGAGCGTGGTAGCCAGCAACGGTGCGCCGTGGAGTTCGAGCAAGTCGAGCAGGGTTTTGTTCAGCGGCACACGCAGGCCAATGGTTTTGCGCTGTGGGTGGCTGACGCGGCGTGGCACTTCTTTGGTCGCTTCCAAAATGAAGGTGTATGCCCCGGGCGTAGCCGCTTTGAGCAAGCGGTATTGGCGGTTGTCGACGCGGGCGTAGTTGGCCAGTTCAGACAAATCACGGCACATCAAGGTGAGGTGGTGCTTGTCGTCGACTTGGCGAATGCGTCGCATGTGCTCGACCGCCGCTTTGTCGTCGAGGTGGCAGACCAAGGCATAGCTCGAATCGGTGGGCACGGCCACGATGCCGCCACGCTCAAGCAGTTGAACCGCTTGCTTGAGCAAACGCGGCTGAGGGTTGTCGGGGTGAACTTGAAGAAACTGAGCCATGAGCGTGTACGCCGAAAAGTGAGCAATCGTGGTGGCCAGCACCACGGCGTTGTGAAAGGTGTGCGCTTACTGAATCCGGTCAGCCAGTGCTTCCCACACAGGGGTGAGTTGGCCCGGTAGCCAAGGCAGCGTGCCCAGGTCGATGCGGCTTTCATCGGGGCTGTGGAAATCGCTGCCACGTGAGGCGTAAAGGTCAAACTCTTGGGCCATGTCGGCGTAGGTCACGTACTCGGCGGGGGTGTGGCTGCCTGTGACCACTTCAACGCCTTGGCCGCCGTGGTTTTTGAATTCAGTGAAGAGTGCAAACTCTTCGTTGGGCGTGAAGCCATAGCGCGCAGGGTGCGCAATGACGGCCATGCCTTGGGCTTGCACGATCCATTGCACCGCGTCTTTCAGTGTGGCCCAGCGGTGCGGCACAAAACCGGGGTTGCCTTCGGTCAAGAAGCGGCGAAATACCTCGTGGGTGTCTTGGCATACGCCCGTTTCTACGAGAAAGCGTGCGAAGTGGGTGCGCGAAATCAGCTCTGGGTTGCCTGCGTAGGTCAGGGCACCTTCGTAGGCACCGTGGATGCCTACTTTGGCCAAACCGTCAGACATTTCTTTGGCGCGTTCGCCACGGCCACCGCGCGTTTGGTGCAGGCCTTGTTTGAGCTGCGCGTTGTGGGCATCAAAACCCAGGCCCACGATGTGCACGGTCTTGTTGGCAAAGGTGATTGAAATTTCTACACCCGCCAGGTACTTCATGCCCTGGGCTGGTGCCGCGGCGCGGGCGCGGTCTTGGCCGCCTACTTCGTCGTGGTCGGTCAAGGCCCACAGCTCGACACCGTTGGCTTTGGCGCGGGCGGCCAATTGCTCAGGTGTGAGCGTGCCATCCGAGACCACGGAGTGGCAGTGCAGATCGGCGTTGAGGATGGAGGAGGTCACGCCTTCATTGTAGGCGTGGCAAGGCCTCGCGTGCGTTGGCGCTGGTGGCTGCGGCCAGTGAGTTGAGAGAGATGCCACGCAGGTCAGCCAGCACTTGGGCGATGCGCGGCAGCTCGGCCGGTTCGTTGCGGCCTTGGGCTTGGCCTGCGGCGCGTTGCTCGGCGGTGGTGTAGCGCCAGTGCGGCGGAATGTCGGGGGCATCGGTTTCTAGCACGATGGCAGAGAGTGGCAGCTCGGTGGCCAAGCGGCGCAGCTGCAAGGCACGGTCGTAGGTGAGTGCCCCACCAAAGCCGAGCTTGAAGCCCAGAGCGATGAAGGCTTGCGCCTGTTGCAAGCTGCCATTGAATGCATGGGCAATGCCGCCCACCACCGGCGTGTCGCGCAAGCCTTTGAGCAGCCAATCTGCGCTGCGGCGCACATGCAAGATGACAGGCAACTGGTGTTGCTGGGCCAGCTTGAGTTGGGCTTTGTAAAACTGTTGCTGTTGGGCCAGCGCTTCGGGCGTGTTGAGTTCGGGCACAAAGCCATCGAGTCCAATTTCACCCACGGCCACCAAACGTGGGTCGTTGCGGTGGGTGTGTAGAGCCACGTCTAGTTGCGTTAAATCTGCCTCGGTGGCGTGTGGTGTGTAGAGCGGGTGAATGCCCAGTGCATAGGCGTCTTGCTGGGTGTGGGCCAGCATGCGCACGGTGTCAAAGTTAGCCGCTTCAACGGCGGGTATCACGCACATGGCCACGCCCGCTGCGCGTGCACGCAGGTGCACGGCAGCGCGGTCGGGCTCAAACTCAGCGGCGTCTAGGTGCGCGTGTGTGTCAATCCACATAAGGCCACGCAAGGCGCCGTTTGCCTGCACTTAGGCGTTGCCCAGTGCAAACACTGAATTGGGCACTTTGGGGAGCGTCGATGCGGCGGGCTTTTGTGCAAACACGCCGCGTTTGGGTGAGTTGTGGGTAGGCGTGCTGCCGCCACCCTTGGATAGCTGCGTTGCAATCAGGCTGTGCAGGCTGATGGACTGCATGTGGTCGTCCATTTTTTGATTCAAGGTGGACCACAGTTCTTCGGCGGATACGTAGCCGTTTTGCTCAGCATCGGCAGGCAGTTGCTCTTTTTCGTCAGGGCTGTTGACTGCGTAAATGATGTCAGCCACGCTGATGTGGTTGGCATCGCGGTTCAGGGTGTAGCCGCCGCCGGGGCCGCGTGTGCTTTCCACCAGCCCGTGCTGACGCATCTTGCTGAAGATTTGTTCGAGGTAGGAGATGGAGATGTGCTGGCGCTGGCTGATGGCAGCCAATGACACAGGGCCTTGGTGTTGGCGCAAACCCATGTCAATCATGGCAGTGACGGCAAAACGGCTCTTGGTACTTAAACGCATGGAATCCTCCTATCGGTTTGAAGGCTGACGCATGTCAGCTGTGGGGGACTTTAAACACAAAAACACTTCGTGTAAATTCGTATTTATTGTTTTATTTATTCGAAAAAATCGTAGTTTAATAGCGTCATGAATTTCAAGCACTTGTACTATTTTTGGGTCACCGCGCGTGCCGGTGGTGTGATGCGTGCGGGCGAGCAGCTGCACACCACGCCACAAACACTGTCGGGGCAAATCAAACTTCTGGAAGACAGCTTGGGGCGCCGGCTGTTTCGTAAAAACGGCCGACAGCTCGAGCTGACCGAAGACGGTCGCAAGGCCCTGAGTTATGCCGACGATATTTTTGCCTTGGGCTCAGAGCTGAAAGCCGCCATGGCCAACACCCAAGCCGGCGTGCGTGTGCTGGAGTTTCGGGTGGGCGTGGCGGACTCGGTGGCCAAGTCGGTGGCGTACCGATTGCTCGAACCCGCGTTGTCGATTGCAGAGCCTGTGCGTTTGATCGGCAGCGAGGGCAAGTTTCCAGACCTGCTGGCGCAGCTGGCATTGCACCGACTGGATTTGGTCATTGCCGATGAGCCCTTGTCTAAACGCATCAGCGTGAAGGCGTTCAACCACGCCTTGGGCACCACGCCCATGAGTTTTTTTTGCACACCCGCTTTACGCGCCAAGCTAAAAGGCAAGTTCCCGCAGTGTTTGCACGACGCACCCATGTTGATCCAAGGCTCGTCTTCGTCTGTGCGTCAGCAGCTCGATGGCTGGTTGGTTCGTCACAAAATTCAGCCGCGTGTGGTGGGTGAGTTTGACGATGGCGCGCTGATGACAGCATTTGGCCGTGAAGGGCGCGGCGTGTTCATGTCGCCTGGGATTTTGGAGAAAGAAACAGTTGCGCAGTACGGCGTAGAAGTCATCGGTCGCAGTGATGAGTTGGTGGAAGAGTTTTTTGCGGTCTCTGTGGAGCGTCGCATTTCGCACCCGTGTGTGGCAGCCATCACGCAAAACGCGCGTGGTCGCCTCTTCCATGGTTAGGTGTGAGAACGCAGATCAGCGTTGCTGTGCGTGTGGAGTAAGCCAGCACTCAAATGCAACTGGCGGTCGCAGCGAGCCGCCAGAGTGTTGTCGTGTGTCACCAGCACAAACGCGGTGTGGTGTTCGCGGGCCAGTTGCAGCATGAGTGCAAACACTTGGTCGGCGGTGTTGCGGTCGAGGTTGCCCGTGGGCTCATCGGCCAGCACGCACGCAGGACTGGTGACTAAAACACGGGCGATGGCCAAGCGTAGGCGTTCGCCCCCCGACAACGCGGCAGGGCGGTGGTACATGCGAGCGCCT
>JACCDN010679591.1_pt1 | contig 11494 bp, 11 predicted proteins | sample 7441691 | NCBI WGS metagenome assembly JACCDN01 (sample SAMN15323439, study PRJNA562643) | freshwater metagenome | isolation source: river surface water | place: USA:Blue River Watershed | collected 2017-08-16
TAAAAATTTAAATGTTATACCAGATTTAAGTAGATTTAAAAATTTAAAGATTTTAAATTTACAACATAATAATATTAGTAATATTACATCTTTACAATATTTGACTAATTTAAAAGTATTAAAATTAAATAATAATAATATTAGTGATATTATATCTTTACAATATTTATCTAATTTAAAAGTATTAAGATTAAATAATAATAATATTAGTGATATTACATCTTTACATTGTTTAACTAATTTAAAAATATTATGGTTAAGTAATAATAATATTAGTGATATTACATCTTTACAATATTTAATTAATTTAAAAGAATTATTGTTAAATGATAATAATATTAGTAATACACATCATTTACAATGTTTAACTAATTTAGTTATACTAAAATTAAATAATATTAGTAATACATATCATTTACAATGTTTAACTAATTTAAAAATATTATATTTAGAAAAGAATAAGATTAATGATATACGATTTTTACAAAATTTAACTAATTTAGAACATTTATCTTTAATTCATAATAAAATTAATGATATACGACCTTTACAATATTTAACTAATTTAAAAGAATTAAATCTAAGATTTAATAAAATCAGTGATATAAAAACTTTACAATATTTAACTAAATTAACAAATTTAAATTTAGCTAATAATAAAATTAGTGATATTACATCTCTACAAAATTTAACTAACTTATTATCATTAAATTTAAGTTATAATAAAATTAATAATATTACATCTTTACAAAATTTAAATGAATTAAAATATTTAAGTTTATATAATAATAATATTAGTGATATTACATCTTTACAATATTTAACTAATTTAAAAAATTTAGATTTAAGTATTGAGCTATTTATTATTAAAGAGATTAATCCACAAATTTTGATTAATCAACAGTTAGATAATGAAACAGTTAAACAATTTTATCAGGTTTATACAGATAATGAAATTAAAAAATATGAAAATAAAGTTAAAGAAAAATTTAAAAATTATAAATTTATTACATGGAAACCTTTTTAACAAATGACTTTTTAATTTAAAGTTAAAAAATTATTTATATATAAATAATTTTAAAAAAAAATAACTTCTTAACAAATTTAAGAAATTAAAAAAAAAATGAATTTAGATATATGTGATGATAATATAATTGAATTACCTTTAGGTTATGAAAAAATAAATATTATACCAGATTTAAGTAGATTTAGAGATTTAAAAAATTTATATTTAAATAATAATAATATTAGTAATATAATACCTTTACAATATTCAACTAATTTAGAAAAATTATGGTTAGACTCTAATAATATTAATGATATTACATCTTTGCGATATTTAATTAATTTAAAAGAATTATATTTAACTAAAAATAATATTAATGATATAAGTCCTTTAAAATATTTAAATAATCTACAATTTTTAGCTTTAAATAAAAATAATATTAGTGATATATCATCTTTACAATATTTACCTAACTTAGAATATTTAACGTTAAATAATAATAATATCAGTGATATTACAGTAATATTACAATATTTAAATAAATTAAAATCATTATGTTTAAGTATTGGTCCATTTGTTGTTAAAGAAATTAATCCACAACTTTTGATTAATAAAAATTTAGATGATGAAATAATTAAACAAATTTATCAAGTTTATACAAAAGATGAAATTAAAAAATATGAAAATAAAGTTAAAGAAAAATTTAAAGATTATAGATTTATTAGATGGATAACTTTTTAATTCTATTAAAAAGTTGGAAAAAAATTGAATTTATTATTTATTTTTTAATAAATAACTTTGTTAAAAGACTGAAGATAAATTTAAATAAATATAATAAATATAATAAATATAATAAATATAATAATAAATATGATGATGACTATGATGACTATGATACAATTATGTTATTTCTATCTGATAAAAATTTAAATGTTATACCAAATTTAAGTAGATTTGAAAATTTAGTAATGTTACATTTAAATAATAACAATATTAGTGATATTAGTGATATAAGTCCTTTACAATCTCTAACTAATTTAAAAGTATTAAATTTAAATAATAATGATATTAATGATATTACGTCTTTGCGATATTTAACTAAATTAAATAAATTATATTTAAATGATAATAAAATTAATAATATTACACCTTTACAATCTTTAACTAATTTAAACGAATTATATTTAATTGGTAATAATATTAGTGATATTACATCTTTACAATACTTAACCAAATTAAAAAATTTAAGTTTAAATGATAATAATATTAGTGATATTACATCTTTACAATATTTAACTAACTTAAAAGAACTATATTTAAGTGGTAATAATATTAGTGATATTACATCTTTACAACATTTAACTAATTTAAAAGAATTATGGATAATTAATAATAATATTAGTGATATATCATCTTTACAACATTTAACTAATTTAAAAGAATTATGGTTAAGTGTTAAATCATTTATTATTAAAGAAATTAATCCACAATTTTCAATTAATCAAAAGTTAGATAATGAAATGATTAAACAAGTTTATCAAATTTATACAAAGGATGAAATTAAAGATTATGAAAATAAAGTTAGAGAAAAGTTTAAAGATTATAAATTTATTAAGTGGTATAGTGTTTAAAAATAACTTTTTAATAAATTTAAGAAGTTGGAAAAAAATTGAAATTAGTATTTTTTATTAAATAGATAACTTTAATAAATAACTTTTTAACTGTTGTTAAAAAGATTAAAATGAATTTAGATGAATATGATATTAATATAACTGAATTATATTTATCTTATAGAAATTTAAATGTTATACCAGATTTAAGTAGATTTAAAAATTTAAAAATATTTATTTTACGAAATAATAAAATTAATGATATTACATCTTTACAATATTTAACTAATTTAGAAATATTATATTTAAGTGGTAATAATATTAGTGATATTACATCTTTACAATATTTAACTAAATTAACAGATTTACGTTTAAATAATAATAAAATTAGTGATATTACATCTTTACAATATTTAACTAAATTAGAAATATTGGATTTAAATTATAATATTATTATTGATATACAACCTTTACAAAATTTAACTAAGTTAGCATTATTAAATTTAGATGATAATAAAGTTAATGATATTACATATTTACAAAATTTAACTAAGATAGAATCATTAGGTTTATTTAATAATAATATTATTGATATAAAACCTTTACAATATTTAACTAATTTAAAAGCATTAAATTTAATGAATAATAAATTTAATGATATTACAACATTATTACAACATTTAATTAAATTAGAAGCATTATGGTTAAGTATTGAACCATTTATTATTAAAGAAATTAATCCACAAATTTCGATTAATCAAAAGATAGATAATGAAATGATTAAACAAGTTTATCAGATTTATACAAAAGATGAAATTAAAAAATATGAAAATAAAGTTAAAGAAAAATTTAAAGATTATAAATTTATTAGATGGGAGTGGTAATAATTAAAAAATAACTTTTTAATAAAATTAAAAAGTTAAAAAATTGAAATTAATATTTCTATTTTAATAGATAACTTATTAACATAGTTAAAAAGTTGGAAAAAATGAATTTAGATGAATATAATGATAATACAACTGAATTATATTTATATAATTTAAAATTGAATATTATACCAGATTTAAATAAATTTAAAAATTTAAAAAAAATACATTTACATATTAATAATATTAGTGATATTACATCTTTACAATATTTGACTAATTTAGAATATTTATTATTAGGAAATAATAATATTAGTGATATACAATCTTTACAATATTTAACTAAATTAGAATTTTTATATTTAGATAAAAATAGTATTAATGATGTTTCACCTTTACAACATTTAACTAGCTTAAAATATTTATATTTATATAGAAATAATATTAGTGATATTTCATCTTTACAACATTTAACTAATTTAAAACGTTTAACTTTAAGTATTAAACCATTTATTGTTAAAGAAATTAATCCACAACTTTCAATTGATCAACAATTAGATAATGAAATGATTGAACAAGTTTATCAAATTTATACATATGATGAAATTAAAGAATATGAAAATAAAGTTAAAGAAAAATATAAAGATTATAAATTTATTGAATGGTATAATTCTTAACAAAGTTAAAAAATAAATTCTTAACAAAGTTAAAATATAACTTTTTAACTTTGTTAAAAAGTTATTCAGAAAGTCTTTTATTAACAATATCTTTATTAAAATTTTTTTCATTAATTAGCCATTCTTTAAGTAAATTAATATTTTTAGAATTAGGATTAATTTCTAAACTAGTATTAACATATTTACAACTACTATTAAAAATTTCATAAGTTCTTTTATGTGTATCATCAAATTTATCTTTAATTGTATTAAATTTTTTAAATGCAGTTTTAATTCCAATGCCTTTAATAGAATTAGAGAAATCTGTTCCTAAAGCAATTCCAATAGAAATAAAATTATCATAAGATAATTCTTTAAAATTTAACATTTCTTCTAAATTATAAGAATAAAAAGCATTAGGACCTTTTTTAATATTTCCTAATTTATCCTTTTTTTCAGTTTGTTCTCTTCTAATAACATTAGTAGCTCCAAACATAAATGCATCAATATCACTAGTAAATGCATAATCAGCAATACCATTCTTAGTTAAATATGCACAATATTGTTCTGCTTCACAACAATCATCATAACTAAGTTGAACCCAATCAATTCCTAGACATTCTAACATAAATTTAATATCATCAAACATTTTTTGAGTAGGAGAAAATGCTATTTTTTCAAATGTGTTTATTTGATTTTGAGTTTCTAAATTTAAATTATTAATATCATTATTAATATCATTATTAATGATATCATTTACTTCAATAATATTATCACCTTCATCATAAATATCAATATTATAATCATTGATAATTTCATTATTTTTATTTTTATCTTCTATTATTTTTTCTTTTTTAATATTAATATCATTAATTTTTTCTTTTGCTTTAGATTTGATTTCTTGTCGTTTAATTAATGTTTCCTTTTTTTCATTATAAGGTTTTCCATCAAAAACATAAATCTGTTTTATATTATTTTTTTGAAATTTAATAGCATTTTGTAACATAACTAAAATATGACTTGTAATATTATTATCTTTATCAGTTAATAAATTTACATTTTTCATTCCAGTTACTGCTCTATATAATTCATTAGAAACATCAATAGCAATACATTTTCCATTTAGGTCAGATAATTTTACTAATTTTCTAACATCTCTAAATTCTTTGATTAAATTTCCAGATATACCCATTATTTATTTTTTATAATTTTTATTTTTTATTTATTTTTATATTTAATAATGTTTATTCATTTCAATTTTTTATTTATAGAAAAAAATTGAAATATATATTAAGAAAATAAAAAATAATTTAAAATGAGTAAAAAAGTAGACAATAGAATTATTAATAAGAATATTATTGAAAATTATAGAACATATTTAAAAGATAAATTTGATGGTAAATATGATAATATGGAAATTAAAGTAGTTTCATTATCAAAAACTGATAAAAATGGTGAAATGACATTTTATGATATATCATGGTATATTGTATTTTATAATACATGTGGTGATAATAATGAATTTATAGATGGTGAATTTATTATTCAACTCGATATTCCAGCCAGTTATCCAAACAATCCACCATCTCTTAAATTTCTAACACCAACTGGAATTTTTGATATTAATAAAAATGTATGTTTGTCTATTGGTTCATTTCATGCTGGTAGTTTTCCATCAACATTCGGTATTTTAGGGTATGTTAATTTAGTATATGGTGCAATGATTGGATGGAAAGATCTAAATGGTGGTATATCTATTATTAATAATATTAATATCAATGAAATTAAAAAATTTTCTAAAAATTCAAAACTATATAATCAAATCAATAATCAACATATTATGGAATATTTTAATAACTACAATGAAACAAACAATTTGATTAAAGATCTTAGTAAATTTTCAGATATTAAACTTCTTACCAAACATTTAACTATTGAACTTCTTATTGAATTTAAAATGGAAGATTATATTAATCTTTGCATTGAAGATAAAAAAAATAATAAAATAAATTCTGAACTATCTAATCTTATCATTAATGAAACTCAAAGTGAAATAAATATTGAAGATAAAAAATCAAAAAAGAAAATTCCTAGTTTTATGCAATAAATAATTTTTATTTATAAAATAATTTTTAAGTTTATAAAATTTTTATTTTTTATTTTTTATTTTTTATTTTATAAAATAATATTATTTATCAAAAGTTATTTTTCAACTTTTTAATATACATGAATATTAGTTATTAAATTAAAATGGAATTATTCAAGCGAAATATTCTACATGATGAGATGCAAGAGGCATTAAACATTGTTAAAAAATTTATTGTAGATAAAAGACTTATATTAACTGGTGGTATGGCTATTGATTTAAGTTTAAAAATAAATCAAAAAGATGGTATTTATGATAAGAATACTGTTCCTGATTATGATTGTGTTTCACCTAATCATTATAAAGATGCATGTGAATTAGCAACTATTTTGTGTAATAATTTTAATAAAGATAAAGACAGAAATAAAAATAAAATTAAAATTTCTATTGGTGTTATTGCTGCTATGCATGTTCAATCAGTTAGAGTTAGATTAAATTTTGAACCTGTTGCAGATATAACATATGTTCCGAAAAACATATATGAAAATATTCCATATTTAGTTGTTCCAGATGGATATGATGAGTCAGGAATGAGAATAACTCATCCACTATATCAAATGTGTGATCAACATCATGCTTTATCAAATCCAGTTGAAAATTTTCCACGTGAAGTTATTTTTCATCGAATTAAAAAAGATATAAATCGATTTGATTTACTTTTTAATAGTTATTTTATTTTTAACGAAACTGAAACAGAAACTGAAACTGAAACTGAAAATTTAGTTGTTCTTAAAACTATTCATAATAAAAATATTAAAAATAATATAGATGAAATTTCATTCATAACAACTATTATAGACAATGATTTTTGTTTATATAATAATACCGCATATAATTATATAATTAATGAAAAAATAATAGATATAGATAATCAAATAGAATTATTAACTGATTCATTTAATATTATTTATAAATATCTTATTGATAATAAAATACAATTTGAAATATATAATAGAACATTAGATATTATTCCAAAATATATTAAATTCATAAATAATAATATTACATATAAAATTTATAATAATTTAAATTCTAAAATTTGTGTTATTATTAAAAATAATATTAAAATTGTTCATCCTCAAAATATTTTTATGTGTTTATTATTTAATCATTGTATAAATAATTCTAATAATATTGAAATTAATTCTTCTTATATTCAAAAATATACTAATTTATATAAATTTATTAAACAAGAAAAATATTTATTAATTCCATTTTCAAATCCAGATAGTAAAATTTATTCTGATTCTAATTATAAAATAGATAATAAATCAATTATAGAATTATTATATGGTAAAGAAAATAAAACTGATGCCAATATATTACAAAATTATGAACTTAGAAAAAAATTAAATATAGAACAAACAGAAGAAACTGAATATTATTTATCATATGAAAATGTTCGAATAAAACCATTTTATCCTTCTATAAATAATCAATGTGAATCTTCTTATGAAAATAGTGAAATGTCTGATGAAAATTTAGAACGAATGTTATCATTACCTGAGTATAATAGAAATGGTAAAATGATTGAATAATTTTTATTTTATAATAAATAAAAATTGAATATTATATTAACTTTTATAATTAATAAAAAATAAAAATTGAATAAAAATTGAATAAAAAATAAAGATAACTAATTAATTATAAAAAAGTTATCTTAAATAAATATATAATATTATAATATAGTATAAATTTATATATTATATTTTCAAAAATTAGTGCGATTATTGAACTTTCTGATATATCTATTAATGATGTAATTAATTTAATTAATCCTCAAAATAATATCGAAAAATGTGATAATTTATCTAATTTTTATAATTTAAATGTATGTCAAAAATGTAATGTTATGTTAATTTTTAATTCTGAAAGTTTAATATGCCCTAAATGTAATATTATTAGTAATATAATGTATATTGAAACTGAATCAGATGAAACTAAAAAATATTCAGAAAATGATAATATGCTTAGAATTGCAGGTAAAGAAGCTCATAGGTTCACTAAAATGATTTTTAGTATCAGTAATTATAAAACAACTAGAAACAAATCAACAGAAAAACAATTTAATAAAATTAACTACGATTGTGAAACTAATAAGTTTCCTCAACAAGTAATTAATAATGCTAGAGATTTATTTCAAAAAATTCAAGAATATGGATATGTATTAAGAGCAAGAGTTAGAAAAGGAACTATGGCTGCATGTTTATATTATGAATGTAAAAGAGCTGGGATGACTAAAAAACAAAAAGAAATTGCTGATATTCTTAATATTCAGGAAAAATTTATTCGTTCAGGTGAAAAACTTCTTCTTAATCTTAACAGTATTAATTATATTAACATTCCTATTGAAAATTCAGATGGTAAAAATTATATTAGTAATTATCTTGAAATGTTATCTATTAATAATTATTATTTTGATTTTATTAATGAAATATTTAATATTTGTAATAATATTTATTATGATAAAACTATTAAAAATTATAATAAATGTATAGCAATTATATATTTATTATTAAATGCAAAATTGACATATAAAATTAAAGATTGTAATAAAATTATATTAGAAAATAATGATAATGATAAAAATTTATTTATTACTAATGATAAAAATAAAAATGAAATTAATATTAGTAATTTAATTAATACTGAATGTAAAGTTCAAAAAATAAATTATTTTAATTATTATAAATTCTTAATTACTAATAGAAAAAAATTTAAAAATGTTTTTATTAAATATAAAATTCCTTATCCAGTTAAAATTAAAAATAAAATTATTGAAATTAATAATAAAAAAACTAAAAATTTAAAAAAACAAAAAAATATTGAATTTAGATATTTATCAATTTATTATTAAATAAAATTATTTATAAATAATTTTATTTTGTAAAATTATTTATAAATAATTTTATGTTATCATAATACGTAATATCTCTAGGATTAAAAATAATATAATCATATTTAATTTTTTGAGTATCACTAGAATGTAAAATTACATTTTTATTTTTTCCAGTAATATTATTCGAAGTTATTTTTACAATATATCCATTAAAACTTTTAATCATATCATATTCATCAATAAATCTAATATCTGGAATAATAATATTAATAATAATATTATTATTAATATTATTAATTTCTTCAACTTCTTTAACTTCATTTAAAATTTTATTAATTTTATTATTCATTATCTTTATAAAATGATTAGGAAAATATTTTCTTGTTAATTCTGTTCCGACAGTTCTCATAATATATCTTGGTGTTATTTTAATATTAGAATTACTAGAAACATAATTAGGAATTTCATTTTCTTTTAATATCCTATCATGAAAATATTCAATATCGATATCAAAAAGTTTAGCACAAGCATCCTTTAAAATATCACTCATACTTAATTTTATAAAATTATGTTCTTTAACTAAATAATCTGCAAATGTATCTTTTCCACTTCCAATTTTTCCATTAACTCCAATTAAATTTAATTTTACCATAATTGAAATTTTTAATAATTTTATTTTTAATTTTTTATTTATATATTATTTCATAATTCAATTTTTTATAAATAAAAATAAAAATAAAAATAAAATAAAAATAAAATAAAAATAAAATAAAATAAAAATAAAATAAAAATAAAAATAAAAATAAAATAAAAATAAAAATAAAAATAAAAATAAAAAATAAAATAAAAATAAAAATAAAAATAAAAAATAAAATAAAAATAATTATTTTGATGAATTAATATAAAAAATGAATATATAATTATATATAAAATCATATAATATAAATTTTAATTTTATTTAATAGATAGCTTTTAATAAAATTAAAAAGTTAAAAAAATGAATTTAAATGAATATAATGAATCTGAATATAATAATGATAATATAACTAAATTAAATTTATCTGGTGAAAATTTATTATATACTATATCAGATTTAAGTAGATTTAAAAATTTAGAAATATTATATTTAAATAGTAATAATTTTCGTGATATTACATTTTTACAATATTTAACTAATTTAAAAGAATTATATTTACAATATAATAATATTAGTGATATTACACCTTTACAATATTTAACTAAATTAAAAAAATTAAAATTATACACTAATAATATTAGTGATATTACACCTTTACAATATTTAACTAATTTAGAATTATTATGTTTATCTAAAAATAATATTAGTGATATACAACCTTTACAATATTTAACTAATTTAAAATATTTAAATTTAAATAATAATAAAATTAGTGATATTACATCTTTACTACATTTAACTAATTTAAAAGGATTAAATTTAAGTATTGAACCATTTATTATTAAAGAAATTAATCCACAATTGTCGATTAATCAACAATTAGATAAAGAAATGATTGAACAAGTTTATCAAAGTTATACAGAAGATGAAATTAAAGATTATGAAATTAAAGTTGAAGAAAAATATAAAGATTATAAATTTATTTGTTGGATAAATTATTAATAAATAACTTTGAACAGAATTAAAAGTTAAAAAATTGAAATTAGTTTTTATTATTATAAACTTCTTAAATAAATTTAAGAAATTGGAAAAAATTGAAATTAGTATTTATTTTTTAATGAATAACCTTTAACTCTATTAAAAAGTTGAAAATAACTTCTTAATTTAAGAAGTTAAAAAAATGAATTTAGATGAATATGATATTAATATAGTTAAATTAGATTTATCTGGAAAAAAAATAAATACTATAACAGATTTAAGTAAATTTAAAAATTTAAAAGTATTAAATTTAAGTAGTAATAATATTAGTGATATTACATCTTTACAATATTTAACTAATTTAGAAATATTATATTTAAATAATAATAATATTAGTGATATTACATCTTTACAATATTTAACTAATTTAGAAGAATTATGGTTATCACATAATAATATTAGTGATATACATCCTTTACAATATTTAACTAATTTAAAAAAATTATATATACTTGATATTAATATTAGTGATATTACGTTTTTACAATATTTAACTAATTTAAACTTATTAGGTTTAGATTTTAATAATATTAGTGATATTACATCTTTACAATATTTAACTCAATTAGAAAAATTATATTTAAATGATAATAATATTAGTGATATTACATCTTTACAATATTTAACTAAAATAGAAGAATTATATTTAAGTGATAATAATATTAGTGAAATTTCATCTTTACAATATTTAACTAA